>Ga0208863_1001014_pt1 | contig 20376 bp, 23 predicted proteins | sample RifOxyD3_FD_184040 | JGI IMG/M metagenome (GOLD analysis project Ga0208863, IMG submission 184040) | Soil microbial communities from Rifle, Colorado - Rifle Oxygen_injection D3 (SPAdes) | ecosystem: Environmental > Terrestrial > Deep subsurface > Rock core/Sediment | place: Rifle, Colorado...
GTTGCGCACCACTTGCCAGTTCACGGCGTTGTGCTGGTGGTGTTTGCGCATGCTGGCGAGCGACGTGAAAATGATGGTTGCCATCGCGCTGCCCAGTGCCAGATGCATGCTGTGTTCGGGCGGAAAGTGCTGCGCATCGAACAGAAACAGGAAGACAGGTACGAGGATGGTGCCACCGCCCACGCCGAACATGCCGGCCATCAACCCGGCAAAAACGCCGAGTGTCAGATAAGCCGCATACCATTCCATCAAAGTTAACCTCGCGCAGCGAGTCGTTTGCCCCCTCGCCCGCAAAGCGGGGGAGGGTTGGGGAGAGGGAACGGGCATGGGGGTTTCATTCCCATGTGTAGTAACTTTTCCATGCCCGTCAGTCGTGAACCAGTTGGGTGGTGATGTATTTCCATTCGGCAGGGTCGAGCGGGGTGATGGACAAGCGGTTGCCCTGTTGCAGGGTGCGCATGCGCGATAGTTCAGGATGCAGACGCAATTCGGCCAGTGAGATCAGCGGGATTTTTTTCACCAGTTGTACATCGACATTGAACCAGCGCGGCTGCTCCTGGGTGGCTTTTGCGTCAAAATATTTGCTGTCTTTCTCGAACTGCTTGGCGTCCGGATAGGCGGTGCTGGATACTCTCGCGATACCGGCGATGCCGGGGATTTTGCAGTTGGAGTGATAAAACAGCACGCCGTCGCCGACGGTCATCTGGTCGCGCATAAAATTGCGCGCCTGATAATTTCTCACGCCGTACCAGGCGACGCTCTGTTCGGGGAAGCTGGCCAGATCGTCTATGCTGACGTCGGCGGGTTCAGATTTCATAAGCCAGTAACGCATGTTTTGGATAGTCTTTGTAAAAATTAAATAAAATCAATAGGTTGTATTTATACCCGGCTTTTCATGCCGTCTTTACTTTGCGCAACGCAGCTATGTTACTCGAAGGATGGATTTCATGTTCAATGGCGTGAGATGAAAAGTTACGCTACCCTGATGGAAGAGCAGTAGTTTTCGCTAACGATACAACGAGGATCAACATGACCGATATGACAACCCGCGCCCTTGAGGCCGAAACTACTTTGCGGCAAAGTGAACTGGCAAAAATGAAATGGATCGCCGCCAGTCTGTTAGGTGTCGCTGCTGTTTTATATGTGCTGGGCAAAGTGTTACATCTGGGTTATCTGGCGGCCTTCGCGGAAGCGGCGATGATAGGAGCCTTGGCAGACTGGTTTGCGGTGGTGGCACTATTTCGTCATCCGCTGGGCGTCCCCATTCCGCATACCGCGATCATCACCCGGAATAAGTGCACCATAGGCAACAGTCTGGCCGATTTCGTGGTCGGGCAATTTTTGAGTGCGGAAGTCATCGGGCAGCGACTCAAGCGCTACGACGCGGCGCGCCATCTGTCGCAGTGGCTGGCTCTGCCGGAAAATCGGACTCGTATCGCAGGCTATCTCAAGCACGGTTTTGTCTATGGTGTGAAGGCGCTGGATGACAGGCGCATACATGATTTCATTGCCCAGACCGCTCGCACCAAGTTGCAGGATATCGACCTTTCTGGGCTCATGGTGAGCGGGTTGGAGCTGGTCACGCGCAATCATAGCCACCGCAAAATTTTGCACGGCGGACTAAACCGTTTCGCCGACTATGTGGAAAGTCCGGATAACAATGAGACGATCTCAGCCTTTATCAAGGGTTGGAGCGACAACGCCTTTGTGCAGAGCATGATAGAGCCGTTCGTCCCGACCATACGCGCGGCGGTGGTCAACAAGTTGCGCACGGTGGCCGAAGATGAAACCAATGGTCTGTACCGTGAATTCGACGAGCAAGTGCAAAGTTATTTGTTGCGTCTGCAACAAGACCCGGAATTGCGCGATTGGGTGAACAGCCAAAAGGCCGCTTTGCTGGATCGCCCTGAGTTCGGTCAGCAGATTGAATCGTTGTGGAATCAGTTGCGCGATTGGGTGGTGCTCGATCTGTCTCGTCCTGAGTCGCTGATCGCCGGTAAGATTGAGCATCTGGTGGCTGAGTTGGAGCAATATCTGGCGAGCGATGAGACCCTGCGTTCATGGATCAACGATCAGATACAGGCTGCGCTGATACAGGCTGCCAATGCCAACAAGGGTGTCGTGGGCGATTTGATACGGGAAGAGTTTGCCAACTGGGACGATAAATACATGGTCGACAAGCTGGAACTGTATCTGGGGCGCGACCTTCAGTACATCCGCATCAACGGCACGCTGGTCGGCGGACTGTTCGGCTTGCTGATCTATGCTGTGACGCAGTTGGTGACAGGTGGCTGATCGTAGCTGCAAATGAAAAGTGCGACCCTAAGGTCGCACTGGAATAAAGCCCCCCGCCTGTGCCGTTGACCCAGCATCTCGAACCGTAAGGTTCAAGAGGGTCACTTCTCTGCCGCATCAGGATCATCCGCTATGGGACATTCACAACAGCAGCGTGTGAGTCGCGACCTGGTTAGTTACTTGGTTCAAAGAATATATGAGTCTGACGAACACCGCAGGGGACAAACCGTAATGCTTAATTCTGACTGTCTTGCCGAGATTAGAACAGCGTGTCCTGCTCGGCGAGTGCCTGATCGATAGCCTTCTGCATGGAGCTCATTCTACGCGTAAAGTCGGAGAGGTCAACACCGCGCCCCACTTTCATCGACAGTAATTCGTGCGAGATGTTGAGTGCAGCCATGATCGCGATACGCTCGACATTGACGATCTTGCCAGCGTCGAGAATTTCGTGCATTTTCTTGTTCAAATAGGCGACTGCGTCGAGCAATTCTTCGCGCTCTTCATCCGGGCAGGCGACGCGCAGTTCGCGATCGAGAATTTTGATATCCAGCGTATTTTTTTTGGTCATGAGATTTCTTCAGGTAACGTGGATAACAGTTTCTCCATACGGAGCTTGGCGCTGTCCAGTTTGTCGTGGCATAGCCGGTTGTTGCTCAAGGCTTGTGCCAACTCCTGGCGTAAGGTGTGGTTTTCCGCACGCAACTGACCGCTGAGCTGTATCAATTGGGCGAGTTTGCTTTCTAATTGGCTGAGTTCATTTTCCATGGGCTTAATATAGTGTGAAAAGTGTTGAAAAGTCAAACGGTAACACGGAGTTCTATAGGTGTTTTGTAAATGGCCGCTTCAGTTCAGAGGGGTTATTGTGCTAAAGTGCGCACCGCTTTGAGGTGCTTTGCTGCTTTGCAGTCAAGTTAAACGGGAAGCAGGTGCGTTGATATAGCTTGAAATCGGGGAAGGTTCGCGTCGCGAATTTTCAAGATTTTGAGGTGAGCAATAAAGCCTGCGCTGCCCCCGCAACGGTCGTCGAGTGAGGGTTTGCCATCGTGCCACTGTGAGAAATCATGGGAAGGCGGCAAATCAAGACTCGTGAGCCCGGATACCGGCCATGGAGCAATGGTACAGAAGATGCTGCGGGAGGCGCATCGTGGCAACCTTCGCAACACACTTTAAAATACAAGTGCTACTTGCTGCCCGCATTTCTTCTGATTTTCAACGTTCCAGCGGGGTCGCTGGAACTTATCAGGAGCGCTTCAATGAAATACAAACTATCTGCTGCACTACTCAGTGCGGTGTGTGCCAACACTCATGCAATCGCTAACGAAATTTTGCCGGATATTGTCGTGACTGCCACGCGCACTGCGCAATCCGCCGATGCAGCGTTGGCATCTGTTTCCGTCATCAACCGTCAGGATATGGAACGTCTGCAGGCGCAGTCCTTGACGGACGTGCTACGCGGCGTGGCGGGATTGACGATCAGCAACAATGGCGGAGCAGGTAAGGCAACTTCGGTATTCCTGCGCGGGAGCAACGCGGATCATGTGTTGGTGCTGGTGGATGGTATCAAGATTGGTTCGGCGACAACCGGAACGGCCTCTTTTCAGGATATTCCGGTTGCGCAGATTGAACGCATCGAAATCGTGCGCGGACCGCGCGCCAGTCTGTACGGTTCGGAAGCTATCGGCGGCGTGATCCAGATTTTTACGCGCAAGGGAGGCGGGGCGGTGACACCTAGTGCCAGTTTTAGCAGCGGAAGTTATGGCACGTACAACACGGCTGTCGGCCTGACAGGCGGTGGCGAGCAGGGATGGTTCAGTGCTCGCGCCAATCAGCAAAATACCGGGGGATTTAATGCCTGTCGCGGCAGTTTGGTGGCTGGATGTTACGTAGTTGAACCGGACAAGGATGGCTATCACAACACCTCGTTGGGACTGAATGGCGGCTATCGTTTCGACAACGGCATGACGGCAGATTTTAACGCGCTACAGGCGGATAGCAAAACCAAAACGGACGGCAGCGTCTTTGCAGGAAATCAAGCTAAATCAAGGCAGCAGGTGTTAGGCGGCGCGCTCAAGTTTGCACCGGTGCAAGTCTGGAATATCACTTTTCGTGGCGGACGCAGCCAGGATTATTCCGACATTTTTTTTAATGGTTTGTCTATTGATCGTTACAACACCCGGCGCGACAGCCTGACCTGGCAGAACGACGTTACTTTGAGTGGCCGTCAATTGCTTAGCGCAGGTCTGGATTTTCAGCAGGACGCAGTGCAAAGTAGTCGCGCTTACACGCAAAGTTCGCGCAATAATCGCGCGCTGTTCGGGCAATATCAGGGCAGCTTCGGTGCGCATAGTCTGCAAGCTGGCGCGCGACGCGACAACAACCAGCAGTTCGGCGGCCATAACACCGGCGGTCTGGGTTACGGTTACGATCTTAGCGACACGATGCGCCTGACGGCTTCCTATGGCACGGCGTTCAAGGCGCCGACCTTTAATCAACTGTACTATCCCGGCTTCGGTTCGCCAACCTTGCGTCCCGAGTTGTCGCGCAGTCTGGAGATGGGGGTGGCAGGCCGCAGCAGGCAGATGACGTGGTCGGTGCATGCCTATCAGACCGACATCACTGATTTGATCGGTTTCGATACCCTGTTCAACCCGGTCAATATCAACAAGGCAAGGCTGACGGGGCTGGAAGGGCAGCTGGGAGCGACACTCGCCGATTGCGAGATCAATGCCACGTTGACCGTGCAGGATCCGCGTCAAACTTCGGGTGCAACTAATGGCAAGTTGCTGAATCGCCGCGCAACCGAGATGATGCGCATTGAAGTGGCGCATGATTTCGGTGCATATCGTCTGGCCAGCTCGCTTTATGCGGAAGGTCGCCGCTTCGATGATTTGGCCAATACCCGCGCCAAACGTTTGGGCGGTTACGGCTTGTTCGATCTGCGTGCCGAATATCGCTTTGCCGCAGACTGGCAGTTGATGGGGCGGGTCGACAACCTGCTGGACAAACAATACGAGACCGCGCAATTCTTCAATCAGCCACGGCGCGGGTTATACTTGACGCTGAATTATCAGCCCAAGCCTTAACAGAACCTATATATTGACCAACCGTATCGTCATGTCCTTTATGCACGGGGCATGACGATTTTAAAAGGAGAGAAGCATGAAATTATTATCGAAACGCAACCTGTTGATTATGCTTGTTTTGATTGTCTTGATGGCCGCCACGCGCATGCACCATTTCGGCACTAGTCTGCATTTACCCGACGCCTCGCTGGCTGTGTTTCTGCTGGCGGGGTTTTTCATCGCCAGTCCGCTGTTGTTCGGTGTATTGCTGGCTGAAGCCGCCGCGCTGGATTATGTGGCGATCACCCAGTTGGGCGTGAGCGATTTTTGCGTGACGCCAGCTTACTGGTTTTTGCTGCCGACTTATGCGGTGTTGTGGCTGGCAGGGCGTTATTCGGCGCGTGTTCATCAAGGCAGCCTGCGCGGTCTGGGCGTATTTTCGGCTATCTCGCTGGTGGCGGTCAATGTGGCCTTTGTCATCTCCAACGGCGCGTTCTATCTGTTTTCGGGGCGCTATCCTGATGTGAGTGTTGCCGAATACACGGTGCGTATGGCGCAATACTACGTGCCTTATGTTTCAGGAGCTGTAATCTATCTGATTCCCGCCGCAATGATTTACGCCTTGCTCGTTCGTCACGCCGGCGCTTCACACGCGCACCATGCCGGATAACAGCGAACAACACGGTCGTCGCATGGCTCGTAAAAAGGCTGTGGTGGATGCGGCAATCGCTCAGGCTGATCAGGATAAGGGTTTGCTGCTGGTTTTGACCGGCAATGGCAAGGGTAAATCCAGCTCGGCATTTGGCATGGTGGCGCGCACCCTGGGTTACGGGCTTGAAGTGGGCGTCGCACAGTTTCTCAAAAGTCGCCGCGACACCGGGGAAGAAAAATTTCTGGGTGGACAACCTGGCGTGCAATGGCATGTATTGGGCGACGGTTTTACCTGGGATACGCAAAACCGCGATGCCGACATCGCCAGCGCACAACGTGGCTGGGCTGTCGCGCAAGGCCTGCTGACGGACGCGTCCCTGCATCTGGTGGTGCTGGATGAACTGACCTATCTGCTTAATTACGGTTATCTGGACGAGCAACGGGTCTGCGCAGATCTGGCCGCACGACCTTTCACGCAGCATGTGGTGATTACCGGACGCGCAGCCCCTCAGTGTCTGCTTGATCTGGCCGATACCGTCAGCGAGATTCAGGACATCAAGCACGCCTTCCGTGCGGGTGTGCGCGCCCAACCGGGCATCGACCTTTAGTGCCTTCATGAATTTTCCGCATCGTTATTCCGACGCTGAGCGCGCCGCCATCTATCGCGTAATTGCCGAGCGGCGCGATATGCGCCACTTCAACAGCGAACCCGTGCCGGAGGAAGTTTTGCAGCGTGTGCTGCACGCCGCACATCAGGCACCCAGCGTGGGGCTGATGCAACCGTGGCGGTTTATCCGCGTAAGCGCAGCCGCGTTGAGAGAGCGGATCCACGCGCTGGTGGAGACGGAGCGGCAGTTGACGGCAACAGCGTTAGGCGCGCGCGATGCGGAATTTCTGCGGCTGAAAGTGGATGGGGTGAAGGAGTGTGCCGAGCTGTGGGTGGCCGCCTTGATGGACAACCGGAAGGCGCATGTCTTTGGCCGGCGAACCCTGCCTGAAATGGATCTGGCCTCGGTCGCCTGTGCGATCCAGAATATGTGGCTGGCGGCGCGCGCCGAGGGGCTGGGTATGGGCTGGGTCTCGCTGTTCGATCCAGAAGCACTCGCGGCATTGTTGGACATTCCGGCTGGCGGAAAACCGGTCGCGATCCTGTGTCTGGGGCAGGTCGAGGAATTCTACGCCGCGCCGATGTTGCAGCTGGAGGGCTGGCGCACGCCGCAGCGGCTGGGCGAGATGCTGTTCGAGAATAATTGGGGATGCCGGAAGACAGAATGATGGCGCAACCGTTCAACTTTCTGGTCGTGCCGTTGATGATGGCGGTGTTGCTCGATCGTCTGCTGGGCGAGCCGCAGCGTTTTCATCCGCTGGCAGGATTTGGCCAACTGGCCAAGCTCGTTGAAAAGTACGGCTATCGCGCAAATTATATAAGTGGCGCGCTTTCCGTTTGTATCTTATTGATTCCAATTGTATTTGTTTCTATGCTATTGCAGCATGTCGCTGTGTTCGGCACGCTGTTCTCCATTGTGCTGCTGTATTTTGCGATTGCGCCGCGCAGTCTCACTGAGCATGCGATGCGTGTGGCTGGGGCGTTTGATGCCGATGATCTGCCGGCGGCCAGAACTGCGGTGGGCATGATGGTCAGCCGCGACACCACGCAGCTGGACGAGGAAGCCGCAGCGCGCGCCACGGTGGAATCGGTTCTGGAAAACGGCAACGATGCGATTTTTGCTGCGTTGTTCTGGTTTGTCGTGGCAGGTGCGCCGGGCGTGGTCTTGTACCGGCTCGCCAATACACTGGATGCGATGTGGGGTTATCGCAATCAACGCTATAACGAATTCGGCTGGGCGGCGGCGCGGCTCGACGACGTGCTGGGTTATATCCCCGCCCGATTGACGGCCTTGAGTTATACCCTGCTCGGAAATACGCGCAGTGCGTGGCATTGCTGGCGGCGACAGGCGCCGGTATGGGACAGCCCGAACGCGGGGCCTGTGATGGCGGCAGGGGCGGGTGCGTTGCAGGTGAAGCTGGGCGGTGCGGCGATTTATCACGGCAAGCTGGAACAGCGCCCTGAACTGGGTTGCGGATCAGTTGCAAATCGCGCCGACATTGTGCGCGCCGTGCGTCTGGTGCGGCACACGCTTTATCTCTGGCTGGCCGCCATCAGTTTCGGCGCGCTGTTGATCGAAGGATTCAACGGGCATGGCAAGGTTGCCGCCCTCGATAATGAAATTCGCCATGCCCGTTTCCCCCATCCCACCCTTCCCCCGCAAGCGAGGGAAGGGGCAAACGATTCGTTACACGAGTTTCACGTTAGATATGGCGCTTGAACATGGCGGCCGCGTGCGTGCTGCGGCGCAGCGTTATGGTATTCCTGAACACGGCTGGCTGGATTTATCTACCGGCATCAATCCTGACGGATGGCCTGTGCCCGTCTTGCCTGCCGGGATATGGCAGCCTCTGCCGCAGGATGAGGACGGGCTGGCGGATGCAGCGCGCAATTATTACGGCGCGTCGTCTCAACTGCTTGCCGTGGCAGGTTCGCAGGCGGCCATTCAGGCTCTGCCCAGGCTGCGCGCGCCTTGCCGCGTGGCACTGCTGGCAACCAGTTATGCGGAACATGCACATGCCTGGCAACAGCATGGTCATGAAGTTTGTCGTGTGGCTGAGGCGGAAATTTTGCAAGGCGATGCCGAGGTGGTGGTGATCGTCAATCCGAACAATCCTACCGGCAAACGATACAGCGTCGCCGATTTACTGGCGCTGCACGAACGGCTGGCCGCGCGCGGCGGCTGGTTGGTGGTGGACGAAGCCTTTATGGACGCCACGCCCGAACACAGTCTTGCGCCGTTCTGTCCGCGCGAGGGTCTGATCGTGCTGCGCTCGCTGGGCAAGTTCTTTGGGCTGGCGGGTGCGCGCGTCGGTTTTGTGCTGGCGGAAAACGCCGTTTTGCAGGCGCTTGCCGAGTTGCTCGGCCCCTGGACTATTGCCGCGCCTTCGCGTTATGTTGCGACCCTGGCGCTGCGTGATGCCGATTGGCAACAGGCGACCCGACAGACATTGCATTCGGAATCTCTTCGTCTGTCCGAACTGCTTACCCGGCACGGCTTGCCGCCGACTGGCGCTAACAATTTGTTTCAATGGGTAAATATTGAGTGTGCTGCGAGTGTGCATCAGCGATTGGCACAGCGGGGCATATTGATCCGCCTGTTCGATGCGCCACCCAGCCTGCGTTTCGGACTTCCTTATGGCGAGCAAAGCTGGGTGCGACTGGATGCCGCATTAACGGGAATCAAACGATGAAAACCGTGATGGTGCAGGGCACGACCTCGGATGCGGGCAAAAGCACGCTGGTTGCCGCACTGTGCCGCTGGCTGGTCAGGCAGGGCGTTTCGGTCGTGCCGTTCAAGCCGCAGAATATGGCGCTGAACAGCGCGGTCACGCAGGATGGCGGCGAGATCGGACGGGCGCAGGCGGTACAGGCGCAAGCCGCGCGACTCGAACCGCACACCGACATGAATCCGGTATTGTTGAAACCCAACAGCGACACCGGCGCGCAGGTCATCATTCACGGTCGCGCCATAGGCAATATGGAGGCGCTGGAATATCACAGGTATAAATCCACCGCGCGCGCGGCGGTGCTGGAATCGCATCAGCGCTTGTCCGCGCAATATCCTGTCATCGTGGTGGAAGGCGCGGGCAGTCCCGCCGAAATCAATCTGCGTGAGGGCGACATCGCCAACATGGGTTTTGCTGAGGCGGTGGATTGTCCGGTGATTATCATCGCCGACATCGACCGTGGCGGCGTGTTCGCGCATCTGGTCGGTACGCTGGCGCTGCTCAGTGAGAGCGAACAGGCGCGGGTCGCAGGCTTTGTCATCAACCGCTTTCGCGGCGACATCGCGTTGCTGCAACCCGGTCTGGACTGGCTGGAGGCGCGCACCGGCAAGCCGGTAATCGGTGTGCTGCCTTTTTTGCACGGGCTGCATCTGGAAGCGGAGGACGCGCTCCCGGCATCATCCCCTCACCCTTGCGGGGGGAGGGCCAGGGTGGGGGTAGAAGCAAGTGGGGATAAGATTCGCGTCATCGTTCCCGTCTTGCCGCACATCAGCAATCACACCGATTTCGACCCGCTGCGCCTGCATCCGCAGATTGAATTCAGCTTTGTTTCGATGGGCGAGATTATTCCGCCTGCCGATCTGATTGTTTTGCCGGGCAGCAAATCGGTCTGCCGCGATCTGGACAGTTTGCGCCGCGCCGGTTGGGATGCGGCGATTCAACGCCATCTGCGCTACGGCGGAAAACTCATCGGCATCTGCGGCGGGCTGCAAATGCTGGGGCAGGCGATCCATGATCCGCTCGGTTTGGAAGGCGAACCCGGCAGCAGCGCGGGCTTGGGCTTATTGGAATTGACGACCACGCTGGATGCTGAAAAGCAGTTGCGCAATGTGCGCGGCACGCTGAATCTGGAAGGTGCGGCCGTGGCAGGCTATGAAATCCATGCCGGGATTACCTTGGGAGCTGCACTGGCAAATCCTGCCTTGCACCTCGAACGCGATGGCGAAGTTTTCCCCGATGGTGCGATTTCAGAAGATGGTCAAATTATTGCCACCTATCTGCATGGCCTGTTTGAATCGACGCCTGCGACCGACGCGCTGCTGCGCTGGGCAGGATTGAAAAATGTGCAAACGCCCGATTATCAGGCGCGCCGCGAGGCTGACATCGACAGGCTGGCCGATGCGATAGAACAACATCTGGATGGTGCGCAATTGCGACGCCTGTTTGGTTTGGGAGAGAGCTGTGCGTGAACTGATATTGGGCGGCGTGCGCTCCGGCAAGAGCCGTCTGGCCGAACAGCATGCGCTGGAATCCGGTCTGGCGGTGGTGTATGTCGCCACCGCCTTGGTGCGCGACGAGGAAATGCGGCAACGCGTTGTCCATCATCAGGCGCGCCGACCGGCTAATTGGCAACTGGTCGATGCAGGGCAGAATCTTGCCGAGGTGTTGCAGCGCGAGGCAGCCGGGGGGCGTTGTGTGCTGTTGGATTGTCTGACGATGTGGCTGACGCAACTGCTGTGCGATAGCGATGAAGAACGGCTGCGTCACGAGGTGTCTGAATTGATTCGGGTTTTGCCGGATTTGCCGGGGTTGGTTATTTTAGTCAGCAACGAAACCAATATGGGCATCGTGCCGATGGGCGAGTTGTCGCGGCGCTATTGCGACGAAATGGGCCGGTTGCATCAGCAGTTAGGCCAGCTTTGCGAGCGCGTAATTTTAACCGTGGCAGGATTGCCACTGATGGTGAAAGGAACAGACGATGGAAAATAATTGGTTGGATCAGCCTTGTGCCGCATTGAATGAAACGGCCGGATTGCAGGCGTTGGAGCGGCAAGGGCAATTGACCAAACCGCCTGGCGCCCTTGGTCAATTGGAATCGGTTGCGGTGATACTCGCGGCGATGCAGGGCGTCGAAAAACCGCAAGTGGATCGTGTGCAAATCAGTATTTTTGCCGCCGATCATGGCGTCGCAGCGGAAGGCGTGTCGGCTTTCCCGCAGGCGGTGACCGGAGAAATGGTAAAGAATTTTGCGCGCGGCGGTGCTGCGATCTGTGTGCTGGCGAAGTCGCTGGATGCCACATTGGAGGTGGTGAATTTGGGTACGGTCAATGATCCGGGCGACTGGCCTTCCGTGCTGCGCGCCGTGATTGCGCCCTCGACAGCGAATTTTGCAGTCGAACCCGCCATGACGAAAGCCCAATTGGCGCTTGCCCTGCAAGCCGGACGTGACAGCGTCTTGCGCGCCCAACAGGCGTCGGTTCAGCTCTATATCGGCGGCGAAATGGGTATCGCCAACACTACCTCGGCGGCCGCGATTGCCTGCGCCTTGTTGCAACAATCGCCGCAATTGTTAGCCGGTCCCGGCACCGGGCTGGATAGTCATGGCGTGGCGCACAAGGCCGACGTGATTGCCCGCGCGCTGGCGTTGCATGATTTGCCCGATAAAGGTGCGCTTGAAACTCTGCGCTGTGTCGGCGGTTTTGAAATCGCAGCGCTTGTTGGCGCTTATATCACCGCCGCGCAGCACGGTATTCCGGTGCTGGTGGATGGCTTTATCACTACGGTCGCGGCGCTGCTTGCCGTGCGCCTCAATACCGGCGTGCGCGGCTGGTTGCTGTTCGCCCACACTTCCGCCGAGCCGGGCCATCAGCGCGTGTTGGACGCACTGGTCGCGAAACCGTTGTTGCATCTGGCTATGCGGCTGGGTGAAGGCAGTGGCGCAGCCGTCGCCGTACCCCTACTACGAACCGCCTGCGCGCTGCACAACGGCATGGCGACCTTCGCCGAAGCTGCGGTGTCGGGGAAGCTCTGAAGCAGGCAGCACCATGCTTATGCTTACTTTTGTGACGCAGCGCTGTAGGCTATCGCAAACTTCCACTGCGTCAGCGGGGAAGTCAGGTAGATCGCCTTTTTCGTGGTGTTGTCGAACTGGTAGCTGACTGTCCCGTTTGTGCCGGACAGCATTTCATTTACCGCGCGCTTGAGTGTTTCGCTGCCCAGTTCGCGCGGGTCAAGAAAGTGGCGTTCCGTTTTCCGGTGCAGCGTGGCCAAGCCGTCCGGTGACAGTGCGAAGAAGCTGGCATCTGCGCGCAGCGACAGTACGGAATTGATCTGCTCGGCAAGTTTGTCGAGGAAGAGCGAAGCGCCGATCGCGCCGATGATCTTGCCTCCCTCCTTGATTGGAATGGCGATGACGGCGGAGCGTTGGCCGGTGCTCTTGCTGACGACCAGCGAGCCGGTGATTTTATTGCCTGTCATCAGTTCGGCAAAGTAACTTCTGTCGCTGAGTTTGACCGCCATCAAGCCCTTGTCCACGGTGTAGTATGAGCCGTCGGGGCGGACAAACCAGACGACGAGACCTGCATCCGCCTTCTGATAGACACCCAGCAGCCCTTTCATTTTTTCCCAATCGCCGCTTTCGGCTTCTGTCGTGGAGGCCAGGATTTCCAGGCTGCGTCCGACGGAGACTATGCGCAAATCCGTATAGGACATGAAGGCGGACAGCAGGCTGTGCGCAGCCTGCTCTGAATCCGATTCAGCCTGTGCGAAAGAAGGTATCATAAACAGCCACAAAATGAGGCTTGCCAAAAATTTTCTGTTAATCACGTTATTCTCCTTAACGTAGAAAAAAGTTGTGGTGGAGGCAGTTCCGTCGTGCGGCCTCCTTTATAAACCATTGCTCGTGTATTGTGAACCGTGACGACCGCGCCATAGTCGATCTGCCAGTTCAGCGTATTTGTCAGCGGCACATCGGCGATTTTCGCCAGTATGGCCCGGATGCTGCCGCCGTGCGCGACCAGCGCGATGTGCTGCTGGGGCCGCTGTGCTAGATCCTGCAAGAAAGCCTGCACGCGCTGCATCAATTGTTGCGCCGATTCGCCGCCGACAGGCGTGTAGCCCATGATGTCGGCGGCCCAGGCATCTATTTCGTCGCGCGGGATTTCGTCCCACTCACGACCTTCCCAGCTACCGAAATTCTTTTCCATCAGACGCGCATCAAACCGTACTTCACAGCGTTGCGCCAGAAATCCGGCGAGTTTTCGGGTGCGCAGCAGCGGCGAGCTGATGATTAAATCAAATGATGGCAGCCAGTCAAGAATCCGGGCAGCCTCATCGTTGAAACTGGCAGCAACGCCGATGTCGAGCTGGCCGTAACAGAGGCCGGGGGCAATATCGGGCTGCGTGTGGCGAATTAAATACAGGGTTTGCATCAGATCGCAGCCAGCAGTCCCAGATAGAACGCCAGTTCGGTCAGTTGCTGCACCGCGCCCAGACAGTCGCCGGTGTAGCCGCCCAATCGTTTTTGCAGTCGCCAGGCCAGATAGGCGCGCATCAGCAAGGCGGCTGTGACGGCGGCGAACAGGTTGGATGCCTGCGCGCCTGCCGCATACAGCAGGCCGATTGACGCTATGCCGGTGAGCAGGGCGATGGCGAAACTGGCGTGGCTGATCTGTGCGACGGGTTTGGCGCGCGAACTGTCATCGTCGCGGATGTAGCGCTGGGTGAGCATGATACTGGTTGCCATCAGTCGGCTGAAGCCGTGCGCGGCAATGAGCGCTGCGGCGGCGAACAGCAGCGAATGTGCGCGGCACAATTCCAGCAGCGCCTGAAATTTCAGCAGCAGCACCACCACCAGTGCGATGACGCCGTAAGCGCCGACGCGCGAGTCTTTCATGATCGTCAGCGCCTTCTCGCGTGTAAAACCGCCACCTAGCCCGTCGGCAAAGTCGGATAAGCCATCTTCGTGGAATGCGCCGGTGATCAGAGTGCCCGCCGTCATGGAAACGCCCACCGCCAGCGACAGCGGCAACACTTGCGCGCACAGCCAGAGCACGGCGGCGGAAAGTGCGCCGACCACCATGCCGAGCAGCGGGAAATAGCGTGCCGCCTGATTCAGCCGCCCTGCGGAATGGCCAACCCACGCTGGCACGGGCAGGCGCGTGAAGAATTGGATCGCGGTGAGGAATAAGCGCAGTTCTTGCAACATGATGGGCAGGGTGAGTGAAGGCGCGATCAGACTAGCAGCGACAACCCGGACTGTCCAGCAGCAGTGTGCCGGAATAGACGCTTTTCTGATAAAGTGCGCGCTATGAATTTATCCAGCACCCAACTCTATTTTCGTCTCCTGAATTACGTCAAGCCTTATTGGCGTATCTTCGCGCTTTCACTGCTGGGTATGGTCGTGGTGGCCGCCACGGAACCTGTGGTTCCGGCGCTGATGAAACCGATGCTGGACGGCACTTTTGTACACAAAGATCAGGCGATGATGCGTATCGTGCCCGCCGTGATCATCCTGATTTTCCTGATACGCGGCCTCGCGACTTTTGTCGGCACTTTTGCCATCAGCTGGGTCGGCAACAAGCTGGTGATGGATCTGCGCGAAGAGATGTTTCGCAAGTTGCTGTGCCTGCCGACGGGCTACTACGATGAACATGCCACAGGTTCGTTGCTCTCCAAACTGACTTACGATGTGACTCAGGTGACTAGTGCTGCCACGGTGGTGGTGACGATTTCGGTGCGCGACTCCATCGTGATGATTGGTTTGCTGGGCTGGCTGTTCTATCTGAACTGGAAACTGACGCTGCTGACCCTGCTGATGGCGCCGGTCATCGCGGTGATCATCAGTACCATCAGCAAACGGATGCGCCTCTCCAGTCGCGATTCCCAGCAGGCGATGGGGGATATGACGCAAGTGATCGAAGAGAGCGTGTCTGCGCACAAGGTGGTCAAGCTGTTTGGCGGGCAGCAATATGAGATCGACCGGTTTAATCAGCAGGCTAACTGGGTGCGTCGCCATGCGATGAAGCAGGCTTCCGCTTCTGCCGCCAATGTGCCTATCGTGCAGATGGTGGCTGCCGTCGCGCTGGCGGTGGTGGTTTATCTGGCCACGTTGCAGTCCAATGCGGATGAGGTCACCGTGGGTGGTTTCGTCTCCTTCATCATGGCCATGCTGATGCTGACGGCGCCGCTCAAACGCCTGACCGGGGTGAGCGAATATCTGCAACGCGGGCTGGCTGCTGCCGAGAGTGTGTTTGCCCTGCTGGATACCTTAGGTGAAAAGGATGACGGGAAAGTGGTGATCGGACGTGTCTCCGGTGAACTGCATTTCAATCATGTGCAGTTTACTTATGCGCCTGATGCGCTAGCTGTGCTGAAAAATATCGACTTGCAGATACGAGCCGGTGAAAATGTCGCTTTTGTCGGGGCATCAGGGAGCGGTAAGACCACGCTGGCCAATCTGGTGCCGCGCTTTTATTCGGTGACAGAGGGGCAGATACGTCTGGACGGACATGATCTGAACGATCTGACGCTGGCCAGCCTGCGCGCCAATATCGCGCTGGTCAGTCAGGAAGTGGTGCTGTTCAACGACACGATCTCGGCCAATATCGCTTACGGTCAGATGAGGATGGTATCCGAGGACGAAATCATCGCCGCAGCAACGGCAGCGCATGCGATGGAGTTTATCCGCGAGTGGCCGGAAGGCTTGAATACGCTGGTGGGCGAGCGGGGCGTGAAACTGTCCGGCGGACAACGTCAGCGCATCGCTATTGCCCGTGCGATCCTCAAAGATGCGCCGGTGCTGATTCTGGATGAGGCGACTTCTGCGCTCGATTCCGAGTCTGAGCGCTACGTGCAGGCGGCGCTGGAAACGCTGATGCAAGGCCGCACCACCTTAGTGATCGCGCATCGCCTGTCCACCATAGAGAAAGCCGACCGCATTGTCGTGCTGCAAAAAGGCGAAATCGCCGAGATGGGCACACATCGCGAATTGCTGGCAAAAGGCGGGGTGTACGCGCAGTTGCACAGCATCCAGTTTGCCGCGCCGGTACAAGTGTCCTGAGGCTTTATTAGATTTTACGGATGACGCTCAGACCTTCACCCTCCCAGGCTTTGATGCCGCCTTTGACATTGCTCACTTGGTGAAATCCCGCCTCGCGCAGCAAACTGACGGCTTTGGAAGAGCGGCGTCCTGAGCGACATATCACCAGCACGGGTTTATCTTTGTAATCGGACAGTTCTGTCAGATGTGAACCAAGTTCACCCAGCGGAATCAGTTTGGTGTCAGCGGTATGAACTTCTGCATATTCTGCGGGTTCGCGCACATCCAGCAATAGCACGCCCTGACGGTTCAGAATCTGCGCTTGTTTGACGTCAACTCCCTCTTGTGCCGGCAGCAGTTGTGACCCCAGTACGATGGCCAGCGCGATCGCTGCCAGCCAGATAGTTTTATTTGATTTCATCGGCTCAGCTCAGCGGGTGAGCGGGCAGGCCGCTTTGCATCCAACCCATCATGCCGCCGCGCAGATTGTATACATTCGAGTATCCCTGCTGTTGCAGGAACAGGCAGGCTTGGGCGGAACGGGCGCCGCTGCGGCAGATGATGACCAGTTTTTCGTCGGTCGACAGTTCGCTGAACTTCATCGGCAGGATGTGCAGCGGCAGCGCTTCGGCGCGCGGTACAGTGCCGGTGGCGATTTCCTGCATCTGGCGTACATCCAGCACGCGCATTTTATGCTCGCTGTCACCGATCCACTGATTGAGCTCAATGGCATCGATTTCTTTGATATTGTTGGCAAACATATCTACTCCAGTGTATGAATAAGGCATATACATTAGCATAATCTAATATATATGCAAATACGATAGCGGAAAATATCCGTAGGGGTAGTGAATTTCGGTTGCACAAAATGCGCTATTCCTACTAGAATACTGCGGAATGTGCGCGGCCTGACAAAGTGATTTTCAAAATGCATCGTGAATGAGGTTGACGCAACGGGTCGAATGACCTAAATTGCGCCACGCAATGCATTTTTTCTGCACAATAAAACCCATCAATAACCATTAGGAGAAACAACATGGCAGTTCTCGTAGGCAAGGCAGCACCGGACTTTACCGCAGTCGCCGTCATGGGCAACAATGAAATGAACGAATCGTTCAATTTGAAGAGCTATATCGCCGGCAAGGCTGCGGTTGTGTTTTTCTATCCTCTTGATTTTACTTTTGTTTGTCCATCCGAGCTGATCGCTTTTGATCACCGCCTCGCAGATTTCAAGAGCCGTGGCGTAGAAGTGATCGGCGTTTCTATCGATTCACAATTTACTCATCTGGCATGGAAGAATACGCCGGTCAACAACGGCGGTATCGGCCAGGTAGGCTATCCGCTGGTCGCCGACATCAAACATGAAATCTGCAAGGCCTACGATGTTGAACTCGAAGGCGCTGGCGTTGCACTGCGCGGTTCGTTTCTGATCGACAAAAACGGCGTGGTCATGCATCAAGTGGTCAATATGCTGCCACTGGGTCGCGATATCGACGAAATGCTGCGTATGGTTGATGCGCTGCAATTCTTCGAAGAGCACGGCGAAGTTTGCCCTGCAGGCTGGAGCAAGGGTAAGGCTGGCATGAAGGCATCTACAGCTGGTGTTGCTGAATACCTGGCAGGTCATGCTGAAAGTCTGTAATCAGTTTGTGCCTCGCTTAATGCGGGGTAATGAACAAAAAAGGCCGTCCTCTGGATGGCCTTTTTTGTTGGCGAAAATCAATAAAATCTTTTTAAATCAATTGATTATATAGTATTCTTTGCGCTTTTCCGGCGGGCTTGTGCCAATTGTGCCCCGTCGCCACTCGAATGTTCGATGAAAAAAGCCGACTGTATTGCTACCCGGGCAAGTGATTAATATCAGTAATGCTAGTCTGTGCAACGGCTCTTATTAAAACCTCAATAGCATCCCAACCCCGCAAGCGGGGAAGGCGTTCCTAAAGAAACAAGGGGCTATTTCAGCGCTATTGGTAAATTCACCAAGCGCATTGAGCAGATTTGCGCTAAAAAGGCGAATGACAGCGCCGACTTGACCGACACAGCATTGGTGTGATCTCGCAGTGGTTACGGCCACTGTTGAGTAAGCCCGCCTCAATAGCATGGCCCGGGAATTGTGAACGGCTATTGAAATCCGCGTAAATATGGCTGTCAAAAGCGCCTGCCTGCATGGCAGTAAGCACGAAACTGCCGCGCTTACTGCCATGCGTTATTGTATCTCCCCTCCACTGCGTCAAGGGTGCGCTTCGCCAGTCTGCATAAGGCCGCAGCCTGCCCTTGACCCAGCTTCGGGGACGTTTTGGTAATGCCTCACAGAGCATTTTTCGTGCCCGAAAAAAACGCTGCGCCATATTTACGCGGATTTCGATAGCCGTTCACACGGCAAGATAGCTGTCATTCGCATTCGTTGCGTATGACTGTGGGTCATAGCCTAAATGCGGCTCTTTTGATTCATGTAGATCCGCTACACTCGGGATTTTGATTTACAATGACAACGTTGTAATACAAATAACATGAGGTGCATTATGAGTATGATCTCTATGCGTTTGCCGGACGAGTTGAGTAATCAGCTTAATACTCTGGCGATCGCGACAGGCCGCACAAAATCATTTTTGGCTGGGCAAGCTATTCGCGACTATATCGAGCGTGAGTCTTGGCAGATTGCCGAAATCACGCAGGCAATCTCAGAGGCCGACGCAGGCGACTTCGCCAGCGAAGAGGAAGTGTATGCCATCAGCGCAAAGTGGAAGCGCAATGCGGGTTAGGTGGCTGCAAAAAGCAATCAAAAATCTTGATACTGAGGCTGATTACATTGCTCAGGAAAACTCAATAGCGGCAGCGGACATGTTTGTGTACGTCAAAAATATGGTTGACTCGCTCAGCGAGTTCCCCTCTTCCGGACGTCCTGGCAGAGTTCCAGGTACACGCGAACTGGTTGTTGACCGCTATCCATTTGTCGTTCCATACCGTGTTGTGGGCGATGAACTTCAAATTTTACGGGTTTTTCATACTCGTAGAAAGTTGCCCAAAACCTGGTAAACGTAACTGAACGCAACCACAGCTTTTTCCGTGCAATAATGAACACCGATGGGCAGGTATGTGCCAATTGCGGACCTTCTGGCAGAGAAGTTTTTTTATTCAAAATCTTGGATATCCAATCATGAAAAAATTATGGTTAACATTATTTACTTCGTTAGTATTCCTCGCTGGATGTGCGTCCATGCCGCAAGGATTTTCAATGTATCCAACCCCTTTGCAAGAGGGTGAGGTGATCCCGGCTAATATGGCCGTCATCTTAGTCGGAGTGACTGGTACATCAACCGTCAACTATTTGCAGTTTACTCACTCTGCAATGCCTGCAATTAATGCTAAATTTTCTGAAAAGGGTAACGACATCATTGCTATCGCAGTACCTGTTGGAATAAAGCAATTGTCACTTTCTACAATCACTTTGGGTGGTAGGCAAAATGGATATCTACCAAGTGGTATGTCATATGGTTACGTGCCTGTAAGAACAGGCAAAATTGACATCGATAAGCCAGGTATTTATTACATTGCAACTCTGAATACGAATGCCCCAGGCCAGTTCCAGGTATCACCGATTTCGTCGCAAATACAGAATTTTCACAAGGCTTTTAAGGCTTCCATCGGAAATCTTGAACCTATTAATTTCCAATGGGAAAACTAATTGTCGGACTTGAGGGTGTAAGGAACTTTTGTGTACTTGGCGAGCGCCCGTTGTGTCTCGTTTGCAGACCGTAGCAACGGTCAGCATCCGGCGCGCTAAAAAATTGAAGGCATAAACGCCAATGGCGGCACGCATAAGCCGCACGATTAAATAGTCGACAGCTGTTAGTGAGCTGCGGTTCGATTCGGGTTAAAATTCGCCCCACTTCCGACTAACTAATTTCTACTCCTCCATCATGTTGCTCTGGTTTGTCATCGCATACTGGATCGTCTCCGTCGGCATCGGCCTGTATGCCGCAACGCGTGTAC
>Ga0208863_1001016_pt1 | contig 20346 bp, 21 predicted proteins | sample RifOxyD3_FD_184040 | JGI IMG/M metagenome (GOLD analysis project Ga0208863, IMG submission 184040) | Soil microbial communities from Rifle, Colorado - Rifle Oxygen_injection D3 (SPAdes) | ecosystem: Environmental > Terrestrial > Deep subsurface > Rock core/Sediment | place: Rifle, Colorado...
GCAAGCCACTATGCACACTTGGAGTGCGAAGGAATTGGAAGTTTACGAATATTGGCAGATACGCGATGCGACAGACAAAGTGGTAATGGAAAGACAATTTGAGAAAGGGATTGAGCAGGGAATTGAGAAGGGAATAGAGAAGGGAATAGAGCAGGGAATTGAGCAGGGAATAGAAAAAGTTGCGATAAATATGAAATTGGCCGGTATCGAGTTTGATATTATTATGCGGGCAACAGGTTTAACCCGGGATGAAATAGTAGAATTGAAGCCGTAATTTTATCAGCCCACCGCCCGCAAGCGAGTAATGAATACATGGGCTAGTGACTGCATAAGCCTTCAGCCTCAGTGTGACAGACTCAGTGTGACAGAATAAAATGAAGTGGCATTACGTAAGAGGTGCGACCGCGAGCGTATGCGTGGCGGGAAGCAATCCAGCGCCGTTGTTAGCTTTACCCTGTCACCGGTTTTAAGACACTTAGGGATTTAGTCATGTATGCAGAACGTTTGATGCTTGAAACAGATGTGGCAGGAAAATTGATGAAAATGCCAAAGTTGCCCCCAAACAAGCAACTTGAAGCCATATTTCTCGTTATTTCTGAAAGTGTGAATGTGGAAAATGTTCGTCGCACCCCGCATTCTGATATTGCGGGTAAGGCTAAAATTATCGGGGATGTTTTTGATAGTATCCCGGCTTCAAGTTGGAATTTACCTAAATGATCGTTCTGGATGCGCATATTTGGCTATGGTGGGTAGCTGCTGAAACCCTGACTAATACTGGTCTGGTGGTTCTGGCTGGTGAAATCACCAGCACCGCCAATGTTGACTACATTCAGGTGGCGCGCAACACCATCAAACGCATCGGCTACGACAACACCGAATACGGCATCGACTACAAGGGGTGTGCGGTTTTAGTTGCCTACGACAAGCAAAGCCCGGACATTGCACAGGGTGTGGATCGTGCATCCGACGACTTTTTGAATCAAGGCGCGTGCGATCAGGGCCTGATGTTCGCTTCTCAGACTGCTCTTCGTATCGGGGACGGGTTAAAAGTCGTGATGGACTGGTGTGTAGGATTGGCTACCAGAAAACAAGATATAATAGCTTTATAAATCATGCGATTAAGCGATCATCAGCGTTTCGTCATACGCAATACCGTTACCGAAACTTTTGGCGAGGGAGCTAGCGTGTGGCTGTTCGGGTCGAGGGTGGATGACTGTAAGCGAGGTGGAGATATAGACCTGTTAATCGAAACAGATATGAATGACATCAACGTGTTAATGCGCGCAGAAATTACCTTTTTATCCAGATTAATGTTAAGGTTGGGCGAGCAAAAAATTGACGTTTTACTGAATTATCCATCACGCAAAATACATCCGCCCATTTTCCAAATCGCCAAACAAACCGGTATTTTGCTATGACAGTTTCATTGCTTAGGTTACAAGATGCGTGGCGTGAATGTGAGCGCAATATATATCACTTATGTGGAGCGTTAACTTCACTAGCTCCAATCTTGCCGATGACAGGATCAATATTTGAGCATCTTTCTGATTCTCAGGTGCAAAGTCTGGATCAATTTATTCTGCGATTTACAAAGTTGCAGGATGCGATGGGCAGTCGTTTATTTCCTGCTGTTTTGCAATATCTGCAAGAACAGTATGAAGACCGTCCCATGCTAGACAAGCTTAACCGCCTTGAAAAATTGGGTTATATTCAGAATGCGGAAACGTGGCAAAACATCCGCAGTACGCGAAATAAATTTGCTCACGATTATCCGGATGATGGCGAAAAGAATGCTGCGCTCATCAACATCGCATGCGAGGCTGCTGTACAAATGCACCACATTTTGTTTGCGATAGAAAAAAAATTTAAATCCGATCAACCATCACTTGAATTGGGTAAGTCATTGCCGGCGTGGAAATTCAGCTCGTCCTTGCATTGAGGGGCTTGTCATTGCGAGGAGTGTAAAGACGAAGCAATTCAGTCGTTGAAAAGGTTCTTTTAAAGTTGGATTGCCGTGCCACTGAGTGGTTCGCAATGACGCAACTTTGCCGCGCCACTTTGTGGCAGAGTGGGCGGGGTTGAGGACAAGCCGGTGATGGACAATATATTTTTGGAGAAGATTGTGAGACTAACGACGGAAGGGCAAGTAACAATCCCAACTGATATACGACGTTTGGCTGGACTTATACCGGGCAGTGAGGTGGAGTTTAGATTTACCGCCGGGCGCGTCTGGTTGGAAAAGGTTGAACCAACGCAGATTGATCAGCGTGCGCAAATTTTAGCAACGCTAAGTGAAATTGCCGGTTGTGCTACAGCCAATGTGGATTTGAGAACCGATGATATTTTGCAATTAACGTGCGGAGCGTAATTTTGATACTCGTTGGTCAAGAGCGCGGACGGCAAAGCCGTCCTTGCCTTTGGCTTTAGTGCGGAGTCTGCTGCTGTTCGATGTACTGGCGGATGACCGCGATGGGTGCGCCGCCGCAACTTCCGGCAAAGTAGCTTGGCGACTAAAGTGCGCCGCCCCATAGTTTTTTTCGGATGCTCGGACAGGGCTGTGACATTAAGTACAGGGAGTCTTTGCGAGGACGGTAGGACGAAGCAATCTAGCACAGCGGGTCATTGCGAAGCCCGTAGGTCTGCGGTAATCCGGCTTGTCATTGCGAAGCCCGTAGGGCTGTGGCAATCCAGTTGCAATCTGGCAATCCAGAGACATGTCGGGTTGACTGTCTTTGCGCGGAGAGAGCCTTTAGCCGCGAGTCTCGCAGAGACGTGGCGGGATGCTGTCGCCGACGCGGCAATCCAGTTGCAATCTAGTAATCCAGAAGGATGTTGTTCAGGGGTAGGGCAGTAGTTATATTTTTATTTAAAGCGCATAAAATTAACCGCATTGTGATTTCTATATGAAAGCGATTCAAACCAGTATTCCCGATTTGCTGATCCTCGAACCTAAAGTTTTTGGTGATGATCGTGGTATTAAGGATTGTCATTGCGAAGCCCGTAGGGCTGTGGCAATCCAGTTGCAATCTGGCAATCCAGAAGGCAGATTTCAGTGGTAGGGCAGTAGTTATATTTTTATTTAAAGCGCATAAAATTAACAGCATTGTGATTTCTATATGAAAGCGATTCAAACTGCCATCCCTGATCTGCTGATCCTCGAACCGAAGGTGTTTGGCGATGATCGCGGTTTTTTTTATGAGAGTTTCAATAGTCAAAAGTTTGCCGGGCTGACAGGACGCGATGTGGATTTTGTACAGGACAATCATTCCCGTTCGGTTAAAGGAGTATTGCGCGGTCTGCATTATCAGATTCAACACCCGCAAGCCAAGTTGGTGCGAGTGACACAAGGCGCGGTACTGGATGTGGCGGTAGATATACGCAAGAGCTCGCCTACCTTCGGTCAGCATGTGGCGGTGGAGTTGTCTGCCGAGAATAAGCGTATGTTCTGGATTCCCGAGGGTTTTGCTCACGGGTTCGTTGTGTTGTCAGATACGGCGGAATTCCTCTACAAGACCACCGATTACTGGGCACCGGAATATGAGCGTTGCATTCGTTGGGACGATCCAGAACTAGCGATCGACTGGCAATTGCAAGCGGCACCGGCTTTATCCGGTAAGGATTTGCAAGGAACGCGGCTCGCCGATGCGGAGTTGTTTCATTGAATATTATGAAAGTTTGTAATGAGTAATGCCTATTTAGTGACGGGTGGAGCAGGTTTTATTGGCTCACACTTGGTAGAAGATTTGCTGGCAGAAGGTTGTCACGTCAAAGTGTACGATAACTTTAGCAGCGGATTTGAATCGAATTTAACAGGATTACAGTCGGCTCGCGGCAAGCTTGAGATTATCCGTGGCGATATACGTGATGCGAACAGTTTAGCAGCTGCCATGCAGGGCGTAACAGGTGTATTCCACTTAGCGGCGTTGGTGTCGGTTCCTCAATCAATTGAACAGCCGGATTTAAGTTTTGATATCAATGGACGAGGCACGCAGCTGGTCTTGAATGAAGCGCGAAAAAATGGTGTCAAGCGTGTAGTAATGGCAAGTTCAGCTGCAGTCTATGGTGATAATGAAAATCTACCGCTGAGTGAGGATGAGGTATCTTTGCCGTTGTCCCCTTACGGACTCGAAAAGTCATTGGGCGAACAGATGGGGCGGCTTTACGCTGATCTGTATCAAATGAACGTAACCTGTTTGCGCTTTTTTAATGTCTTCGGCCCACGTCAACCGCCCGATTCACCTTACTCCGGTGTGGTATCCATCTTCGCCAAGAAGGCCGCTGCCAGAGAGATTCCTGTATTTTATGGCGATGGCTTGCAAACGCGTGATTTTGTGTTTGTGAAGGATGTAACAAACGCTTTAAAGTTATCCATGCAATCGGATTTGCCGGGCTTTTATGTTTACAACGTAGGTTCTGGCAAAGAAATTACGGTTAAGGCCTTGTGGGATGCATTTTGTTCGGTTTCCGGGTTTCTCGAAGAGGCGAAGCAATTGCCAGCAAGAGACGGTGATATTAAGACTTCGTTGTCCGATATCTCAAAGATTAAATCTGACTTCGATTTTCACCCTTCTGAAGATTTTAAGGGCGATTTGCAGTCAACCTATAGTTGGCTGAAGACACAATTAACTAGTTAATAATTCATAAATAATGACAATTAAAATTCATCCGCTGTCCGATGTGCAATCCCAACAGATTGGTGAAGGGACGCGCATCTGGCAATTTTGCGTGGTATTTGCCGAGGCCAAGATTGGTGAAAATTGCAACATCTGCGCAAACGTTCTAATCGAGAACGATGTCATCATTGGGAACAACGTAACAGTAAAAAGTGGTGTCCAACTATGGGATGGCGTGCGTATTGAAGACAATGTTTTCATTGGCCCCAACGCAACGTTCACCAACGACTTAATGCATCGGTCTAACGTTTATCCTGAGCAATTTTTGCAAACAGTGATTAAGGCAGGTGCATCAATTGGTGCAAATGCAACTATTTTGCCGGGTGTTACAGTGGCAGAAGGTGCGGTGGTTGGTGCGGGTGCGGTTGTGACGCGCTCGATTCCTGCGAATGCAATCGTAGAAGGGAATCCTGCTCTGATTGTAGGCTATACAAATACAAAGCTAGAAGAGACAACCAAACACCAAGTTTCAAGCAATACCCGTAAGCCGCCATTTTCTGAGTCAACAGCAGTCAAAGGGGTTGAGATACACCAACTTCCATTGATTACGGATTTGCGAGGAAATCTTACGGTGGGGGAGTTCGAGCGACATATACCATTTTCTCCCAAACGTTATTTCATGGTGCTTGACGTGCCAAGCAGGGAGACGCGCGGTGAGCATGCGCATCGTGAATGTCACCAATTCTTGATTTGTGTTCGTGGAATTTGCGCAGTGCTTGCTGACGATGGCCGAAATCGCACTGAGGTGTTGTTGGATTCACCTGATAAGGGGGTGTATTTGCCACCGATGGTTTGGGGGGTGCAGTACAAATACTCAAAAGATGCCGTTCTGTTGGTCTTTGCCTCCCACCATTACGATTCTGCAGATTACATTCGTAATTATTCTGAGTTTGTTGAATTAGCTCAGCGTGGGAATTCTGAATAGTTATTTTGATTTTTTAATTATTTATGAGCTCAATTTGATAGAGGAGAAAGTGGTGGTTAAAAATATTCACAGCACTGCAATTATTGACCCTTCTGCACAAATTGCTGACGGGGTTGAAATTGGGCCATACTCAATTATTCATGCAAATGTTGTACTTGCTGAAGGTTGCAAAATCGGAGCCTACTGCGAACTCGGTGTTGAAACTTCATTGGGTGACGGTTCCCCATTGATAATCGATAAGGATTCATTAATTAGATCGCACTCAATATTTTATGAATCATCCAAATTCGGTGAGCGATTGGTAACTGGACATAGAGTAACTGTGAGAGAGAATACACGTGCAGGTAAGAATCTCCAGCTGGGCACTTTGAATGACATCCAAGGGGATTGTGTAATTGGTGATTACGTTCGATTCCATTCGAATGTGCATGTTGGAAAAAAATCAAAAGTAGGCAATTTTGTTTGGATATTTCCTTATGTAGTCCTTACTAATGATCCGCACCCTCCAAGTAATACCTTGAAAGGGGTTACCGTGGGCGATTTTGCTGTGATTGCAACAATGTCTGTAATTCTGCCAGGGGTGGTAATTGGCGAAGGAGCTCTAATCGCTGCGCATTCATCACTTAAAGTTAATGCCGAGGCAGGGATGTTGTATTCCGGCTCGCCGGCAGAAAAGATCTGTAGTACCAACAGAGTTCGGCTTCAGGATGGAACACGGCGTCCAGCTTACCCTTGGACAGAGCACTTTTCTAGAGGATATCCGGAGTCTGTTGTGAAAGGTTGGGGAGCGCAGGAATGACGAAGGGGGAGAAGACATCCAATATCGACAAGCTCGAAGTAGGGATGGCTGAAATGTACGAGCAGACCATCACGGATGCCGATGTTAAGGCATTTGCTGGATTATCAGGTGATAACAATCCAGTTCATATGAGCGAGGAGTACGCTGAACAATCGAGATTTAAGAAAAGAATTGCACATGGCCTGCTGAGTGCTAGTTTTTTTTCGGCATTGTTCGGTACGAAGCTACCAGGTTACGGATGTGTGTATGTATCACAAAGTCTTAATTTTAGAAGACCTGTATATCTCGGAGATACCGTAACAGCGTCAGTTGAAATATTGAAGATTGACAAAGATAAATCGCGAGTTTTTTTTAAGACTGTGTGTAAAGTGAAAAACAAAATAGTGATTGATGGCGAAGCCGAATTATTTGTGCCATGAATAAGTTGATACGACTGAATATGGAGAATTAAATTGATACCTTTCCTAGATTTAAAAGCCACCTACACCGAACTTCAACTCGAATTAGATGCTGCAATCAAACGTGTTCTTGATTCTGGCTGGTACATCTTAGGTGGAGAGGTTGAAGCATTTGAGCAGGAGTATGCGAGCTACGGTGAAGCTAAACATTGCGTCAGTGTTGCCAATGGTTTGGACGCATTGCATCTTGGCTTGTTGGCACTTGGCGTGGGCGCGGGGGATGAAGTCATCGTGCCCAGCAACACCTACATCGCCACCTGGCTGGCAGTCAGCCAATGTGGTGCAACCCCCATCCCAGTTGAGCCAGATGCTGCCACTTATAACATCGACCCAACACGTATCGAAGCCGCCATCACGCCGCGCACCAAGGCCATTCTGCCTGTGCATTTGTATGGACAGCCTTGCGATATGGATCCAATTTTGGCGATTGCGCGTAAGCATGGTTTAAAGGTTTTAGAAGACGGCGCGCAGGCGCATGGTGCAAAGTACAAAGGCAAGCGTCTGGGCGCGCATGGTGACATCGTGGCATGGAGTTTTTATCCCGGTAAAAACTTGGGCGCGTTTGGTGATGGTGGCGCAATCACCACAGATGATGCTGAGCTTGCAGATCGCATCCGCGTATTGCGAAACTACGGTTCGCGTGTGAAATATGTGAATGATGTGCGCGGCTTCAACAGTCGTCTGGATCCGATTCATGCAGCGGCGATGCGCGTGAAATTGAAAGTGCTAGATGCTTGGAATGCGCGCCGTGCCGTAATCGCCGCTCGTTATAAGAAAGAACTCGCTGGGTTTGGCATAACGTTGCCCTTAGTACCGGAATGGGCTGAACCCGCATGGCACTTATTCGTCATCCAACATCCGCAGCGTGATACGTTGCAAAAAAGACTGAGTGAAGCGGGTATAGGAACGTTGATTCATTACCCCATCCCGCCACACTTGCAGCAAGCCTATGCGGATGCAGGTTTTGTTAAAGGCCTGTTTCCGCTTGCCGAGCAAATTGCTAATCACTGTTTGAGCTTACCGATTGGGCCGCACTTGTCGTTAGCCAGTGTAAACGAAGTAGTGGCTGCGATTAAGACAGCCGCTTAAGCATGTCAGACCAAGGCGCATCCTATCGTCGTATCCTAAAAAGCTCATCCATTATTGGCGGGGCATCGATTATCAACATTGTCATCGGTTTGGTGCGCACCAAAATCTTGGCGGTGATACTTGGTCCCGCAGGTATTGGCCTAGTGAGTCTTTATACCGGGTTGATACAAACTGCCGCCACCCTGGCGACAATGGGTTTAGGTACGGTCGGCACACGACAAATCGCCGCAGCCGTAGGCCGGGAAGATGAGCATGCGTTGGCGGTAGCACGGCGTGCAATGTTTTGGGGAACGTTGTTGTTAGCTAGTGCGGGCGCATTGATTGTTTGGACTTTGCGCGAAGTGTTGGCCATTCATGTGCTAGGTGACCTAAAGCATGCGGAGACAGTTGGTTGGCTGGCCGTAGGCGTTGCCTTTACCGTTGCCAGCGCTTCGCAAGGTGCGCTAATTCAAGGTATGCGCCGTATTGGAGATATGGCGCGACTAAGCGTATACGGTGCAATATTAAGTACCATATTTGGCTTAGCCGCGCTCTGGCTGTGGGGTGCGACGGGATTGGTAGCGTATGTACTAATTGGCCCCTTGCTTAGTTTTATATTGGGGCATTGGTTTGTGTCGCGTTTGCCCAAGGTCGGGGACACTGATATATCTCTGGATGAAATGACGCAACAGTGGCAAATCCTGTTGCGTTTAGGTATCCCTTTTATGGGAGCCGGGTTGGTTAATACGCTGGTACAACTTTGGATACGGGTTGAGGTTGGCAATATCCTTGGTGCGGAGTCGCTAGGCCATTTTCAAGCCGCATGGACGATCTCGATGCAATATATTGGATTTGTTTTGGGCGCGATGGGGGCGGATTATTACCCGCGCTTAACCAGTGTGATCCATGACCGCCAAGCCGCAACCCGTTTGGTGAATGAGCAAACTGAAATTGCCTTACTGATGAGTGCACCCATTTTCATTGCCATGATTGGCCTTACCCCTTGGGTGATCGCTTTGCTTTACTCTTCGGAATTTATGCCCGCAGCGGAAGTGCTGCGTTGGCAAATTTTAGGGGATGTACTCAAAGTGGCGAGTTGGCCGCTTGGTTTTGTTATTTTGGCAGCAGGTGCAGGAAAAACTTTTTTCTGGTCAGAAACTTTGGTTCTATTGTTAATGGGCAGTTTAATTGCCGGTTTGACTCCGATTTTTGGACTTAAAATCACAGGCATCGCTTTTTTAGTCTGCTATATGGTGTATCTGCCATTAGTTTATTGGCTGGCTAAACGTAGCATCGAATTTCAATGGCAACCTCAAGTTGCACGTTTACTACTGATTATATTCACTATTTGTGTGTTTGTTGCGTTGCTAAGCATGCGTTATTGGTGGGGAAGTATCGTTGCGATTGGGTTGAGTTCGGTATTTGGATTCTACAGTGTGATCCGTTTAGCACACATGAGTAGCGTCGGTGGACGTATAGGGAAAATTGCAGCGGAAGGGCAGCGAATTTTAACGAAAATTGGTTTTGTGCCTACCAAATTATAAACATAGGCACAAGCTGGGAAAGAAATAATGAATCAAATAAATAGACTCGTTCCTCAATTAAGCTATCGGCATGATATTGATGGACTACGTGCGTTGGCTGTATTGGCCGTCCTATTTCACCACTTATCTTCGCAATTATTACCGGGTGGTTATATCGGCGTTGATGTGTTTTTTGTAATTTCAGGTTACCTGATTACCGGCATTATTAGTCGTGAAATAGCGGAGGGGCAGTTTACCTTTAAACGATTTTATCAACGCCGCATAAGACGAATTTTTCCGGCATTGTTTGCAATGATGACGGTGGTAATGATTGTCGGGTATTTTTTGTTGTTACCTAGTGATTACGCTGCCACATTGCGCGCCGTACTTGGGACTTTATTTTTCTCATCAAATATGGTGTTCTGGCGAGATATGGCCGCTGGATATTTCGCTGCCACCGATTCCAGACTCAACCCGTTGTTGCATACTTGGTCACTTGGCGTTGAAGAGCAGTTCTATGTGGTATTTCCAGTTTTGCTGCTTATTTGCCATCGTTATTTTCTCAAGCATATCATTTGGGTTTTAATGGCGGGTGTCATACTGACTCTTGCTGCATCTGCATTGCTGGTGGAAAGTAAATCAGTCGCGGTCTTCTTTCTCTCGCCATTCCGTGCATGGGAACTGTTGGCGGGCGCATTATTGGTGTACAACGTTTTGCCTGCTCCGCGTAGTCAAATGCACCGAGAGTTGCTGGCTGTGGCTGGGCTATTGGCTATTTTATTGGCATGTATTCTATACGGGCCAAAAACAACTTTCCCCGGCTTAGCAGCGTTATTACCCGTGTTTGGTGCGGTAGCCATTATTCATGCGGGTTCATGGGGCGAAACATTAGTGGGACGGTTACTATCGTTACGCCCAGTCGTTTATATTGGTCTGATTTCGTATTCACTTTATCTCTGGCATTGGCCACTAATTGTTCTGACAGATTATGTCATCGGCATGGAGCCGTTGGCAGTTTATCTGCCTATACTGTTTGTGGTTTCATTGGTGCTAGGTAGTGCGTCATATCATTTTATCGAACAGCCTTTCCGCCATAGCGGTACGGTCACGCGCAAGATGGTTTTTACATTGGCTGCTGTATTTACACTCATGCTGGCAACTGTGTCCGTTGCGGCGCTAATGAAAGGTGGTTTTGCTGATCGCTTTGACGCCACAGTAAATAAACTGGACGAAGCCCGTTCACCAAAAATTCCATTTGTTGATTGCGATGGACGTGCTGAGGGTAAATGGTGTTTGTTAGGTGAGAAGACCCGCTTGCCGACTGCTTTAGTTTGGGGGGATAGTCATGCGGTGGCATGGGCCCCCGCCTTGGATGTTAGTCTACATAATTTAAACATAGGTGCAGTTTTTGCTCCTACCTCAGCATGTCTACCATCGTTCGATGTGAATGTTTCTTATATACCTAAGCCTGTGTGTCGTGAGCAGAATCAGGTTATCCAAAGTTATCTGTTGTATCATCCAGAGGTTAAAATTGTAATAATGTCTGCTAAATGGAGTAGCTATTTCCGTGATGACTCTCCCATGACAATGATGCGTGAAGGAACGACACTCAAAGGCACTGCTGCTGCGCGGGAGTCACTCACATTAACTTTGCAATGGTTGAAGGACAACGGAAAACAGGTATTATTGATTGGCCCCGTTCCCGTGTATACCAAGGATATTCCATTGGTTTTAGCTCAAGCTGCTGCATCACATCGTGATCAGATTTATTCAACAGCCAGCGAGCAGCGGCGTAAAAATGCTCCATTTTTTGAGGTTAGACAGACTGTTCAGCCTTCCCGTGATTTTCAATTCCTTGACCCGATTGAGTGGATGTGTGCAGAAAAATGTGAGTTGATTAAAGATGGAATCCCACTATATCGGGACGCACATCATTTAAGCGTAGCGGGCGCGCTGGTATATAAGCCCCATTTAGATGCCGCATTATCTTTGATTGCGCAGCCGTCCGATAAATGAACATATTTTAGTTATGCACAAATGACTTTATTACTGACCTCACGCTTTGCGAGATGGTTTGTTTTATGGTGGGTTAAGTGGCGGTCACATTGGAAAGAATAATGATTAGTAAACAAAAACAGGACGTGGATCTGCTGATTAAAAAGGCATCACACGTGCTGCCAGTCGAGGTTTTTTTAGTTTATGGCTGTATGCATACGGGTGGTATTGAGACTTTGATACTTCGACTTTCAGACTATCTTGTGAAATCAGGATTTTCTACAACCTTGTTTTGCACGCCTGGAGGTGAACTGCAGTCGTCCCTGAATGCAAAAGTCAATGTTAAGAATTACAACGATATTGATGATTTGGTTGAAATTGTTAAGAGCAATCCGTGTAAAAATAGTGCGGATCGGCATTTGGTAATTTTGAGTTTTGATGCGACCTCTGCCGCGCGGGCCTTGATGGTTGAGATGGCTATGGCAAAATTGGTTCAGGTGGTGCATATCACGGGTGTATTCCATCCCAAGTGGTACTTCATGTTGGGGCAGCCGCTTGATCGAATATTGTTGAACTATTTACTTTCCTATGCAATTGGGAAAAAAAATATATTCTTCATGAATGAAGAATGCAGGATTGAACATGCAAAGAAATGGCGTTCTGATCTATCTATTTGTCCAGTTTTGCCATTACCTATTAGTTTGGCAGCGTTGTTGTGGACACCATTGGTATCGTCATCTGTTCGTATTGTTTCAATTGGAAGACTGGTTGATTTCAAGACTTATAACTTGGGTGCCGCACGCATTGTTCGAGATTGTCTAGATCGTGGTTTATCTGTTTCGTGGGATATTTATGGCTATGGCCCGTTAGAAGCACAGATGATGGCAGAAGTTAAAAAATCAGGAGTCAGTCAGCATGTCAGACTTATGGGTAAGCTTAAATACGAGGATTTCTCTGTAACGGTTGCAACGTATGATCTGTTTGTCGGTATGGGGACGGCAGCGGTTGAAGCAGCAATTGTTGGCGTCCCTACGATTTGTGCTGTGGTTGAGGAGGCGACTGGCTGTTATGGCTATTTCTGTGATTTGCCATTTGGCAATGTTGGTGAGGCCATGGAAAATACTTCGTTGATCGAAATAGCTGATATGGTTGAATCATTTTCCTCTTTGGATATTGACGGGCGAAGGCTGATTTCGGGCAAGTGTGTCACGGCTGCGAAGCTTTATGGAATGTCAACCTTCATGGAGTCGCTAATGGCTATGGCGGCATCCTGTGGTTCATCTTCGAACTGGATTAGAAAATACTTTATTGGCAAATTTTATTGTTTGATGACGGATGGTTTATTGGCAAAAGTCATTTATGGAAGAGGTTTAAAGACCAAAATTATGCGAATTTTCCGTTCATAACCTTCCTCACCATAAGTCATATTTTTTTATTAAATACGGTTATCCGTTCGCTATCTGAAATTTATATATGAACATATTATTAGTAACTGAAACATTGGTAACTGGAGGTGCGGAAACATTTGTTCTTCGTATGGCTAGTGCACTGCATAGTCGGGGAGAACAGGTTGCACTTTACGTTCTGCGCGGCGATGAATTTGATCAATCTTTAGTGGAAAGTATTGCGCCGGGTGTCCCAATTAAACTAGGCAGAATTCCATTTTTGAAGTTTTTTTTAAAAATTGACGGTATGTTTTTCATGCTTGGTTCAAGAGTTTCCCTTGTGCGTTGGCTACAGGCGATACGACTGCGTTCTTATCTGGTTTCTGCTAAGCCGGATATTATTCACTCACATTTATTTACGAGTGACACGGTTACTGCGCTTGCGACTAAAACCTTAGCTATACCTTGGCTAACGACAATGCATGGGGATTATTTAGCCTATGAAAAGCTTATGCGTAGCCGCGCTGCGAGAATTATTAACTTTTCAGAGACGCTATCAGCCATTGAAAAGTCAGTCGCACACATGGTTTGTATTACTGATCCGCAAATGAAACAGCTTAGTCGGTCGGTGCCAACATTGGCAGCACAAGGGCGCATCTCAAAAATCTACAACGGCTATGCTTCGACCAATGTGCCGATAGCAGGCGATATACCTCAAGCACTGAGAGATATCCCATTAGATGCATTTGTCATCGGTATGGTCGCACGTGGTGTCCGAGATAAGGGGTGGGATGTGCTTATTTCAGCATTTTTGGAGTTAAATCTATCAAATAGTTGGCTAGTTTTAGTGGGCGATGGCGAATATATTCAGCAGATTAAACCATCAATTCACGATAACAGAATTATTTTTACTGGTAATGTGGTTGACCCCTTGCGTTATATCTCTCGTTTTGATGTGGGGTGTCTACCGAGCCGTTTCAAGTCGGAAAGTTTGCCAACGGTAGTAATTGAATACTTGTATTTGGGTAAGCCAATCATCGCGACTAGGGTGGGTGAAGTATCAATCATGCTAGATGTAGAGAGTGACACTCCTGCTGGTCTGCTTATCGAATTGGATTCGGTTGAAGAAATGGTCAAAGAAATAAAGATAGCTTTGCAACAGTTGTATACCAACAAGGTGCAATACGAGTTCTTCAAGAAAAATACAGCCAGTGCTTTGCGAAAATTTGATATGGGAATGTGCATCGACTCGTATCTTGCTATCTACAGAGATCAGCTTAATGCTTAAAAAAAGGGTTCTTTTACTTACGACAAATCTTGGTACAGGCGGTGCCGAGCGTGTTTTTCACGATCATGCTGAAGCATTTAGCGAGTTTCATTACGTTGAGAAGGTCGTATTTAATCTGGCTTCGGATAAGCAGATTCTTGAATCTCAAGTTCCCATACACGACTTGGTTGGACTTAGTCTAATCGCTAAATTAGGGCCATTGGGTCGTCTTATTAGTCGTGCTGTGATGCTCAATAGACGGGTAAAGCAAGGTGGATTTGATATTGTAATAAGTCATCTTGATGGGGCCAATTGGGTAAATGTGCTTTCATTCTCCAAAGCGAAAAAAATACTGGTTGTTCATGGGAGTGTTTTAGGCGATCAAGGACAATCGATCATTCGAAAATGGTTTAGAGTAAATGTTTTGACCCGATTGATCTATAACCGCGCATTTATGACGGTAGCCGTTAGTGCGGGGGTCACAAGGGAGTTGTCAAATTATTGCGGTGTGCATAACGTTCAAACCATTAATAATTTTTTTGATATTAAACAGATTCTTGAACAAGCCAAATCACCTTTATCAATTAGTGAGTCGGCTATTTTTAACGGTGGCCCTGTTTTACTGACATCTGGTCGTCTTTCATTTGGAAAAAATCAGTTGTTTCTCTTGAAAGTAATTGCTGAGTTAAAGAAAGATAATGTTAACGCTCGTTTGGTGATTCTAGGTGATGGTGAAATTCGTCAGTTGTTATTGTCTGAAGCAACTCGACTGAATTTGAATATATATGAAGCATCTAATGTGAATCAAAAAATCACAGATGGGTTTGATGTTTACTTGATGGGGTATGTTGCAAACCCATTTAGGTATCTTGCCCACGCGTCTCTTTTTGTTTTTCCGTCTGCATGGGAGGGTTTCCCACTCTCGTTGTGTGAGGCAATGATTTGTGGTGTTCCTGTTTTGAGTTCTGATTGTCCGACAGGTCCTCGAGAAATTCTGGCACCAGAAACTGAAAAATTTATTTACAACATTCGCGAAGCCGAATTTGTTCAGAATGGCGTTCTTTTGCCTACACCAGAAAATCTAAGTGATTTAACCGTGTGGTCGGATGCAATCAAAGCGGTTATTGAAGATCCGGGATTGCGGGTTAGTCTCGCTAAATGTGCTGCCGAATCTATACAAGTATTTGATAAAAAAAGTATTATTTATAAATGGTTGGAATTAATTGATTCCATATCCGAAGAGGCTACAACAGTTAGCGAACACTATTGTGATGGTTTACCCAATGTGTTGATGATAATTCCAGAATTAGGCTATGGAGGTGCAGCACAATCTTTTTGTAAAATTGCTCATGAGCTAGCTAAATTTTATAACCTAACTTTTGTTATTTTTCAAAAAGATCTGAATGACTTTGCATCGTGCGAGTTAGATGGTGGTGTAAATTATCTTGAAGTTTCAGGAGGTAAAAGTTTGCATTTCAAACTTGCAAGATTCTTGTATCGGATACGCCTAGTGAAGAAGATTAAAAGGGAAAAGCGAATTCAGGTGTCTATAAGTTTTCTTGAAGGTGCAGATTACCTCAATATTCTATCTCGGATAAATGACAAATTAATAATATCGATTCGTGGTTCTAAATCCTACGATGGGAATATAACTGGGTTGCTGGGATGGGTTAGGAAGAAATTTCTAATCCCTTTCTTATATTGCAAGGTTGATAGGATATTGTGTGTGAATAGCGGGATTGTTTCCGAGCTTAGGGATGACTTTCAATTAGCCAATGTTCCGGCTAAGGTTGTATATAATTTTTATGATATTGATAACTTACTGACGAGAAGTTCGGAGCCTATCCCTACTTATTTCGTCAAAATTTTATCTGAGCCTTACTTAATCATTGCTTCTAGATTAGCGCGTGAAAAAAATATTTTGCCGCTTGTTCATGTTTTTGCTGCGTTGAAAAGAATGGGACTCAAGCACCGCCTGCTTATTGTCGGCGATGGACCAGAATTAATTAAGATTGAAGGACTATGCCACTCTTTAGGTCTTGCCGTTGCTGTGCAGCAACAAGAAAATTTAGAAGGTGTTGATGTAATTTGTGTAGGTGCCGTTAGCAATCCACACAAATATATTAAATCCGCAAGTGCCTTTATTATGGCTTCTGAGTCCGAAGGCTTCCCAAATTCACTGGTTGAAGCGATGGTTTTATCCGTGCCAGTGATTAGCTCGGATTGCCCGTGGGGCCCGCGTGAAATATTGCAGCCAGATTCTTCTGTACATGTAACTTATGCTAGTTATCCTTATAAAGCCAAGTTTGGTGTGTTAATGCCTATGCTTTCAGCGCGCGCAAGTGATGTGGAGGAGTGGGCGACTGGTTTGTATTCTGTTCTTGTGGATGAGTCGTTACTTCGTTCATATAGGGATAAATCCAAAGTGGCTGTGGAGCGCTATTCGAAAGAGACAATTGTCAATGAATGGACGAGTTGCATTGATGAGTTGATTTCAGCTCGGTGTGCTCCATGAATATATTTGCTGCCAGGAAAAAGATGCTTATTGTTGAAAATTCGGTTTATCCAACAGGGGCACTAAAATCGATTTTGAGCTTCACTGAGCAATTGTCTGCTGATTTTGAGTTTCAATTTTTGATGAGTTCACGTAGTAGTGCGGTGAGTTTAGTGGAAGAGCTAGGTTATAAAGTTCACCGTTTGCCTTTTCTGGAGGTTCATAAGGGATTTTCTGTACTGTTCTATCTACCTCGATTATTGATTAATGCCTTTAAATTGCAAAAAATTATTTTTGATGAAAATATTTCGGTACTACACATCAATGATCTTTATAATCAATTGGGTACAGTGTCGAAAATTCTGAATCCGAAATTATTTCTTATCTATCATGTTCGGCTGCTTCCAAATTGCTATTTAGGTAAGTTCTATTTTGTTTTTTCAAAGTTGATTCAGTTTAAAGCTGACAAAATAATTTGTGTATCACAAGCGGTTTATCAGCACTTTAGTCAAGCTAGTAATGCAGTAATTATTTCCGATGGAGTTGTAAAAATTGAAATGTTGCCCATTAAGGAATATTGGATAAATTGGCCTCTTTGTAATGTTCTGTACTTAGCTAATTACGTGCCAGGTAAAGGGCATGCCTTTGCATTAAAGGCCATGCAGATCGCCTTAGCTGAGCAACCCAATTTACGCATGAAAATGGTCGGCAGTACGAACAATAATGAGATGCAGGAAAAATATCTCCGTTCTTTAAAGGATTTGGCTATTGTTTTGGGTATTGATGCGCAGGTAACTTTTTCTGGATCTACCAATGAAGTAGAGCAAGAAATGAAATCTGCCGATATTGTATTGAATTTATCTGAATCCGAATCATTTTCAATGGTATGTCTTGAAGCTTTGAGTTATGGCGTCCCATTAATTGCCTCAGACTGTGGTGGTCCAGCTGAGCTGTTTGAAAACAATAAGTCTGGGATCTTAATTCCGAATAGAGATTCGGTATCAGCCGCAAATGCAATAGTAGATTTAATTCGTAATCCTAAAACCGCTGAAACTATTGGGATAAATGGAAAAAGGTTTGTCAGGCATAAATTCGATCAAGATATTTTGCTTTCCAAAATGAGGGGGATCTATAACGGTATTTAAAATTTAACTATTTCTATCTATCTTTCATGCAAAAGAAGAGTTGGTTAGGTATGTAGGGGGGGAGTGGGCTCTGATCGGAAGTAACTATTTTTTATACAAAATTTAGGTTGAATGGTAGATGGACTTGAAAAAATTTGATTCCCTTCAGGTATTTCGTGGCTTGGCCGCATTGGGGGTGGTGATTCATCACGCAGCCATCAGCACCGATGCGCTGGTGGATAAGATTCCAACATGGCTGCTTTCGATTTTCGAACATGGTTTTCTGGGAGTGGATTTCTTCTTTGTACTGTCGGGCTTTATCATTATGAGCAGCCATTTTGATGATGATAAATCGGTCGCTGCGCTAAAGACGTATGGCATCAAGCGCTTTGTGCGGATATTCCCGCCGTATTGGCCGGTCTCTATCGCACTGATTCTGGCGTATTTTGTCTTGCCTGGCATGAGCCAAGGAAATCGTGGCGATTTTAGTTGGTTAAGTTCCTTGCTGTTGCTTCCTGATAGCCCCCCCCCCGCGTTATCCGTGGCTTGGACGTTGATTCATGAACTGATGTTTTATATGATCTTTTCGCTATTTTTTATCTCGGGCCGTTTATTTCTAGCCTGTGTCGCAGGGTGGGCTCTGGCCATTTTAGCAATTAGTTTCCTGACAGGTGAGGTGCAATTTTCGCCATTTTTTGCGCGTTTATTAAGCCCTATTAATTTGGAATTTGTGATGGGAATGTGTGTCGCTTATTTGGCACGTCGCGCTGAAAATCGTATTGCTATGCCAATCTTATTGTCGGGCAGCGTTCTGTTAGCTTTGTTTTTGGCGTGGCACTATGCGCTAGAACAGCGCGTTTTGTTCGGTTTGCCATTCTCGTTATTGGTATTGGGTGGGATATTGCTGGAGCGTCAGGGTAAGCTAGTCCTACCACGCCAGTTGGTGTTGATGGGGGATGCGAGTTACTCTATTTACCTGGTTCATAATCCACTCGTGTCGCTGACCAGTCGTTTGGTTGCGCGGCTGCACGGGTTTGCAAGTTGGGGGCTGGGGATGATAGTGGGAGTCGCTGCTAGTGTGATAGTCGGTGTGTTGTACCACTGGTTTGTCGAGAAACCGTTGATTCGGTTGTTTCGCCAATTCTTCAATCGCACGAGTGTTACGCGATGAAGGTATTGCTTTTGAGCCGCTACGCCAGATTGGGAGCCAGTAGTCGGTTGCGTTCCTTTCAGTATCTTCCCTATTTAGAACAAGCCGGATTTTCAGTAACCGTTGCGCCTTTGTTTGATGACGATTATGTGCGTGGTTTATCGAGCGGGACTATTTCCAAGTTTTCGATATTGAAAGCTTATTGGCTACGCTTGCGATTTATTCTCAAAGCAAAACAGTTTGATTTAGTGTGGCTGGAATACGAGATGTTGCCTTGGTTGCCCGCTTGGTTTGAATTGACTTTGTTACCGAAAAACGTCCCATTAATGGTGGATTACGACGATGCAATCTTTCACCGATACGATCAGCATCGTTCTGGTTTGGTTAGAAAGTTTCTTGGTCATAAAATCGATGCGGTGATGCGGCGCGCTGCTGTAGTGATAGTGGGCAATGAATACTTGGGTGATAGAGCCAAACAGGCAGGTGCAAAACGCGTGGTGTTGTTGCCCACCGTGGTGGATGCGACTCGCTATGCAGTGGTGGAGAAAGTTAATGAACTAGTGACGATTGGTTGGATCGGTCAGCCATCAACGGCTAAGTACTTAAGTCAACTTGTGCCTGAACTTAATGGAATCCTAGCCAAACATGGGGCGCGTATTGTCGCAATCGGACCTAAAGCCGAGCAATTTCAGTTTCTGCCTGTTGTCGTTAAGCCGTGGGCTGAAGACAGCGAGGTTACCGAGATTCAGCAATTTGATATAGGGATCATGCCGCTTTCGGATAGCCTTTGGGAAAGAGGTAAATGTGGTTATAAACTTATTCAATATATGGCTTGTGGTAAGCCGGTTGTGGCAACGCCAGTCGGTGTGAATAGCATCATCGTAAAGCAAGGTGTAAATGGTTATTTGGCTAGTACACAGCAAGAGTGGTTTGAGGCACTAGACGGCTTGTGTGCTGATGTCGCGCTTCGTAAAAGAATGGGCGAGGCGGGGAGAGTGATGATGGAACAACACTATTCTTTACAAATTGCTGCGCCTCGTTTAATTGAGTTATTTTCTACGGTTGTGAATATTAAATGTGCGGATTAACAGGTTTTTGGCAGGCGAGTGATTTTTTGGCAGAAAATGCCCACGCAACTGCGCGAGATATGGCCGCGCGTATTGCGTATCGTGGTCCTGATGATGCAGGTGTTTGGGTCGATGAAGAAGCAGGGATTGCTCTGGCACATCGACGTCTGTCCATCGTGGATTTATCGCCCGCTGGTCACCAACCTATGCAGGCTGCCAGTGGTAGATATGTTATTGTTTTCAACGGTGAGATATATAATCATCTGGAGTTAAGGAAAGAACTAGAAAGCATGGATTAATGGAATGGACGCCCACTTCCTAAAACGGCATCAAAGTGCCAAAGTAGTGGCTGTAAAACAACCACGCAAATAGAAAGGGGCATCCGAAATGAAGACTACAACAATTGGCATTGATTTGG
>Ga0208863_1001018_pt1 | contig 20324 bp, 18 predicted proteins | sample RifOxyD3_FD_184040 | JGI IMG/M metagenome (GOLD analysis project Ga0208863, IMG submission 184040) | Soil microbial communities from Rifle, Colorado - Rifle Oxygen_injection D3 (SPAdes) | ecosystem: Environmental > Terrestrial > Deep subsurface > Rock core/Sediment | place: Rifle, Colorado...
TTTGAGCCTGACGCTTTTTGAAAAAACATCACTTAATCAATTGCTTACAAATAATGAAAATCAACCGTGCGACATTCAAGAGGATAACCAATTGAATTTATTCAATTAAATCTCCGGACACTAATGAGGACAAATAATTAAACGGGTTGCTATGCGGCCTGAATCCGGTTTTGCTGCACAGCAGCCAAAGCGACCAGGGATTGCACATCGAGTATCAGCGCGACATCGCCTGACCCCAAGATAGTGGACCCTCCTATCCCTTTGATATGTTTGAAAATAGTACCCAGCGGTTTAATCACAGTCTGAAATTCACCCATCAATTCATCCACCACCAGACCGATCTTCTGTCCGGCATACTGCACCACCACGATATTCTCGCGTTTACCACCCGCATCGCTGATTTCAAATTGTTCACGCAAACGCACAAAGGGCAACACTTCCCCCCGGAGATTGATGTACTGGCGATTTTGCGTATCGTTCCTGTCCTGTTCGGACAGTTCGATACATTCCACCACCGTACCCAGCGGAATCACATAGGAGGCTCGCCCCACACCGACTAAGAAGCCGTCGATAATCGCCAGTGTCAGCGGGAGCCGGATGCGGAAGGTAGAACCCACCCCCTCGCGGCTCTCCACCTCTATCGTACCTCTGAGCGCGGTGATATTGCGCTTAACCACGTCCAGCCCTACCCCGCGACCGGAAATATTGGTAATCTTATCGGCAGTGGAAAAACCGGGTTCAAAAATAAGACCGAAAATTTCACTGTCGGTCAGCACCTGATTAGCGGCGATCAACTCGCGCTCGCGCGCCTTGTGAAGAATCTTCTCGCGATTCATCCCGCCGCCATCGTCGATGATCTCGATCGCGATGCCGCCAGACTCATGATATGCGTTGAGTTTGAGCGTGCCGCGCGCCGGCTTGCCGCGTGCGAGACGAACATCGGGGGATTCGACACCGTGATCGAGTGCATTGCGCACCAGATGCATCAGGGGGTCGCCCAGCTTTTCCACCACCGACTTATCCAGTTCCGCCTCGCTGCCGCTGATTTGCAACTCGATGTCTTTGCCCAATTCACGACTGGTATCGCGAACCACACGCTGAAAACGCGTAAAGGTCTCGCCGATTTGTACCATACGCAATTGCAGGGCGCTGTCGCGGATCTGCTCCACCAGCATGGAAATCACCGAGGTCGACTCTACCAGCGCGGTCTCGCCGCTCTTCCTGGCCTGCATATTAGCGCCTGCGCTGGCGATGACCATTTCACCGACCAGATCGATCAGTTGATCCAGCTTGGATGCCTGCACACGGATCAATTGGGATTCGAGCGATTTCTTCTCCGCCACCTTACCTTGTTTGACTGCGGCCGCTTCCACCACATCGGCGGTGACCACGCCCTGATTGACCAGCACATCGCCGATCTTAGGCTGAGCATCCGCGTTGCATTCATGATCAGATTGGGTATTGAGCGCCAAATCCAGCTCATTTTGCGTCAGCGCACCGCATTTAATCAGGATTTCACCCAGACGCATGGTGTCTTCAGGCAAGGTCTCGATGGAACTCAAAAAATCCGCCAACTTGCTATGCGGCGGCCAGATATGCACCAGACAGTCATCGCGGACAAAATCAAAGACGCTTTCAATTTTCGCCTTATCGGCATCGGACTGATAGGAAATCTCAAAACCCAGATAACAGGATTCCGCATCCATTTCGCCGGCTTCCGGCATCGCATCGGGCAGTGTCGTCAAATGGATGATCTGACCGAACTCCATCAGATAGCGCAAAAAGGAAGCCGGATCCATACCCTTGCGCAATACATCAATGCCGAAACGCAGCGAAATATGCCAGTTGTCGGTTTCCATCTCGCCGCCGCCACTGGCCAACACCGCAGGTTCGCTCACAACCACTTCGTGACTGGCGGCAGTCGGATCAAGCAGATAATGTTGCAGCATCTCGCGCAAAGCAAGACTGCGACCATTGACTTCGTTGTCCGGCTCGCATTCCTTTTCAACGCAGGCCATCAACACGCCTAAATGATCGGAACAGGCCAGCAGCACTTCGATTAAATCAGGGGAAGGTTTGATCGTGCCGCCCCGCATCTCATCGAGCACGTTTTCCAGCACATGGGTGAATTCGACAATAAACTTGCATTCGATCACGCCAGCTCCCCCCTTGATGGTGTGGGCGGCGCGAAAGATGGCATTGATAATTTCAGGGTCACCGCCACTGTCTTCCAGCAGCAACAGATTATCTTCCATCATCTGCAACAGCTCGCGGCTTTCGACTACAAAGGCTTCTTGAATGACATCCATGTTTCCCCCTGCTTTAACATCACGACCAAAAGGCGCTAAGACAAAAAACAATTTAAATTCAATACATTAAAATCAAGACTTAGCTTTACTTCCCTGAGCATGCTCGCCGGCGGTAATCACCATCGGATCGCCGAAATAACTGGCCATGTTGTACAGATCGAGTAGTTCAGTGACTACTTTGCTATGGGCGGTCAATCGCACCGTTTTGCCGGCCTTGAGCGCCTCACGCTTGGTCAGCAGCAAAACCTGAAAGCCTGCTGTATCCATTTCAGCCACTTGCGACAAATCCAGATCCAATTCATTACAAGCGGTCAAAGCGTCGAGCAACTGCTGTTTTTGCGCCGCCGCGTTATAGATGGTCATATCCTCGTTCACTGCGATGCTGTTATTTGTTGCCATCTTCATGCCCCCTGATTAGAACAACTCGATTTTTTGCAGAACCTCACCGCGTTCCGGCGGAGCGTTACCCATCGCACTCGCGTGTACATCCCGCTGATGGTCCATCACATAGCCCTGGTAGATTTGCTCGATGTGTTCCTTGATCGAAGCCGCATTGGAAAAATCCTTGCTGCGCATCATCTCCACCATCTGCACCACATGAAGATCCAGACGAGTCAGCGCATTCTGCACCTGCTCAATCTGCTGCCGGGTGACGTCCTGAAACTGAATACTCGCCAGCACATCCATAAACATGGAGGACAAGGTGTGGCTGGTCGCCGCCAGATAAGCGAGCATTTCCTTATCGCGCTTCATCAATGCATTGTAGTTATTACCCATGCTGTCGAGATGTTTGGAAAAATTCTCCAGGACGGCTTTTTGCTGATCGATATTGGAGTTCTCCAGCTTATTTTTAAACTGCTCCTCTATGGTCGTCGCGACATTTCCTATCCCCTGCTGTATCTTGGATACTGCGATATCGGTCTCGCCGGACAACTTGCGTACCTCATCCGCCACCACCGCGAAACCGCGTCCGACCTCTCCGGCACGCGCAGCTTCAATCGCCGCATTCAAGGCCAGCAGATTGGTCTGCGAAGAAATGCCCTTGATCATATCGATCAGACTGCTCATCGACTTGGCCTGATGCACCACGACAGAGATGCTCTCGCGGTCGGCATCAAATTCGACAAAGCGCTGTTGTATATATTCGTTAAGATTATCGATCAGTTGTCCGTTCGAGCTGACATTCTCCTCACCGGTCTGTATCATCGCTTCGGCATCGCGCGCACTGGCGGACACCGTAGTCATCAATTCGTTGATGACCGCATCTATCGTCTGCAGACGCTCCATGATGTTATAGGCCGAACGTTCGGTATCGACAGTGACCGCATGCAGCTGATTATTTAGCAAACGGGTCAGGGCGGGCAGTTCGGCCAGGTCGCTGGCCGCCGTGTCGATGATGGCATCGCTGCTGTTCATCTGCTGCTGCAAACGCTCCTGCGACTCGCGCTGCCCCAGCGTAATATCGTTATAAATCGCGCGCGACACCAGATTGTTCACCAGAGAACTGATAGCCACGATGACGATGGTGCCCGTCGCATCTGCGATTCTGTCCGATATACCGACTGCCTGATGCAACCAGTCGTGAAAAGGTGTGTGCAGTAAAAACACCCCGGCCGCACAGGTAGCCGCAGTGACTACACCGACGAGAAGCTGGCGTTTTTTGATTTGACTGGCATCTAATGGCATGTTTTCTCCCTCCTTTTGCAGGGAGCTTATCTGACCACCAGTTTTATTGTCCCGATGAGTTGTTCTGCATTGACCGGCTTGACCAGCCAACCTGAAGCACCAGCCGCCTTGGCTTCATCGCGCTTGGACTGCTGTGATTCGGTGGTGAGAAACAGAATGGGAACAAAACGCAGATTGGGTAGTTTGCGCACTTCCTTGATGAAATCGATACCATTCATGCCCGGCATATTCAGATCGGTGATCAGCAAGTCGGGCTTCAATCCCGCCTTGAGCTTTTTCATCCCTTCTTCAGCACTGGTGGCTTTTTCGGTAGCATAGCCCGCTTTGGTCAGAATAGCGCTCATACTGAGCAAAATGGTGGATGAGTCATCGACAAGAAAGATGGTTTTCATGGATAGGCGGTTCCTATTAATTAAAGTCGAGATAGTGTGTGCATCATTCTGGCATATGAGAAATCATAAGGCTCGCCGGAGTATATAAGAAAGAAACGCGCCGCGCTAAACCGTGTGCAATAGCACACGGCGCACATAGTCATTATAATTAATTGATTATATTGATAATAATCACAAACAATGATTATAAAGAGCAATCAACTACGGATTCCCCCGCTTATTTGAGCTTTCAACGTCTGTCCGCCTCAAGCATTTCCGTAGCAACGCGCCTGACAAGCCGCGAGTGTTTCGTCAGCCTATGGATCAAATAGATGCATATCCCGATTGATTCTACGTAATGCTGACTAAGCTTCTGAACGGTTATCGGGCACGACTATGGTATGGTAACAGCCTCACTCTCTGACAAGGATAACCTGTTTTGTTTAGCGCACTCACCACCCGTTTAGCCACCCGTTTTGGCACTGTTATTTTTTTATCTTTATATTCAATATCTTGTTTAGCGAACGACGACTTTAACGCATGCCGACAGGTGTTTGCCAACCAAACACCCCCCGTTTTGTCTCAGCCTTCGGCAATGCAACCGCGCGCACTGTGTTTTAGTGCCTTCGCCGTGATGCATTCAGGAAAAAGCCACACGCCGCTCTACGTCGCCGAGCGGCTCAACAGCGGCATACTGATGGATGCCAGAAACCATCAACGCACCGACAAATTTTTCGCTGATGCGCGACTGCCCCGTGCGGAGCGCGCTGAACTGGAAGATTACCGTGGCTCTGGCTTTGATCGCGGTCATATGGCGCCGGCAGCAGACATGGCCAGTGAGACATCGATGGCACAGAGTTTTTCGCTGGCCAATATGGTTCCGCAGTATCCGCTCAACAACCGGCGGGCATGGGCGAGCATCGAGAAAGCGACCCGTAAATATATTCTGCGTGCGAGCGGTGATGTGTATGTGATTAGCGGGCCGGTCTTTGACCGCGCGCCACCCACCATAGGCACAAACCGCGTGTGGGTGCCGCAACATCTGTTCAAACTGGTGTACGACCCGTCAGCCAATCGCGTCTGGGCGCATTGGCTGGACAATACCGATGAGGCCAGAGTCGGCAAACCGATCAGTTACGAAGAGCTGGTCAAACGCACAGGCATCGAATTTCTGCCCAGAAAATCCTAAAACGCCGATTCAAGGCTTTTTCTTTAGCATAGCCTGCAAATCGGCGAACGGACTATGCGTAGCCACCGCCTGTGCGCCCGCCGCCCGAGTCCGCGTTACCTCCTCCAGCACGCGCGCATGTTCATTGTCGTGACAATACAGGCAGAGCAGCTCCCAGTTGCTGCCGTCAGCCGGATTATTGTCATGGTTATGATCTTTATGATGCACGGTCAACTCGGACAGGCGCGCGCCGGAAAATTCACGACCGCACCGGCCGCACAGCCAGGGATACAGTTTTAACGCGCGATCCCGATAACCGGATTCACGCGCTTCGCGTTGTTGGCGCGCTTCAAGGACGATCCGATCGAGTCTGGCGTGATCTGGTTTTTTTATCATTTAACTATTTGATTTTAAATTAAAATTACTGTTCACTCTGCATGCCTCTGACAAAAAAACAGCACCCGTTACGGCCCGCACGTTTGGCGTGATACATGGCAATATCGGCATTGATCAACAGCAGTTTTTCGTTATCGCCATGGTCCGGATATGCAGCAATACCGATGCTGACAGAAATCGTCAACTGGTGACCGGCCACCTCAAAGGGATGCCTGAGTGCTTGCAGTATTTTTTCGGCAACGACGACCGCATCCTGCTGCTGCAGAATGACAGGCAGCAGCACGACAAACTCATCGCCGCCGATGCGCGCGACCGTATCTGAGGCACGCACGCTATCGAGCAACCGTCCCGCCACCTGTTTGAGCAAAAGGTCACCGACCTCATGTCCCAGATGATCGTTAACGGGCTTGAACTTATCCAGATCGAGGAACATCAGCGCCAGTTGCGACTTATCACGCCTGGCTTTGGCCACGGCCTGCTGCAAACGGTCGTGGATCAGCGCACGATTGGGCAGATCGGTGAGCGGATCAAAATGCGCCAGATGGTGCATGCGCGTCTCCATTTCGCGACGCCGGGTAATATCAGCGTGCGTACCTATCATGCGCCTAGCCTGACCGTTTGCGCTGCGACTGACGATCATGCCGCGCGCTAACACCCATTTGACAGTGCCATCACGACAAATCACGCGATGCTCGTTGTAATAACGGGTGCTGCGCCCGTCCAGATACGCCCTGATATCCTCCTCCACCTGCGCCCTGTCCTCCGGATGGATGCGCTCACGCCATGCCTGCTCATCGGCGGCGATATCGGCATCGCTGTAACCTGCCATTTCCTTGTAGCGCGAAGAAAAAACCACCGTATCGGACAACACATCCCAATCCCACACGCCATCACCCGCCCCTTCCAGGGCGAATTTCCAGCGCTCTTCACTCGCGCGCAAACGGCGGGTGACTTGCATCAGACGTAAACTGATCGCGATAAATACCAACAGCAACAGCGAGAGCAGCACGGGAGTCATACGATGGCAGCCAACCATAGAATTTTTTTCATGGCGCTATTTTATGCCTAATCGGCGCGACTTGTCAGAGCGGTTTGAAACTGTGCGAATTTTAGCTAAACACGGCATAATGACAGATAAAAATCCCCCTACTGAACTATGTCCAATCTAACTGCCACCTCGGCGGGCATCAGCCCGAAACACTGGTTTGCACAAGCTAGCCTGTTACCGGAATTCGTGCACGATGAGGCACAGGCTGCTGCCATTGATGTGCTGGATGGACTCTGGCATCAACTGGTGGCGTTCAAATCCAGACGCGAACAGTTTTTAGGTCGCAGCCTGCGCAGCCCAGAACTGCCTAAAGGCCTATATCTTTGGGGAGGCGTCGGGCGCGGCAAGACTTTTTTAATGGATGCCTTCTACAACGGCCTGCCCTACCGCCGCAAACGGCGCATCCATTTTCACAACTTCATGGCCGAAGTCCATCAGGGAATGAAGCACCTGGCACATAAAAGTGACCCCTTGATCGCACTGGCCGATCAGATCGCCCTATCCACCCGCTTGCTGTGTCTGGACGAGTTTCATGTCGACGATATTGCCGATGCGATGATACTGGGGAGACTGATCGCCGCCATCCTGGAACGGGGCGTATTGCTGATGACCACCTCCAACTATCCGCCTGACGGCCTGTACCCAAATGGCTTACAGCGACAGAGTTTCCTGCCGGCCATTGAACTGCTCAAGTCCCGCCTGACAATCTTGAATGTCGATGGCGGCAATGATCACCGCCGGCAGACCGCTGCCGATGAACCTTTGTTCATCCTATCCTCCGAAGCGGAAGCCGCTGCCAGCATGGCGCGTTTGTTCGATCGTGTGACCGGCAGCGCGGCATCGACCTGTCTATCGATCGAAATCTCGGGACGACAAATCCCGGTCAAGAAAGTCGCAGAAAAGGCGGTATGGTTTGATTTCAGTGTCTTGTGCGGCGGTGCACATGCGCAGGAAGATTATCTGGCCATCGCTCACCGTTATCCGACTGTTTTTTTATCTCATATCCCGCCACTGACCGCCGACAGACGCGCCGAATCCAAGCGATTTACCTGGCTGATCGATGTGCTCTACGACAATCATGTCAAACTGGTCACCTCAGCCGACACCCTGCCGGAACAGCTATCCACGATAGCGTCGGCTGAATTTACCCGAACCTCCAGCCGGCTCACCGAGATGCAGTCAGGCCGTTATCTGGCGCTCACCCATCACACAGAAAATATCAAGCTTTAAACCGGCAAGATTATTGATGCGTACACAAGTCAAAGCCCGTAAAATGGCTCTTTTGCTTTTATAAGTGTGATTTATGTCTATACGTACCCGTTTCGCCCCCAGTCCAACCGGTTATCTGCATATCGGCGGTGCACGCACTGCGCTGTTTTCATGGGCCTATGCCAGAAAGCTGGGTGGCACGTTTATTCTGCGCATTGAAGATACCGATGTCGAGCGCTCAACGCCTGAAGCGGTGCAGGCGATTCTGGACGGCATGAACTGGCTGAATCTGGGTTACGACGAAGGTCCTTATTATCAGATGCAGCGCATGGAGCGCTACAAGGAGGTGCTGGCGCAACTGATCGCGGACGGGCACGCTTACTACTGTTACACCACGCCGGAAGAGTTGGATGTGATGCGTGAAGCGCAGCGCGCCCGAGGCGAGAAGCCGCGTTACGACGGTGCCTGGCGTCCGGAAGAGGGTAAGGCGTTGTCAACTCCTCCTGAAGGCGTCAAGCCGGTGGTGCGTTTCAAGAATCCGTTGCACGGTGCCGTGGCGTGGGATGATCTGGTAAAAGGTCGCGTGGTGTTCGAATCCAGCGAGTTGGATGATCTGGTGATCGCGCGTTCGGACGGCACGCCGACCTACAATTTCTGCGTGGTGGTGGATGATTGGGATATGAAGATCACGCACGTGATCCGAGGTGATGATCATGTCAACAATACCCCACGCCAGATCAATATCTTGAAGGCGCTGGGCGCGACTGTGCCACAGTACGCGCATCTGTCTATGATTTTAGGTGATGACGGTACCAAGCTGTCCAAGCGTCACGGTGCGGTGAGTGTAATGCAGTACGCCGACGATGGCTATTTGCCGGAAGCGGTGATCAACTATCTGGCGCGTCTGGGCTGGTCGCACGGTGATGAGGAAGTTTTCCCGGTCGAGCAATTTGTCGAGTGGTTCGATCTGGATCACATCACGTCTTCTGCGGCTCAGTTCAACACAGAAAAGCTGCGTTGGCTCAATCAGCACTACATCAAGCTGGCGGACAATACGCGTCTGGCAGGATTGGTCGGTGGTCATCTGGCGGCGCGCGGTGTGACGGTGAGCGATACGCCGCCGCTGGAGTCGGTGATTGCGCTGTATAAAGACCGTGCGGCGACGCTGCTGGAGTTGGCGGATGAGGCTGAGGTATTCTATGTCGATGTGCATCCGTCACAAGAGGCGCTGGATGCACAGTTACTGCCTGAAGTGATGCCGGCCTTGCGCGAACTGGCGGCGCGCTTGGCTGAAGTCGAGTGGGTGGTACCGGCACTGGGTGCGTTGATCAAGGAAGTGCTGGCACAGCACAAGCTGAAGATGCCCAAGCTTGCGATGCCGCTGCGTGTGATGCTGGTCGGTCAAACGCATACGCCTTCGGTGGATGCGGTGCTGGCCTTATTCCCGCGCGAAACCGTTTTGGCGCGTATCGCCAAATATTTGTAGAAAACGGAGAAAAGACTTTACATTAGGCGTCTGCCTCCATATAATGCGCGCTCTTCGAAACGGGGGTATAGCTCAGCTGGGAGAGCGCTTGCATGGCATGCAAGAGGTCAGCAGTTCGATCCTGCTTATCTCCACCAAAAAGAAGATTTTTATTACGTCCCTATCGTCTAGAGGCCTAGGACATCGCCCTTTCACGGCGGTAACACGAGTTCGAATCTCGTTGGGGACGCCAGATTTGCAGTAATAGTTTCAACGTCCCTATCGTCTAGAGGCCTAGGACATCGCCCTTTCACGGCGGTAACACGAGTTCGAATCTCGTTGGGGACGCCAAATTCATAAAAGGCAACTTGTTAATTCAAGTTGCCTTTTTTATTTCAGCACACCTCAAAGCAGCGGTCCAATCCGCGTCGAACAACCGCTTTTAAGGGTTAACCGCAGCTCTCACCATACGGCGCCGCAACCAGTTCACCCCGTCATCCACATAGGTGTACAGCACCGGGATCACCAGCAGACTCAGCAAGGTGGAGGTGATCAAACCGCCGATCACGACGATCGCCATCGGGGAACGGAAACTGCCGTCGCTAGCCCCCCATTCCAGCGCCACCGGCAGCATCCCCGCCCCCATCGCCAGCGTTGTCATCACAATCGGACGCACGCGCTTGCGACAGGCATCGATCAACGCCTCATGCCGCGCCATGCCGCGCTCACGTCGCGAAACGATGGCATATTCCACCAGCAGAATCGAGTTTTTGGTGGCGATCCCCATCAGCATGACGATCCCTATCATCGATGGCATGGACATCGCGGTGCGGGTTAAAAACAGTGCCAGAAACGCCCCCGGTACGGATAAAACCAACGCGCCTAAAATGGTGACAGGCTGAGTAAAATCCTTGAATAGCAGCACCAGCACGATGTAGATACACAGCACACCGGTAAACATCGCCATACCAAAACTGGTAAACAACTCCATCATCGACTCTGCATCACCGATCGGCGCCATTTCTACCCCCGGCGGCAGGTGCTGCATCGCGGGCAATGCTTTGACGGCCGAGTCCACTTTCCCCAGCGGCTGACCGGCCAACTCGACCTCGAAGGTGACATTGCGCTGCCTGTCGTAACGGTCGATCTGCATCGGGCCGCTTTGCAGACTGACGCTGGCAATATTACCCAGCATCACCGGGCCGTGCGTGCCGGGCACCATCAAACGGGAGAGCTGATCCATATCCTGCCGCGCCTCATCGCGCAACTTCACCACGATGGGCAACTGGCGTTCAGGCAGATTGAGCCTAGACAATTGCTGTTCGTAATCGCCATTGGAGGCCACCCGCAAAGTTTCGGCGATGCTGGCCGAGGTCACCCCCAGATCGGCGGCGCGAGCGAAATCGGGGCGCACCACAATCTCGGGACGCAATATACTGGAATTGGACACCACATTGCCTATCCCGGGGATGGTGCGCAATTCCTGCCCGACCTTCAAGGCACTCGCACCCAGCAACTCGCTGTTCTCGCTGGTCAGCACCAGCTGATATTTATCCGCCGAAGATCCCATCCCCACCTTGACGCGCACACCCGGCAAGGCCGTCATCGCCTCGCGCAACTGAGCTTCAATAAACTGCTTGACCGGCCGTTCACCGCGCGGCTTGAGCTGCACCGAGAGCGTCGCCTTGCGCGCTTCAGGCACTCCCGTCGGTTCAAAGGCATTCCCCCCTGTCGCCCCGCCACCGATAGCGGCATAGACCAGCGTGACATTGCTATTTTGCATAATGATGCTGCGCGCCTGCTCGGTGAGTGCCAGCGTCTGTCTAAATTGACTACCGGGCGGCAGGGTCAGGGTGATTTGCGTCTGAGACTGATTGTCCTTGGGTTGAAATGCCTTTTCCAGCGTCGCGGTCAGCCCGAATGAACCGAAGAAAAAGATCGCCGTGGCCAGCAAAGTCGTTTTACGGTGAGATAAACACCAGACAGCCCAGCCAAGATAAATCGATATCCAACCGGGTTGCGGATGGGCTGTGCGCGGACGCAACAGATAAGCGGACATCATCGGCGTGAGCATCCGCGCAACCAACAGCGAAAACAACACCGCCACCGCCGCCGTCCAGCCGAACTGCACAAAGAACTTCCCCGCGATACCGCTCATAAATGCGGTGGGCAGAAACACCGCCACCAGCGTAAAAGTGGTGGCAATCACCGCCATACCGATCTCATCCGCCGCCTCCATGGCAGCCTGATAGGGTGACTTGCCCATTTCCAGATGGCGCATGATGTTTTCGATCTCGACGATGGCATCGTCCACCAGCACCCCGACCACCAGCGATAACGCCAGCAGCGTGATCACATTCAGACTGAAGCCGAACAGATGCATCAGCGCAAAGGTCGGAATCACCGCCAGCGGCAAGGCGGTGGCCGCGACCAATGTGGCGCGCGCATTGCGCAGGAAAAAAATCACCACGATCACCGCCAGCAGCGAGCCTTCGACGATCAACGCCATCGAGCCCTTAAACGTCTCATCAACGGCATCCACCGTATTGAACACGCGCGTCACGCTGACCTGCTTATTGCTTTCCTTAATTTTATCAAGCGCCTGCGCGACACCTTTAGCCACCTCGACATCGCTCGCACCCAGCGATCGGATCACTTCAAAACCGACCACAGGCAGGCCGTTGTGCAGCGCGGCAGTGCGCCGCTCGGCAATCCCGTCGCTGACCGTCGCCACGTCTGAAAGACGCACGCGCCGCCCGTCCTTCAAACCGATCTCCATCTGCGCCAGCTGCTCCGCACTCTTCACCGTCGCCACCGTGCGTATCGCCTGTTCCATGCCGCCTAACTCTGCCCGCCCGCCCGGCGCCTCCTGCTGTATCTGGCGCACTTGCATGGAAATTTCCGCCGCCGAGAGATTTAACGCCAGCAATTTGACAGGATCGATCTCCACACGAATCTGACGTGTCACGCCACCCACCCGGTTGACCGCCCCCACCCCTTTGACGCCCAGCAATTGCCGGCTGATATGGTAATCCACATACCAGGACAACGCCTCCTCGCTCATCTCGGGCACCGAGATGGTGTAAGTTAAGATAGGCTTGCTGGCCATTTCCACCTTATTCACCACAGGATCTAACATTTCACGCGGCAGATCACCGCGTATGCGCGACATGGCCGAGCGCACATCTTCCAGCGCGGCACGCGAATCGCGTTCCAGACGGAATTCGGCGGAGACGACGGCGCTGCCTTCTTTGACCTGGGTGTACAAATGCTTCAAGCCTTGCGCACTGGCCAAGGCATTCTCGATCTTGCGCGCCACTTCGATTTCCATCTGATCCGGGGACGCACCTGGCATAGCGGCGTTGACCGTGATCATGGGTAAATCGATATCGGGAAACATCTGAATTTTCATGTCTTTAAATGACATGAAACCCAGAAAAGTCAGCATCGCAAATGCCAACACCGCAGGAATCGGATTGCGTATCGCCCAGGCGGAGACGTTCATTTAAGCGCCCCCTCGCGAGCGGCCACGCGCACCGTATCCCCCTCGACCAGGAACGCGCCGCCCGTTTCGACCACCTGCACACCGGAAGCTAAGCCATCGATAATTTCGATCTGCTCAGCGTCGCGACGACCCGGCGTGACACGACACTCTTTGACCCGCAGATCAGACCCGACCACAAACACGAAGGCATTACCGTCGCGCAGCATCACCGCAGACTGCGGCAACACCGACACCGGCCTGGTCTGTTCTGACAAATGAAAACGGCCGCGCATAAACATACCGGCGATCAAGCCTGAATTGGCGGGCAATTCCACCAGTACACGGCCATAGCGCGTCTGTGGGTTGATCGAAGGCGCGACAGCGCTGACCACACCGTGCACCGTGCGACCTTCTGCCGTCTTCAGCTCCACCTTCATCCCCTTGTGTATCTGCCCCAATTCATCGGCAGTCAACTCGGCATGCCATTCCAGCCGGCCTTGGCGGATCAGGCGAAACAGTTCGGATCCCGGTTGCGTGAGCGCACCCACCGTGGCGCTGCGCGATGAAATCACCCCGTCATCCGGAGCGGTGATATTTTGCTGAGACAGTCGCAGTGCGCTGCTTTGGTGCCGGGCAGACTGTGCCTCCAGTCGCGCTTTGGCGGTTTTCTCGCTGGTCAATGCCTGCTCCAGCTGCTGTGTGCTGACAAATCCGGAATCTGCCAACCGGCGCGTGCGAGCCGCATGGGCACTTGCCTCCGCCAACACCGCCTCCAGCTCATGCAGCGTCGCCTGCGTCTCCGCCTCGCCGGTCTGCATCGTCTCCACCGCCAGCTTTGCCAATACCTGACCGCGACTCACCCGGTCACCGACATTGACCCGCACATCAGCAATGCGCACGCCGGAAATTTCCGATCCGATGATCGCCTCCTGCCAGGCCACCACGCTGCCGTTCGCCGTCAGATTTTGCATCCACTGCGCAGGCTTTAGAGTAGAAGTAATCACCGTCAATGCGGCTTTTCCTGCAGCAGGGGCAGCCTGAGGTTTGGCGACCGGCGCGCGCTGCCAGAATGCAGCACCTAGCAAAGACACCACCAACACACCCGCCAGCCAGCTAATTTTATTCAATCTCATATAACTATAAACCGATAATAATCAATTAGTTATTTCACTTAATGCCCATCCAGATGACGTGACGATTGCCGCGTTTTGCCTGGTGCGAGCCCGCACGGTGCTGCGTCACCGTAAATCCCGTCCGTCTCATGCGTTCAGTAAAAGCAGCATCTTCGCAGGCAGACCAGACCGTAAGCACACCGCCCGATTTTAACGCATCGTAAGCGCGCCGCAAGCCGGGAACACTATAAAGCGCATCGTTATCGTCGCGGGTAAATGAACCGGGGCCGTTATCGACATCCAGCATGATCGCATCATAACGTTTATTGTGCGCCTGCATCACCAGCGCCACATCCGTCTCCTGCACCTCGACCCTGCCATCGTTCAGCGGAAATCCGGCCAGCACCCCCATATAGTCGCGGTTCCAGCGCACCACGGCGGGGATCAGTTCGGAGACGACGACATGTGCATCGGGACGCGTATGAGCCAGCACGGCGGCCAGCGTAAAGCCCATCCCCAACCCGCCCACCAGTAAATATGGATTTTCCCGTCCGTCAATCTGTGTACAGGCCAGTTGCGCGAGCACCTCTTCCGAGTGATGCGCACGACTGTTCATCAACTCACCTGCCTTATCCACGCGGATAGAAAACTCCTCGCCGCGTTGATACAGGCGCAGCGTCGTCGCAGCCCAGTTTGCGGTATCGAGCAGCTTAAACGGAATCATGGTTGAGTTCTTTCGAATGATTAGCAGGCCGCGCGACTGAAAATGAACTTTCAAAACAGCCCGGGGAGAAATGTAAAAAAGCCAGTTAATTCAATGAATTAACTGGCTTAATTTGGTCAGCGTGAGAAGATTCGAACTTCCGACCCCTACCACCCCAAGGTAGTGCGCTACCAGGCTGCGCTACACGCTGAAGCTGCGGATTATAACAGATCAAGCCGCAGAATAACTAACTATTAAACTTCCAGCAAAGCGATGATGTCCTTCAACTCACGCCTCAACGCACCCACATCCAGACCAACGGCAGCTTCAAGCTTAACCGGAACGGCCTCTACCGGGGCGGCAATTACCTCCGGCCTGACGTATTCCGCATCGACCGTGCCGGTGCGGGTATTTTCAAGACGGTTGCGCGCACCACTGATGGTAAATCCCTGCTCGTACAGCAATTCGCGTATGCGACGTATCAACACGACTTCATGATGTTGATAATAGCGACGGTTACCGCTACGCTTGACCGGATTTAACTGGGTAAACTCCTGCTCCCAATAACGCAACACGTGCGCCTTCACCCCGCACAGCTCGCTCACTTCACCGATGGTGAAATAGCGCTTGGCGGGGATAGGAGGGAGTTCTGAGTTAGGCTTGTGGAGTTCCATGATACGACTTTTCCACCATGGTCTTCAGTTTCTGACTGGGGTGGAATGTCACCACGCGGCGTGCTGAAATAGGGATTTCCTTGCCCGTCTTAGGATTACGACCGGGACGCTGTGGCTTGTCGCGCAGTTGAAAATTGCCAAAACCGGACAACTTGACCGTCTCGCCCTGCTCCAGCTGTATACGAATTTCCTCAAAAAACGCTTCGACCATATCTTTGGCTTCGCGCTTGTTGAGACCTACTTTCGAAAATAGCAAATCTGCCAATTCGGCTTTTGTTAACGTTGAAATCATAGTCCCCCTCTTACATGCGCAATTGCGCACCCTGCTTATTCAACACTTCCACCAACATGGCGATACCCGGCTCAATTTCAGCGTCAGTGAGTGTCTTTTTAGTATCTTGTAACAATACGCGGAACGCAAGACTTTTCTTGCCCTGTTCCACCCCCTTGCCGCGATATACATCAAATAAAACAACTTCCTGCACATACGGCGCGCAAGAACGAAGCATAACATCCAGCAAGCTTTGTGCGCTAGTGGAGTCATCAACTAAAACCGCTAAATCGCGTCTAACCGGCAAAAATTTTGAGATTTCTGCAAGACGAGGAACCACCGTTTGCATCACCGCCGCCAACTCCACTTCGAACCACACCGGCGCCAGGGGCATCTCCTTCAACCACTGCGGATGCAATTCACCGATCCAGCCGATCGCACGCCCGGCAAAATACACTTGCGCGGAGCGTCCCGGATGCAGCGCAGGATGAGTCGCCGCCACAAAACGCAAGGCGTTCGGCGCGAACAAGGACTCCAGATCGGCCTTCATATCGTAGAAATCGACGTTACGGGCCGCCGCACCCCATTGCTCAGTCACCACAGCACCATAGGCAATTGCCGACAAGCGCTGGCTTTGCACATACTCGCCTGCCACATTAGCAAAACAAGCCCCGGCTTCGAACAGACGCACACGCGACTGGCGGCGATTGAGATTGAAGCGCAAAGCCTCTACCAGACCGCCGATCAGGCTGCTGCGCATCACCGCCAGATTGCTGGCAATCGGATTTTGCAGGGCAACCGGATTTGTATTGCCGGACAACTCGCGCTCGGACTGCTCATCGACGAAGGCGTAGCTGACGATTTCCTGATAATCGCGGGCAACCAACGTCTGCATGATGCGAGGCAACGGACGCTGCGATTCATCCAGTGGCAACATGGTCAGCGCGGCATGAGGTGCTGTAGCCGGAATATTGTCGTATCCGTGCAGACGGGCGATTTCCTCGATCAGATCGGATTCGATAGCCAAGTCAAAGCGAAAACTGGGTGGCGTAACGCTAAATACTTCGCCATCGAGTTGATAGTCAAAATGTAAACATTTGAATATATTTGATATTTTATCGACATCCAGCGCAACACCCAGCACGCGCGCGACACGCGACGTGCGCAGGGTAATCGACTTGCGCGCAGGCAACTCGCCGCGAACCTCGGTAATTGAACCTACTGAACCGCCGCAGACTTGCAAAATCAGTTGTGTCGCGCGTTCCAGCGCTGTGACGGTCGCGGCAAAATCCACCCCGCGCTCGAAACGGAAAGAGGAGTCAGTTGCCAGACCGAAGCGGCGCGCACGACCTGCAATCGCATCTGGATGGAAAAATGCAGCCTCCAGAAATACATCCTGTGTTGTTACTTCCACACCGCTACCGGCACCGCCCATGATACCGGCCAGCGCCAATACACGCGCCTCATCGGCGATCACCAGCACTTCTTCATCGAGCACCACAGCCTGATCGTTCAACAGCATCAGCGCTTCTTGGGGACGGGCGCGACGCACCGTGATGCCGCCTGAGAGCTGAGCCGCATCAAATGCATGCATAGGCTGGCCCAGCTCCATCATCACGTAGTTGGTGATATCCACCACCGCATTGATGGTGCGCAATCCGCTGCGCTCCAGACGGCGTTGCATCCAGACCGGTGTCGCGGCAGCGGCATTCACGCCACGGATCAGACGTCCGCTATACAAGGGGCAGGCGATTTTATCTTCGACAGTGACGGGGAGCTGTTCAGCAAGCACAACAGTCTGAGCTTCAACCGCTACGAGCTTCAGAGTGCTACCTGTTAACGCGGCCACTTCGCGCGCAATACCGGAAATTCCCGAACAGTCGCTGCGATTCGGCGTGAGTTTCAGCGTGATCAGCTTGTCGTCCAGATCCAGATACTCGCGTACACCCTGACCTACCGGCGCATCAACGGGGAAAATCCACAGACCGTCGCTCTCAGTCGCTAAGCCAAGTTCAACAGCCGAACACAGCATACCGAAGGAGGCAATCCCGCGCACCTTGGCTTGTTTAATCTTGAAGTCACCGGGCAACACCGCACCGATGCGCGCGCAAGGCACTTTGATGCCCACCGCCACATTGGCCGCACCGCAGACGATGGTCAGCGGCGCCTCTTCACCCACATTGACCTGACAGACATTCAGACGGTCGGCATCAGGATGCTTTTCAACCGACAACACTTGGGCTACCACCACGTTATTGAACTCAGGCGCCACGCCTTCCAGAGCTTCGACTTCCAACCCCGCCATCGTCAACACGTGCCCCAGCGCATCGCTGGACAAATCGGGATTAACCCAGCTTCTTAACCAATTTTCAGAAAATTTCATCGCGATATACTTAGTTGAACTGTTTGAGGAAGCGTAAATCGCTCTCGTAGAACTGGCGCAAATCGTTCACGCCGTACCGCAGCATCGCCAGACGCTCCACACCCAAACCGAAGGCGAAGCCCAGATATTTCTCACTGTCGATGTTGACGTGTTTGAGCACATTCGGATGCACCATGCCGCAACCGCCGATCTCCAGCCAGCCACCCTTCCAGCTCATATCCATTTCAGCCGAAGGTTCGGTGAACGGGAAGAAGGATGGACGAAAACGCACCTGCAGATCGTCCTGTTCGAAAAAGCGCTGCAAGAAGTCCTGCACCACGCCTTTCAGGTTGGCGAAACTGATCTGCTCATCCACCCACAGGCCCTCGACCTGATGAAACATCGGCGAATGCGTGGCATCGGAATCAACGCGATAGACGCGGCCCGGTGAGATAATCTTCAAAGGCGGCTGATTGTTCTCCATGTAGCGCACCTGCACAGGCGAAGTGTGCGTGCGCAGCACATGCTCAGGATCGATGTAAAACGTGTCGTGCATCGCGCGAGCAGGATGATTCTCCGGAATATTCAGCGCGGTAAAATTGTAGAAATCGTGCTCGATTTCAGGGCCGCTGGATACCGCGAACCCTAAGCTGTGGAACAGCTGTTCGATGCGCTCCAGGGTGCGAGTGACCGGATGCAATCCGCCGGTGGCAGTTCCGCGCCCGGGCAGGGTCACATCCAGCGATTCAGCCGCCAGTTTGAGTGCCAGCTTGTCACGCGCAATGGTATCGCGGCGCTGTTGCAGCGCAGCTTCGATTCCCTGCTTGACCTGATTGATACGGGCACCGGCCGCAGGACGCTCTTCATTGGAGAGCTTACCCAGACCTTTGAGCAAAGCGGTCAGACAACCCTCTTTACCCAGATATTTTGCTTTGACCTGCTCTAACTCAGCTTCGTCGCTGATCACAGCGAACTGCGTTAGCGCCTGCTCAAGAATTTGTTGAAGTTCTTCCATAACCACACCCTGACACAATGAAAAAAGGGGGCGAATCGCCCCCCCTTTTATTTACGCAATTACTTGCGAGGCAAAACTTATGCTGCGAGACTAGCCTTTGCTTGCTCAACGAAATGAGCAAATGCCGGCTTGTCGAAAATCGCGATATCAGACAAGACCTTACGATCTACCTGGATGTCCGCTTTTTTCAGGCCATTCATGAATACGCTGTATGGCATTCCGAATTCACGAGCAGCTGCATTGATACGCGCAATCCACAGTGTACGGAATTGACGCTTTTTCTGACGACGGTCACGGTATGCATATTGACCCGCCTTCATTACCGCTTGCTTGGCAACACGGTATACGTTCTTGCGGCGACCGCGATAACCCTTAGCCTTGGCTAACAGTTTCTTGTGCGTTGCACGGGCTACGACTCCACGTTTTACTCTTGGCATGCTCTACTCCTTACGCGTATGGCAGCATGCGACGAACCGCTGCTGTGTTGGTTGAGTGAACTTCCGCAATACCACGCAGTTGACGCTTAGTCTTGGTCGTCTTCGAAGTCAGAATGTGACGTTTGAACGCACATGCACGCTTGATAGTGCCGCCAGCACGTACTACGAAGCGCTTTTTTGCTCCGCTTTTGCTTTTCATCTTAGGCATAACTACTCCTTGATTTATGGTGGGAGGTGTTTTCCACTGTGGAAAAGCTTGTTAACCCATACACCACTTATTGTTCGGGGATCTTGGTACAACTTCTTTCTGATCGGCCCCTGCTATCAGAAAGTTAATCTTTTCAGCTTACAGCTAGCTGCCTACTTCAAGCTACCAGCTATAAGCTGTTTTTATTTCTTCAACGCCGCCTTAGGGGAGAGTACCATCACCATCTGACGGCCTTCCATCTTAGGGAATTGTTCAACAATCGCGAACTCTTCCAGATCACCTCTGACGCGCTCAATCAAGCGCATCCCGATTTCCTGGTGAGCCATTTCACGACCGCGAAAACGCAGCGTGATCTTGGTCTTGTCGCCATCAGCCAGGAATTTGATCAAATTGCGCAACTTGATGT
>Ga0208863_1001019_pt1 | contig 20310 bp, 19 predicted proteins | sample RifOxyD3_FD_184040 | JGI IMG/M metagenome (GOLD analysis project Ga0208863, IMG submission 184040) | Soil microbial communities from Rifle, Colorado - Rifle Oxygen_injection D3 (SPAdes) | ecosystem: Environmental > Terrestrial > Deep subsurface > Rock core/Sediment | place: Rifle, Colorado...
GAACACGGAAGTTAAGCTCCTCAGCGCCGATGGTACTGCCCGGGTGACTTGGTGGGAGAGTAGGTCGCCGCCGAATTCTTTTTATAGCAAAATGGGGTTCCTTCGAAAGAAGGAACCCCATTTTTTTTGATCATTGCAGCAAACAAAAGTTTGGAGTTTGAGGTGGTCGGGATTGCCTGGACAGTTTTCGTGGGAGGGTTGGCGGTTTTGTAAATTTTTTCTCACCGGCGGTTATCTTGATTGGCAGTTGATTCTCTCGGGGTGGTAGCGGACACGAATACGTATGATTGTAGGCACAGTATGGGTTATAGGCAAGATTGAAGTCAATTATTGCCATCCCGCTATCAGGTAGTTGGAGATTAAGGTAACGGCCCCCCTCATAACTTTCTTGGCCTGTGGTTTGGTCCGTGAAAGGAATAAACAGGGTTAACCTACCCTCGTTGCGGAGAGACGCCTTTTCACGGAACGCGCTTAATGTATAAGACTTGTTGTCGATTCTAAAATGAAGTTGGCCTGTTTTGACATAGTCGCGCTCTTCACCGGTTGAAGTCTGAATTATAATTGATTCCAGATTGTGGATCATTTCAAAGCGGGCTTCGACGCGCATACCGAACTCCACGGGAAAATAATTCAACCCATTGAATTTCTTTCTATCTTCCGGTAAAAGGGGAGAGGCGAGTGAAGCGCGGAATTCCAGATCTTTGTCCGATCTGTCTCGGATGAGTTGTTCTATATATTTTTCTTTTGTTATTTCATTTTGTTGCGTGCATCCAAACAAGGCCATTGACATAGGTGTTATCGCCAGGAAGATGGCCACGGCAACCAAAGGGTATAAAGCGTTGCGGGAATTTCCTGGTTTGTTTGTGTTTTTCAGGCTTAAGTGTATCGGTGTCATATTTTTGTTTTCGTTGGGGTCTGGCTGGTTAGGTAATTCTCCGCCCGTTGGTATTTTTCGTAGGCAATTATAAACTTGAAATGCGGGAAGAACCGTAAGATTTTTTGTGTTTATGGGATATTTTGATTTTTTTATCGGGGTGAGATATGCAAAGACCTTTGAGTATGACCGGATTCGGTCGTGGTGAAAGTGGTGGAGATGGCAACAAATGGGTTGTTGAGTTTCGTTCCGTGAACCACAGGTATTTAGATGTAAAGATAAAGGTGCCCTGGAAATATGCCGCGCTGGAAGAGAGAATCAAACAGGAGATACAGCAGTATCACGGCCGCGGTCATGTTGATCTTTTCGTGAATGTCAACGGCGCGGACGTTCAGTCCGGTCGTTTAAGGGCCAATTTGACGTTGGCCCGCGAGTATTATGATTGCCTGCAGGCGATTAAAGAGGAACTGCAGATCGCCGACCAGCCCGACCTTGCCATGCTGGCGGCATTCAGGGATGTCATCATATTGGGCCAGGAAGATGTCGTCTCCGAAGACCTGGAAATGAGTTGGCAATATATCCGTGAAGCCTTGGTGGCCGCCTTGACAAACGGTCTTACGATGCGGGAAAATGAGGGAAGTGCCCTGAAGGAAGATCTGTTGCACCGGCTCGGTAGTTTTGCAAAGACCGTGAACGGGATTGAGGCCGTTATCCCTGAGTTGATCAGAAAAAGGCAGGAGGGGCTGAAAGATCGGCTTGACAATCTGTTGAAAGGCGTTGATATTGACCCCGTACGTTTTGCGCAGGAAGTAGCTATTCTTGTTGATAAAGCGGACATCTCAGAGGAGTTGACTCGTCTGCGCAGCCATCTGCGGCAATTCGAGGATTTTTTGAATCTCGGGGAGCCGGTTGGTCGGCGGCTTGATTTTCTCGTTCAGGAGTTCTTGCGGGAGTTGAATACGATGGCTGCCAAGGTAGGGGACACAACAGCCGCCTATCAAATTGTAGACCTTAAGAACGAGCTCGAGAAAATGCGTGAGCAGGTTCAAAATTTGGAGTAATTCGAGGAAGATTATGGATGGTAGGATGATCAATGTGGGCTTTGGAAATACTGTCGCGGCTAAGCGGATTCTTGCGATTGTCTCCCCCAATTCTTCACCGATGAAGAAGTTGAAGGATGAGGCAAAGAAAGCAAATCGCTTGATCGATGTCACCGAAGGACGGAGAACCCGATCCATCATTATTTTGGACAGTAATCATGTGGTGTTATCTTCGGTGCAGCGCGAGACTCTCACCTTGCGGTTTATGCCGACCGCGATCGATCAATGCGCCGCCACTGATGATGGATCAGACAATTGATGCGCGGTGAGATTTTTGTTATTTCAGCCCCATCAGGGGCCGGCAAAACTACCCTGCTGAGGCGGGTAATGTCTCTGCTTCCCGGTTTGGCTTTTTCCGTTTCCCATACGACCAGAGGCCCGCGACCCGGGGAGCGGGAAGGGGTCGATTATTATTTTGTCGATCAAGAGACTTTTCTTGCCATGCAGGCTCGTGGTGAATTCCTGGAATGGGCCGAAGTGCACAGCAATTATTACGGAACCAGTCGGGAGACGGTGGAGAAAAGTTTGGCCAGCGGTCTTGATCTAATTCTTGATATTGATGTTCAGGGTGCGGACCAGATCAGGGAAAAACTGGGAGGCGGCGCGACGTTTATCTTCATTGCGCCCCCCTCCTGGGAAGAGTTGCGGCGGCGGCTTACGGGGCGTGGTACGGATTCTGCCGACACGGTAGAACTGCGAATCAGGAACGCATGGCGGGAGATGGCGGCGGTCGAGCGTTATGACTATGTGATTGTCAACGGCGATATCGACGAGGCGACGGATAGCCTGCGGGCCATCATGGTTGCGCGCCGGAGTCTTTCCAGGCGGGCTCCTTCCGGCCGGAAACTTTCAATTCCTGTTCCCCCTGGCCATGTCTAGGCGTCCAGGAGGCCGTCCTTCTGGCGGCGATTGTCTGCAAACGCGTCTTCCTGCCGCTGCTGATGCAGGAAACGACGAGGATGCCTTGGAATTTTCAACAGTCTGGGGTGTGCATCCGATCCGTGAGTTATTGAACCGCGATCCAGCACGGATCAGCGAGGTTGTCATTCATCATCTGAGACCCGGGCCGAAACTTCAGGAGATCAGCCGGCTTGCCAGGGAGTTGGGGATCAAGGTCAGATTTGATCCGTCAGGGAAAAAAATAAGCGCTGTTGATTCCGGCGTGGATGGGGAACTGCGGCACCAGGGGATCACGGCAACAGTCCTGCCCTTTGGTCTCGTCAGCCTGGAGGAAATGGTCGCCCGCAGCCGGGCAGATTCCCGGCCACCGTTGCTGCTGGCTCTGGACAGTATTCAGGATCCTTACAACCTGGGGGCAATTATCCGTTCAGCTCTGGCGGCCGGCGTCCACGGTGTGATTCTGACCAAGGACCGATCCGCCCCCCTGACCGGAACCGTGGCTAAAGCCTCGGCCGGCGCTATTGCCCATATGCAGATCTGCCGGGTCGTCAATCTGGTCGCGGCCCTGAATTATCTGAAAAAGGAGGGCGTGTGGATTTTCGGCACGGCAAAGGATGCCCCCCTTTCCATATATCAGACGGATTTTTCCGGCCCGGCCTGTCTGGTGGTCGGCGGTGAGGGCAAGGGGATCCGGCCTCTGGTCAGGGAACAATGTGATTTTCTGGTGACCATTCCCATGCAGGGCGGTCTTGATTCACTCAACAGTTCAGTGGCCGCAGCCGTTGTTCTCTTTGAGATCGCCAGGCAGCGGAGTTGATTATTTGTTTTTTCCCCGGAGTTTATCTGCCAGGATATCTCCCAGGCTCCCCAGTTTTTCCTTTTGTCCCTTGCGGTCGGTTTGCAGGTATTTCTTGAAATCCTCCGTTTCCGCACTCTCCTCCTGTTGACGCTGCCGGTCCTCGGCCAGGCTGAGGGAGAGACGTTTCTGATCTCTGTCCACCCCGTCGATGACAACCTCAAGGGTTTGTCCCTGTTGCAGAGCTTCTCTTGGATGAGAAAGCCGGCGGCCTTTGCCTAATTTTGAGATATGCAGGAGTCCATCGATGCCAGGTTTCAGCGTGACAAAGGCCCCGAAGCTTGTGAGTCTCGTCACGCTTCCGGTGTGCTGCGAGCCTTCGACGAGTTCTGCCGCGTCATTCCAGGGATCGGGCTGGGTTCCCTTCAGACTCAAGGTGAGCCGTTCCTTATCCCAATCCATTTTTAGCACCACCACTGTCACTTCCTGGCCGATTGTCAGAATCTCCTGCAAATCATCCGGGCGCTGCCAGGAGATTTCAGAGAGAGGGATGAGGCCGTCCATCCCGCCGATGTCAACAAAGGCCCCGAACTCCCTGATGGAAGTGATCGTCCCCTTGACAATATCCCCTTCGTGGAGCGAGGCGCGCAGTGCCGTCTTCTGTTCTTCGCGGGCCTCTTCAAGCAGGGCGCGTCTGGAAAGGATGATGTTACGGCCGCCTTCAGCGTATTCGATGATCTTGAATGAAAAATGCTGCCCGAGATAGCTGTCGGCTGTTGCGGCGCGGTGCAGATCCATCTGGGAAAAAGGGCAAAAGGTCCTGGTCTCGGCAACCGTCACCTCATAGCCGCCCTTGATCTCTTTCTGAACCAGGCCCTCCACCGGGATTCCGCCACGAAACGCCTCATGGAGATGGGCCTTTGCCTGGGAACCTGCTCCAAGTCTTGTGGTAAACAACATGCCATGCGCGGTTGACTGCAGAAAATATGCCGTAATCGTGTCGCCGATGCGGACGGTCAGCTGTCCTTCCCCATCAAGCAGTTCCTTGAGGTCGAGTATGCCTTCGCCTTTGCCGCCGACATCGAGGAAAATATTTTCCTTGGTGATGCCGGTCACCTCCGCCTCAAGTTTCTGGCCGGGCAGAAGACGTTTCCGATCCGGCTTTTCTTTTTTGAAAAGCTCCTCAAAGCTGCTGCCGTTCATATCGTCATTCTGATTCATCGTATGTTCACTTGGAATAATGTTAGTAAGTGCCTGCAGGCCTCAGTTGCCGCGTCGGATGGCCAAGGCAAGGTAGCGGTCGTTTTCCGAGAACATCAGGCGCTTTTTCAGCAGATTATGGAGGAAAGTGCGAAGTTGTTCTTCTTTAATCGGCTGGAATCGTTCCTGCAACTCTTTTATCTGCTTCGCTTCCTGGCAATATAGGTAGATCTCGCGTGATTTGCCGCGCAGTCTATGATGCAGTACCGGTTTTTTGGGCAGTTCCTGGCGGATGATTAAAAAATCGCGGCCGTCCCGGAACAAGAGGGCTGGTTCGTGGCAGCCGTCCTGATGGCGTTGCCGGTGGAATTCCTGCCATTGTTCGATTTTGCGAACAACAGGGCGCCAGAGTTTGTGCTGTCGCTGGCGGTCGCCACGATAATCCTTGATCAGCAGGGTCAACTGATCGAGGATTTGCTCCGGGAAAATTTTGGCATGATTCGGGTGAGGATGGATCGATCTGATATGGAATCGGTCGGGATGCTGTGCCACCAGACTGCCATGCCCCAGGAAAAAGGCGGCAACAGTCAGGGGGGGGAAGGGGAGGACAAAATCGAGGTTGTCCAGGGTTTCTTCCACCTCGTCGGCGCCTGAACCGGGAAACTCGGTGATCAGATTGCCTTCAAGCTTGATTCCATGCTCAAGAGCTGCTTTCATGGCGGCGATGTTGTCGATTACGCTGACTCCCTTGTTGATTTTTTTTAGCAGGGAGTTGCTCAGCGCCTCGATGCCGACCTGCGTCGTGGTAAGACCTCCGCGGCGATAGAGGGTAAGGAGTTTATGGTCGGCAGTTGCCCGTATTTCTCCGAAGAATCGGCAGTCAATATCCTGCGCGCTGAGTTCGGAGAAGAACCTGGCCGCCTCCTGCGGGGGAAGCACATTGTCGGTAAAGGTAAAGTCAAGGCAGGCATGTTGCTCGGCCAGGCTCAGGACTTCTTTCAGCATCTGATCTTTGCCCTTGCGCCGGTAGCCTTGCCATTGGAGGTTGAGATTGCAGAAGGCGCATTTCTTCCACCAACAGCCTCTAGAGAATTCAACGGGCAGGGTGGGGATGAACGGCTCGTCGGCAAACCAGCGCTGCAGTTCTTTGAAATAATCGTGATAGTGCGGGGTAGGGAGTTCCTGCAGTTTCGGTAATTGCCGGACTGGGAAGTGTGCAGTCCGTGACGGAGATTCATCCTCCTGCAAACCGTTGGCACGGGTGATGACGGCGGTTGGTGTCCCGGTGCGGCGGCCAGCCATAAATTCGCAGAGTTCGAGAAGCGGGATCTCTCCTTCGCCGTTTATCACATATTCTATCTGGGGAAAGTGCAGCAGGGATGCGCCCATTTCGGCGGCACAGGAACTGCCGCCCAGAACAATGGTCAGATAGGGAAAACGCTGCTTCAACCGAATGGTTGCGGCCAGCGAGGCAAGCAATTGGTTAAAACAGACCGAGAAACCGACAAGCTGATAGCGATGCCAGTCGTGTTGCTCCAGCCACTCGTTCAGGTGATCCTGCAGCATCGCGACCACCTGATCGAAATCAAGGCCGTCCGGCCGCCGGGAGCGTTTCAGACGTCGTATTTTCCCGGCAACCAGACTGGCCAGTTCCGAATGTCTTTCAGGGAAAAGGATCGCCCCGTACAGGGCCTCGCTGATCCAAGTCTCCTGGGAAATACAGTGATACAGTCTAGGCCCCAGCCGGTGGGCGACTGCCAGATAAGGGTGGTGGCAGTCGACCGTAAGCCAGGACTCGGCACGGGCCAGATAGGCTTTGAGGGCACCGAGCTGGATGGACGGTCGGTTAAGGATCGACCATGGCATGGCGACAAGCGCCAGAGAAAAGCTTGGCAACGACTGAGCCGGCATCTGCGGGGTACGGTCTGCCATCGGCGAAGGAAACTACTGGATAACGACTTCCGTGTCGGGAGGCGGTGTAAAATTAAAGACATCCGGTTTGATCTCAATCTTGTCCTGTTCGGTTGTGGTCCGGATATTTTCAAAGAACAGTTCGGTGATTGTGTTGAAGTGGTCGATCAGTTGCAACCGTTTGATGAGGAAGGAATGGCGGTCAACCCAGAGATAGAGGTGATCAAGCTGCGGATGGGCATTTTTGGGGATCAGCTTGATAAGGTAGGAGGAATCGTCAGTTACGTTTTCCTTGTCAGGTGCCGTGATGTTAAAATCACGTTGAATCTCTCCGGTTCCGGCAAAGAAAGAATAGGTGACATCCGATTGCAGATACTCCTTTGCCGCGGAAACAATCATCTGTTTGTTTTTTTCAAAGTACATCCTGATGGTCTGGCCATCGCTGATCAAAATCTGCCGTTCGGGTGTGAAATAGTCCCAGCGCATGCGGCCTGGCTTCAACAGGACTACAGTGCCGGTGCCCTGTCGTTGGCGGCTGCTCATGCTAACAGCGGTCACCTGTTTGAAATTTGCCGACATGCTGGTGGTGCTGACATAGCTTTTCTGGAGTTTTTCAGCCACCTGCTCCGGCGTTAACTGACCGGTGTCAAGCGAGAAAACGGCCGCCGGCCGGGCGACAAGGATAACAAAGAAAAGCGTCGCAAGGATGCGGTGTACTTTCAGGAAGTTTGTTGACAGTTGCATAAGGCATTCCGTTCGATGCGGCAAATTGGTTGTTGTGTCGGTCGGTTTGGTTAACCGGCGGCGGCACCTGTTTCTGCCCGGATGTTCGGATCGCTGTCCGCCAGGCACGCTATGTTTTTATCAATTGGATGGGCCGGCCGAATATCATCTGGGCAATTGCTGCGGCGGCGCTCGTCACATCGGAGACATAGTAACGATTTTCGCCGACCTTGGCCAGTGATTGTTCGATTTCAGGGTGGGTTTCCAGAAACGCCTTCAGGCTGTGGGCCACTTCGGCGGACGAATCGATCAGGGTGACTTTTTTCTTGCCGATCCGTTGGCTGATCAACTCCTTGAGCAGGGGATAATGGGTGCAGCCCAACACCAGGGTATCCACCTGTTTCTGCTTCAGGGGATAGAGATATCGCCGGACGATCATTTTTGTCTCGCGGGCATCCAGCCAGCCTTCTTCCACAAGGGGGACCAGGAGTGGACAGGGTTGGGAATAGACCTTAAGTTGGGGATTCCTTCTGGTGATTTCACGGTCGTATACGCCGCTTTTAATGGTTGCCACGGTGCCGATCACCCCAATTTTTCCGGAGGGCGTCGCAATGATCGCCTTGTCAATGGCAGGGGTGATCACCTCAAAAAGAGGGACAGTGAAACGCTGTCGCAGGGTTTCAGTGGCCACACTGGCTGCCGAATTGCACGCAACTATGATGAGTTTGGCGCCTTGCGCAAGGAGGAATTCAGTGTTTTGAATGGCGTATTCAACGATGGTGGCCGGGCTTTTCGAACCGTATGGAGTTCTGGCCAGGTCTCCGAAATAGGTGATCCGGTAGTCGGGAAGCAGTTTTTCAACGGCCCGGGCCACTGTCATGCCACCGACCCCGGAATCAAAAATACCGATCATGTTAATCCTGTTGTAGCTGATAGTTTCGCAAGAGGCCGCGAGCGGCTACTTCGGCTGTCAGCAATATCAATAGATAAGACATGAGCCCTGTCTGCCAGCCATTATTGCGAGATTGAGGGATGATTGAAAATGCTGCGGCTGCAGGATAGCCCGGTAGCCTGAATCCAGTGATTTCGACGGATCATCGCAAAGAATACGAAAGCAGAAACGATATTTGTTCCGCAGTTTTCTGCCTCGGTAAGCGAGCGGCCTGAATCGTCCAGGAAAAAGGCAGTGACACAGTCGGTTGGGCAGGAGCCTGTGGCAGGCCTCTTGGCAAAGGCAATCCAATTATTTTTTTGAAGTTGTTTTGCGTTTTTTCCGATTGGCAATGGCTTTCTTGAGATTGTCAGGTAACCCTCTCTCCTTGCCAGCCTTTTTTCTCCGGTCGGATAATGATTTGGCACACAAGGGCTGTCGCATGGAGAACCCATGTTTCGCCCGGTATTCCTTGCCGGTCAGGCCGTGTGATTTAAGATGTTTGGGAGACAACATCTTGAATTCCTGGCCGCACTCCAGACAGATGATCTTGTTTTTCTGGAGTGATTTTTCCGGAGAAAGGTTGATGTCCGTCTTCGTCGCGGTTTCTCCTGCGGCGGGTGTTTCTGTACTTGCCTGGGCTTCTTCCGCCTGTAGGGCCTGCAGGGCCTTGAAGGTGCTCTGCAGCGCAAGGGTGAGTTCATCGGTAGTCATATTCTGGGTGCCGCACTGTGACTGAACGATGTCTGCTGTCATTTCAACTAATGTCTTCGCCATTGTTCTCCTCCTGAGTTATAAATAAATTGCCGAGTTTCTCTGCGGCCAACCGCCATCATCGCACTGGAGTATTCTTGATGACGTCTTTTATCTTATTTTATAATAAGCTATTATTGCAAGACTAATTTTTTATATATGACAAGGGCAATAAACAAAGAACAGGCAAGCGATGCCCGGTTTCGGAAATTTGCATTTTATGGTCAACCGTCTTTTTCATTTCTGGCGTCTGCCGTCGTGCCTCAATAATATCGGTATATTCCCCTGGCTTCCTTGATAATATCTGATCTGTGGGTTTCCGGCTGAAAAAGTTGCTGTGTCATCTGTTGACAGACGTGTGAGCTGGTATTACATTAACGGCGCGCCAAAAGAAGAAGGAGGGTATGCCTCCATTACGATGACTTGTCGCAACGTGCCTGTCTTGGGCAGCACAGGGCTGTTTGCCCATTTTAAGGAGTCTGTTTGATGCCGATTTATGAGTATGAATGTGTAGCGTGTCACAATGTCGTTGAGGTTGTGCAACGTATTAGCGAAGAACCACTTGCCGCGTGTCCCGCTTGCGCCGGGTCGATGAAGAAACTGGTTTCGCGGAGTGCCTTTCACCTGAAGGGCAGTGGTTGGTATGCCGATGGTTATTCCAGCACCACCGGCTGTAACGGAAAACCTTCCTGCAGCCCGGCCGCTGGTGCAGGCCCGAAGGATGCGCCCACCGCCTGTCCTGCCGCCGGCTCGGGATCGGGCTGTTGCGCAGGGGCGGCCGCGAGTTGTTCGACGACCTCCTAGCCCTGCGGCGCTGATTTTATAGGGGTATAAGTCCCTTCACCATGAACATCTGTCTGAATGTCCGGTGGGCATTAGTTTGGCGAAATTTTACCCACAATCTGCCTGCCGCCTTCATCGGCCGATGGGCCAATTTCAGATTCTTTCTTTCTCCTGCTTCATCGGGTTATTATGGCCATGGCATCGCCGTAGCTGTAGAACCGGTAGTTGCGACGAATCGCTTCTTGGTAGCAGGCAAGCAGTCTTTTTCTGCCTACCAGAGAGGCGACGAGAAAGAGCAGGGATGATTTCGGCAGGTGAAAGTTGGTGATCAGATTGTCAACCACCTTGAAACGGTATCCCGGCACGATATAGAGTCCGCACCAGCCTTCCAGTTCACGCACCGAACCATCCGTCGCAGCCGCGAATTCAAGGGCACGGACCGTAGTGGTGCCCACGGCCCAGATTCTGCCGCCGGCCTTTTTTGTTCTGTTGATCAAGTCGGCGGTTGCTGCCGGCACACTGACATATTCTTCGTGGATGCGGTGTTGCCGTATGTCCGTGGCTCGTACCGGTGCGAAGGTGCCATAGCCCACATGCAGTGTTATCTGGGCGATAGCCACCTTGCTGGCCTTGATTTCCGCCAGGAGTTCTTTGGAAAAATGCAGGCCGGCGGTGGGGGCCGCCACCGCCCCGGTCCGGTCGGCAAACAGGGTCTGGTATCGCTCGCGATCGTACGAGAATTCACCCTCGCTCCGGTTGATGTAAGGCGGGAGCGGCACCTTGCCGTGGCAGGCAAGAACTTCGGACAACGCGCCTTGAAAACGTAAAGCGACCCGGACCTTGCCGTCCGCCAGCCCCGCTTCCAGCCCCGCTTCCAGCCTCGCTTCCAACCTCTCTCCGAAAATGAATCGGGCGCCCGGTTTTGGTTTTTTCGAGGTTTTGATCAGGGCGGTAGCCTGCGCCTCGGACCAGGCTCCGTCGCTGTTTTGTCCTGCCGCATTGTCTGAGTGATGACTTGGGTATTGAAGCAGAAAGAGTTCAACCCGGCCGCCGGATTCCTTTCGGCCGATCAGTCTGGCCGGGAAAACCCGGGTGTTGTTGACGACGAGGATATCCTCTGGCTGTAAAAGGCGGACGATATCGGGAAAGCGGAGATCCTGCGGACTTTCTGTTTCGCGCTCCACCACCAGCAGTCTGGCCCCGTCCCGTTTTTCTGCCGGCAACTGGGCAATACTTGCGGCCGGCAGGACATAATCATAGGCTTCTAAATCAAAATCTGTTAGGCGTTCAGTCATTTTCAGGAGGTCCTGGTCAGATCGATTGTGGTTCTGGGTGGCTCATGCATCGCAGACGCAACAAGCCCCGCAGAAAGGTATGACCGGCACTGGAAGGGAGGCAATATCATTGAAAGGCGAGCGGTTGTTTGAATAGGTATGCAATTCGGCAAATATCGGTTGCTGCGCCTGCGAAAATACCCTACTTTCAAGCGTGGCGCTCGCATTATCTGTGGGCGGTATGGGGTGCAGCGTCCGCCCGTGGGGGCTGGACTGGAAGATTATTGGGCTGAGGGGTGTGAATGTTCTTGGTCGTCGCCGCCACAGAGATGGAGATGGAACCGATCCTCGGCAAGCTGGGGACGGCCGGAATCGGTATGAAGTATATGGTGTCCGGCATGGGGCCGGTTGAAACGACCCTGCGACTGACCATGTATCTTGCAGCGCATGCCGGCCGGATTGACGGGGTGATCAATCTCGGAGTCGGCGGGGCCTATCCTGGCAGCGGTCCCGGTCTGCTCGATATCTGTCTGGCGCAGTCCGAAACCTTCGGGGATCTTGGCGTATGCACTGCGGACGGGATCAGCCGGTTTGCTGCAGCGGATCTGCCGCTGCACTATGAGTTCCCGCTGGAGAACGCACTCGGCCAGCAGGCGGAAATGGTCTTGGCCGCCCGGGGGATTCCTTACGGTAAAGGCGGATTCGTGACCGTGAGCTGTGTCAGTGGCACAGAAAAACGGGGCAATTATCTGCGGGATCGGCACAGTGCCATCTGTGAGAATATGGAGGGCGCGGCCGTGGCCCGGGTCTGCACGGAGTTCGACCTGCCGGTACTTGAAATACGCTGCATCAGTAACTGGGTTGAGGAGCGGGATACAACAAGATGGCAGCTTGCCGCCGCCTGCGCCAGATGCGGAGATGTGGCCTGTATGTTGTTGCCCGGGCTCATGGCCTGGGAGGAGGCGCGATGAACAATCGTTGTCTCACCATCGGCTATTCGCCCTGTCCGAACGATACGTATATTTTTTACGGTCTGGCGCATGGCAAGGTCCGCGGCAACGGCTGGACGCCTGCCCCGGAGATCCTCGCCGACGTGGAAACCCTGAACTCCTGGGCCTTGGCCGGTCGGCTCGATATTACCAAGCTCTCTTTTCATGCCCTGGGCCATGTGCTGGACGATTATGTGCTGCTCAGGGCCGGAGCCGCCCTCGGCCATGGCTGTGGCCCGCTGCTAGTGGCCGGCCATCGGATGGATTCCGTCGATCTGCAACATAAAACAATTGCTGTTCCGGGACGGCTGACAACCGCCGCCATGCTGCTGCGGCTCTATGCGCCCGAGTGCCGGCAGACCGTGGCCATGCGCTTTGATGAAATCATGCCGAGCATCAAGGCCGGCAAGGTGGACGCCGGGGTGATTATTCACGAGAGCCGTTTTACCTTTGCCCAGCATGGCCTTGTCCAGCTCCGGGATCTTGGTGCCTGGTGGGAAGAGTGTTCCGGCCATCCCATTCCGTTGGGCGGGATTGCGGTGAGACGTTCGTTGGGTTCCGCACTTATCGGGCAGGTGGAGGAGGCGGTCCGCGCCAGCGTCCGCTGGGCCGCGGCGCAGCCCGCTGCCTGCATGGGATATGTCCGGCAACATGCCCAGGAGATGGATGATCAGGTCATGCGGGAGCACATTGCGCTTTATGTGAATCATTACTCGGAAGAACTTGGAACAGATGGTCTGGCCGCGGTCCGGTTTTTTCTGCAAAAAGGCCGAGAGGTTGGCGTATTGCCGCCCGCACGGCCGCAAACGGCGCTCTGTCTAGACGAAGACTCCTGTTGCGCATGACCGGAAGATAATCTGTGGTGCAAACAAGGGTTGACAACTCCTGAGAACGTACTATATATTCGTGTTTCTTTTGAATATCGGCTTGTTGAAGTTGCGGCGGCATACCGGCCCCTTTTTCCCGCGGGGCATCTCTTTAGCTGCATCGCGGTATCTCCGTGTGAAGAATGAAACTACAGATCATGAAGGATTCTCTTATGAAAGTGACAGGCGCACAGGCGATCATTAAATGTCTGGAGGAACAAGGAGTCGAAGTGATCTTCGGGTTTCCAGGCGGAGCGGTGATTGATATCTATGATGAATTGACGCGGTCCAAGATTACCCACGTCCTGGTGCGCCATGAACAGGCCGCGGTGCATGCAGCGGATGCATACGGCCGGGTAAGAGGCGAAGTCGGGGTTGCTTTAGTTACTTCCGGACCCGGGGCCACCAATACGGTCACCGGCATTGCGTCGGCGTATATGGATTCCATTCCCATGGTGGTGTTTACCGGCCAGGTGCCAACCAAGCTGATTGGCAACGATGCCTTCCAGGAGGTGGATATCGTCGGGATTACCCGGCCCTGCACCAAACATAATTATCTGGTGAAGAATCCGGAAGATCTGGTGCCGACGATCCGTGAGGCCTTTCATATTGCCAGGACGGGACGGCCGGGACCGGTTCTTATCGATCTGCCCAAGGACGTGGTGGCGGCCAAGATTTCCTTCCCGAAGCCGGAGCCGATCAAAATGCAAACCTATCGGCCGACCTACGAGCCCCATCCCGGGCAGATTGAGAAGGCCTGCCGGGCGATCATGAAGTCCGACCGACCGGTTATCTACGCCGGTGGTGGCGTTATTGCCTCCAATGCATCCGAGGAATTGACCGAACTGGCCCGCAAGCTCAACATGCCGGTGACCATGACCCTCATGGGCTTGGGCGGCTTTCCGGGCACTGATCGGCTGTCCATGGGCATGCTCGGCATGCACGGCACCTATTACGCCAATATGGCCGTGGCCAATTGCGATCTGCTGATCGCCGTGGGCGCCCGCTTTGACGACCGGGTTACCGGTAAGATTGATGCCTTTGCCCCGCATGCCAAGATAATTCATATCGACATCGACCCTGCTTCCATCAGCAAGAACGTCGAGGTTGATATCCCCATGGTCGCGGATTGCAAGCATGCTTTAACTGCGATCAACCGCTGGTTTGACCGGCAGGCCGATTTCGATCGAGAGGCCGAGGCGGCGAAGCATGGTCCGTGGTGTGAACAGATTGAGGATTGGCGGCGGAAACATCCCCTGGGGTATGCGGCGGATGGCGACATCATCAAGCCCCAGTATGTGGTGCAGAAACTGCACGAACTCACCGGCGGTGATGCGATCATTACCACCGAGGTCGGCCAGAATCAGATGTGGGCTGCGCAGTTCTACCATTTCAACAAGCCGCGCGCTTTCATGACTTCGGGCGGTCTCGGCGTGATGGGTTACGGGTTTCCGGCCGCGATCGGCGCCCAGATGGCAGCACCGGACCGGACGGTTATCGACATCGCTGGCGACGGCAGCATCCAGATGAACATTCAGGAACTGGCCACGGCCAGGCAGTATCGTTGCCCGGTTAAGATTGCCATCCTCAACAACGGTTATCTGGGAATGGTGCGGCAGTGGCAGGAACTGTTCTATGACAAACGCTATTCCCACACCACCCTGGAAGCGACGCCGGATTTTGTCGCCTTGGCGCGGGCCTACGGCGCCGTCGGTCTGCGGGCCACCAAGGTGAGCGAAGTGGAACCGGTCATCAAGGAGGCTTTGGCCACGGACAATGTGGTGATGATGGATTTCGTCATCGCCCGCGAGGAGGGAGTGTACCCCATGGTTCCGGCTGGCAAGGCCACAACCGAAATGTTGTTGGTTTAATATTGAGAGCGTGGAAGATGATGAATAAGGATAACCAGATGAAACATACGATTTCCGTTCTGTTGCAAAACAAGCCCGGCGTGCTATCGCGGGTCACCGGGTTGTTTAGTGGCCGCGGCTTCAATATTGAGAGCCTGTGTGTGGCCTCCACCCTTGATCCGACCGTTTCCTGCCTTACCCTGGTGACGAGCGGCGAGAACAATATCATCGAGCAGATAACCAAACAGTTGCATAAGCTCATTGATGTCATCAAGGTCGTGGACATCAGCGAAGAAACCGACTATGTCGAGCGGGAAATGGTTATCCTGCGGGTGAAGGCGGAAGCCAACACCCGGGCCGAGGTTCTGCGGGTGATTGATATCTTCCGGGGCAAGGTGGTGGACGTCAGTCCCAAGAGTTATGCAGTGGAGATCACTGGCAGCACCAACAAAATTCAGGCGGTTATCGACATCCTGAAACCCATTGGCATCCAGGAGATAGTCCGGTCCGGCGTCATTGCCATGGCCAGGGCCAAGAAGAATTGATATGTTCCGAGCGCCTTCGGCGTCCGGGGAAACTGAACCGCCCCTGTCCGGCAACCTGGAAGGCTGTCGCCGGTTGACGCGGGTTTTGTCCATGGTAACCGGATAATCCCGGAGGGCGATCCGGCCGCCGTCGATTTTTTTGTTAGCTGGCCCCTATCCTGTCCGGCTTCTGCTGTCCGCGGACGTTTTTCGTGGAACTGCCGGTGGCTGCGGGATAGGGCAGTTTTTTTTCAACATGTCTTCTGCTCTGTATAAAGATAATTGAGAACAGGGGCTGGCATTGTCGTTTGGCGAACTGCCGGCGCCACTCTCCAAAGCGCGGTATTAATAATTATGAAAACTCCCCAGATTCCTGTTGCCCGGGAAGGGTATCCTTTCATCGGCTTCGCCGCGCTCTGCACCCTGGTCCTCGCCGTGCTGCAGTTCGATCTGCTGGCCTTTGGCGGACTGTTTGTCACCGGTTTTGTCCTCTATTTCTTCCGCGACCCGGAACGGGTGACGCCGGACGAGGAGGATGCGGTGGTGGCACCGGCCGATGGCAAGGTCATTCTGATCGACAAGGTCTTTGACGATAAATACCTGCAGGAACATGTCTACAAGGTCAGTATCTTCATGAACGTCTTCAACGTGCATATCAACCGGGTGCCATTCTCGGGGCAGGTCAGCGAGGTTCGCTATTCTCCAGGTAATTTTTTCGCAGCGAATACCGAGCAGGGCGCGCTGGAAAACGAACATTGCGGCGTGGTACTCGTTACCGCTGCCAAGCGCTCCCTGGCCGTGGTGCAGATGGCCGGTCTGGTGGCACGGCGGATTGTCTGCTGGGCACAGAAGGGTGATGTGCTGGAACGCGGCCAGCGCTTCGGCCTTATCCGTTTCGGCTCCCGGGTTGATATCTATGTGCCGCTCCAGGTGCAGATCGAAGTCTCCCTGGGGCAGAAGGTCAGGGCCGGCGAGACGGTTCTCGGTTATTTCGCCTAGGCCGGCCCCGGGGCGGCAGCGCAGAATTCGTTTATCCAGGAACACGCCCGGTGCAGGGGCGTGCACCGCCTCGTTTAGTACCTAAGAAATAATATTCTGCGCGTTTTTGGCAGAATATTATTTCGTAAAGGTAGTTATCCCGTTTATCGGGGTCAGGGAGTGTTGCCATGCAACAGACCCGAGGAGTGAACCGTTATGTCTGACAAAATTTATATCTTCGACACAACCCTGCGGGATGGCGAACAGTCGCCGGGCGCTAGCATGAACATGCAGGAAAAGTTCCGGCTGGCCCAGCAACTGGTGAAGTTGAATGTCGACGTGATCGAGGCTGGTTTTCCCGTGGCCTCGGTCGGTGATTTTGAGTGCGTGAAGAACATCGCCGACCATCTCCGGGACGTCCAGGTCGCCGGTCTGGCCCGCTGCAACAAAAAAGACATCGACACCGCCTGGCAGGCCCTGAAGGGTGGGGCGAATCCGCGGATCCACACCTTTCTGGCCACCTCCGACATCCATCTGAAACACAAGTTGAAGATGACCCGGGAGCAGATGCTCGAACTGGCCGTGAGTTCGGTGCGGCAGGCGGCCGGCTATACCTCGAACGTCGAATTTTCAGCCGAGGACGCCTCACGAAGCGAGCTGGATTTTGTCTGTCGGGTTTTCGAAGAGGTGATCAAGGCCGGCGCCACGACCCTTAATTTTCCCGATACCACCGGCTATGCCCTGCCCGAGGAGTTCGGCGCCAAGATCCGTTACCTTATCGAGCATGTCCGCAATATCGACCGGGTTATTTTGAGTGTGCATTGCCATAACGATCTGGGGCTGGCCGTGGCCAATTCCCTGGCCGCGGTCACCAGTGGCGCCCGGCAGGTGGAGTGCACCATCAACGGTCTCGGGGAACGGGCCGGCAATACCGCCATGGAAGAGGTGGTCATGGCCATCCGCACCCGGGCCGATGCGATGCGCGTTCACACCGACGTGGTGACCGAACACATCCATGCCAGCAGTCGGCTGGTGACCACGATCACCGGTATTCAGGTCCAGCCCAACAAGGCCATTGTCGGCGGCAATGCCTTTGCCCACGAGTCAGGCATCCATCAGGATGGCATGCTCAAGGAACGGACCACCTACGAGATCATGAATCCGTGCGATATCGGACTGTCCAAGGGCAATCTGGTGCTGGGCAAGCATTCCGGCCGTCATGCCATCAAGGCCCGGATCGAAACCCTGGGCTATTCATTGAGCGACGAGGATCTTAATCGGTTTTTTGTCCGTTTCAAGGCGGTCGCCGACGTCAAGAAGGAGATGTTTGACGAAGACCTTGAGGCGATCATGATGGACGAGATTCTGCGGATTCCCGAGGCCTATCGTTTGCTGTCATTGGGTGTGATGAGCGGCAGTGGCACATTGCCAGTGGCCGCTGTCAAGATGCTGGTCAACGACCGCGAAGTGGAAGGTTCCTCTCTGGGGGTCGGGCCGATTGATGCGGCGTTCCGGGTCATCGCCGAGCTGACCAAGACGCGCAGTAAACTCCTTTATTTCGCGGTCAGTTCCATCACCGGTGGTACCGATGCACAGGGCGATGTGATGGTCAGAATCGAGGATGACGGCAAGGTAGTTGTTGGCCAGGGCGCTGACCCGGATATCATCACCGCGGCGGCCAAGGCCTACCTGAATGGCCTGAACCGCCTGATCTATCTTAAGGACGAAACCAGGAAGGCAAAGAAGCGCCGCAAAAAAACCATAGTCGACGGGTAAGGCAACCCGGCAATTCTTGTTAATTTTACGTTTGAGCCTCTTGCAAAATGAACATCTACTCCGATCGGCCAAAAATATCCTGTGCGGCGTCTTCCTTGTGAAATCGTCCTCAACGTAGCGTTGCTACGCTTACGGGCGATTTCCCAACTCATCCTTGCACAGAAGATTTTTCTCTCGATCTCGCTACGACGTTCATTTTGCAAGAGGCTCGTTTAAAAAAATATCGACAGGGGACAGAGAATGGCCAAGACGTATAAGATTGCAGTGATGGGCGGTGACGGCACCGGCCCCGAGGTTGTTGCCGAAGGGGTCAAGGTTCTGGAGGCCGCGGCCCGTAAGTATGATTTTAACTTGGAACTGACTCCGTTCGATTACGGCGGCGACCGCTATCTGCGGACCGGCATTGTTCTGCCGGACAACGCGGTTGCTGAGCTTTCCAAGCATGACGCCATTTTTCTGGGGGCCATCGGCCATCCGGACGTCAAGCCGGGGATCCTTGAAAAGGGGATTCTGCTCTTTCTGCGGTTTGCCCTTGACCAGTACATCAACCTGCGACCGGTGATTCTTTATCCGAACGTCGACACGCCGCTGAAGAACAAGGGCCCCGCCGATATCGATTTCGTGGTGGTCCGGGAGAATACCGAGGGGCTCTATGCCGGCGCCGGCGGCGTCCTCAAGAAGGGGACCCTCGACGAGGTGGCGGTACAGGAATCCATCAACACCCGGAAAGGGGTGGAGCGTTGCATCCGTTTTGCCTTTGAGTATGCCCGCAAGCGGAACAAGAGGAAAAAGGTGACCCTTTGCGGCAAGACCAACGTGCTGACCTTTGCCTTTGATCTGTGGGAGAGGGTTTTTTATGAGGTGGCCAAGGAATACCCGGATATTACCACCGATTATGCCCACGTCGACGCCACCTGCATGTGGATGGTAAAGAATCCGGAATGGTTCGACGTGATTGTCACCGACAATATGTTCGGCGATATCATCACCGATCTGGGGGCCATGATTCAGGGCGGCATGGGGATTGCGGCCGGCGGCAATCTCAATCCGCAGGGAGTCAGCATGTTCGAGCCCATCGGCGGTTCGGCGCCGAAATATACCGGCAAGAATGTTATCAACCCGCTGGCTGCGATCGGCGCGGCCCAGATGATGCTGGACTACCTGGGCGAGACCGAGGCGGCCGAGGCCATTGAAAACGCCATCCGCTGGGTGGTTGCCGAAAAAACGCAGAGTATGTCGGCCGGAAAAATGGGATACGGCACGAAAGAGGTTGGTGATCTCGTGGCCGGTGCTGTGTGATTCTTCAACTGTAATTGCTCGGGCTGCTTAGACTGTAGGTTGTAGCCTTTTAGTACCTTAGAAATAATATTCTGCGCGTTTTTGGCAGAAAATTATTTCTAAGGTACTTATCCCGTTTATCGGGGTTAGGCTAATAGCCTACAGTCTATCCACCTACAGGCTATTTTATTTATATTCATTTAGGAGCGAACATTTCATGAGTCAGAAGAAAACTACATTCAACGTGGCAGTGGCCGGTGCCACCGGCGCTGTTGGCGGGGCCATGCTGGAGGTTCTTGAACGCCGCAATTTCCCGGTGGCCGAGGTCAGGCTGCTGGCCTCGGAGCGGTCGGTCGGGAAAAAACTTCAATTCAAGGGCCGGGAGATTGCTGTCCAGTTGATGACCAAAGACGCCTTCGCCGGCATCGACATCGCCCTTTTTTCAGCCGGCGCGGCTCGCTCCCTGGAGTTCGGACCGGCCGCCGCCGCAGCCGGTGCCGTGGTGGTGGACAACTCCAGCGCCTTTCGGATGGATCCCGAGATCCCTCTGGTGGTGCCCGAGGTCAACCCGCACGCCATTGCCCAATACACAAAGCGGGGGATCATTGCTAATCCCAACTGTTCGACGATCCAGATGCTGGTGGCCCTGAAGCCGATCCACGACCGGGCGCGGATCAAGCGGATTGTCGTTTCCACCTACCAGGCCGTATCCGGCACCGGCGCCAAGGCCATCAACGAACTGCGCCAGCAGGTTCTGGATTACGCCGCCGGCCGGCCTTTAGTCAACAAGGTCTATCCGTACCA
>Ga0208863_1001022_pt1 | contig 20272 bp, 17 predicted proteins | sample RifOxyD3_FD_184040 | JGI IMG/M metagenome (GOLD analysis project Ga0208863, IMG submission 184040) | Soil microbial communities from Rifle, Colorado - Rifle Oxygen_injection D3 (SPAdes) | ecosystem: Environmental > Terrestrial > Deep subsurface > Rock core/Sediment | place: Rifle, Colorado...
CTCAGGGCTCGGTGCAAGATGGCCGCTGCGGGGTGGATCAGGCAATGGAACGGCTGCGGGACTGGCCAGCCGAGGAGATGGGCTTTGCCTGTCTTGATCATCACCGAGCCCTGCGCACCGGTTTTCCGGAGGTGGTGTATGGCGAGAACAAGAGCGCCGGGCAGATTAGTGCCATCCTGGAGAAACAGCTGGCCCGCTCTACCACGGTCATGGCGACCCGGGTGCTCGCTGAAAAGGCGGCAGAGGTCTGCGCGGCGCTCCCCGCTCTGGTCTTCCATGAGGCGGCCCGGATGCTCACCGGTCGCGAGGAGACTATTCGGCCCTGTGCGGCCCGCGGCAGGGTCGTGGTGGTCTCGGCCGGCACCTCCGATATGCCGGTGGCTGAGGAGGCAGTAGTGACGGCTCGGCACCTCGGTCATCCGGTGGATACCATTTACGACGTTGGGGTGGCGGGTATCCATCGGCTTCTGGCCCATCGATCCCTGCTGGTTACGGCCACGGTGCTCATCGTGGTGGCCGGCATGGAGGGAGCTCTGCCCAGCGTCGTGGGCGGCCTGGTGGACCGGCCGGTGATCGCCGTTCCTACCAGTGTCGGCTACGGCACCGGTTTCGGCGGTTTTGCCGCCCTTCTGGGCATGCTCAACAGCTGCGCGCCTGGCGTAGCGGTGGTCAACATCGACAACGGTTTCGGCGCCGGCTGCCTGGCCGCCGCTATCAATCGACTGTAAGAGCTTATTTATGGATAAGCTCTCAATGCTTCCCGCGTCCTAACTTGTTGGCAGACTGTTTTTTTATGGCCCGCCGGAATGCAAATTGACACTTTCCGTATGTCGGGTATAATCGCCCCTTGTCAAAATAGGACAAGGTAAGGGAGTCGGAAAATCATTACATGCCGGGAAATCAACGCTGCGGCCCTGCCGGGCGCGGGTTTCCCGAGAGAATATACCCCAAGGAGTTCTACGAATGCACAAGTCCCTGAAATGGAAGATAGTATCCTTGCTGGCCCTGGTGGTCCTGTGCGGCATGGCCCTGGTGCCGTCCGTTTATAAAGCCACGCCTGATTGGTGGCTGAAATATCTCGCCCCCGGCGGGCTGCGCCTCGGCCTCGATCTGCAGGGCGGCATGCACCTGGTGCTGAAGGTCGATCTGGAAAAGGCGCTCGAGAACTCGCTCGATCTGGCGGTCAGCGATTTGAAGGAAGGTCTGGCCGAGAAAGGGATCACCGCCGTGCGGACCGAATCCGGTGACAAGCGGAAGGTCCTGTTGACCCTGCCGAATACCGACGCCCTTGGCACGGTCCAGGCGATGGTGAAAGATGATTTTCCCAACCTCGATATCGAGGTGCGCTCCGAAGAGGGGAACTTCCCCCGCATCCTGCTGAATCTGAAGCAGAAGGAAATCGATTACATCAACAACAACGCCGTGGCCCAGTCTTTGGAAATCATCCGCAACCGCATCGACCAGTTCGGCGTGGCCGAGCCGGTGATCCTCCGCCAGGGGCTGGATGAAATCGTGGTCCAACTCCCCGGGGTTAAAGATGCGGATCGTGCTCTGAGCCTGATCGGCCAGACCGCCCAACTCGAATTCAAGCTGCTTGCCGAAGATGCCGCTGTTGATCCGGCCAGGCTGATCAGCGAGGCCCAGAGTGGTGGCCAGTGGCAGACCGGCGAAAGCCGAAAAAAGCTCAACCTGGCCCTGCAGAACCGGTTGCCGGCCGGCACCGAGATCTATTTCGAGAAAATGGTGGACAAGAAGACCGGCCAGGAAAGCCGGATTCCGCTCTTGATCAAAACGCCAATTCTGATGACCGGCGATATGGTGAAGAACGCCCAGGTCCGGGTTGGCGGCACCTTTAACGAACCCTATGTCGGCCTCGATCTCACCGGCCGCGGCGGCCGGATCTTCGGCCAAGTCACCGAGAAGAATGTGGGCAAGCGTTTCGCCATTATTCTGGATGAAGTGGTGCGCTCGGCACCGGTGATCCGCGAAAAGATCCTGGGCGGCAGCGCCCAGATTTCCGGCAATTTTACCTATGAGGAGGCCAATGACCTGTCCATTGTTCTACGGGTCGGCGCCCTGCCGGCGCCGGTCTCCATCATCCAGAACCTGACGGTCGGCGCCTCCCTGGGCCAGGATTCCATCGACCGCGGGCTCTTGTCCGGTCTGGTCGGCACCGCCCTGGTCATTGTCTTCATGGTGTTCTATTACCACCAGTCCGGGGTGATCGCCAATTTCGGTCTGATGCTGAATATTCTTTTTCTGTTTGCCGGGCTGGCGATATTTGGCGCCACCCTTACCATGCCGGGCATCGCCGGCATCATCCTCTCCATCGGTATGGCGGTTGACTCCAATATCCTTATTTTCGAGCGAATGCGCGAGGAGCTGGCCCTTGGCAAAACCCTCAAGTCGGGCGTGGAGGCGGGCTACGAAAAAGCCTTCTGGACAATTGTCGACTCCCAGGTGACCACCCTGATTACCTCGATCGCCCTTTTCCTCTTTGGAACCGGCCCGATCAAGGGTTTTGCGGTTACCCTGTCGCTGGGTGTGCTCTTCAACCTGTTTTCCACCCTGTTCGGCACCAGGCTGGTCTACGATGTTCTGTTCACCAAGCGGCGGGTCAGGCCCATCAAGTTCGCCCAGTTCATCGGTGCTACGAATTTCGACTATATGGGCGTCAAGAAATACGCCTTCTGCCTGTCGGCCGCTTTATCCATCCTCGGGCTGGTCGCCTTTGTGCAGATCGCCCGAGGCAAGGCCAACATGGGGGTCGACTTTGCCGGCGGCACCCTGCTCCAGTATCACGCTGAAAAGCCATTTTCCCTGGACGAGGTCCGCAAGGTGCTGGCGGCCGGCAATCTGGCCGACGTTGAACTGCAGCAGGTGGTGAACGAAGACCGGCTCATCGTCAAGCTGAAAAAGGCCGAGGAGGTTGTTTCCGGCCTTGACGAGGTCATCACCAAGGACCTGAACGACAAACTACCCGAGCAGAAGTTCAGCCTCGAAAGCCGTTCGGAGATCGGCGCCTCGGTAAGCGATGCGTTGCGCAGCAAGGCGGTGATGGCCATTGTCATTTCAATGATCGGCGTAGTCATCTACCTGGCCTTCCGGTTCGACCTGAGTTTCGGGGTCGGTGCCGCCATCGCCACCTTTCACGATGTGCTGGCGGTGCTGGGAGTCTGCTGGCTGCTTGACAAGGAAATCAATCTGCTGATCGTCACCGCCCTGCTGACCGTTGCCGGCTATTCCCTGAACGACACGGTCGTGATCTTTGACCGGATCCGGGAAAATATGCACAAGAAGGACAAAGGGCTGCTGAGCAATCTGACCTTTGGCGGGCTTATCAATCTGAGCATCAACGAGGTGCTGAGCCGGACGATCATCACCGTGCTCACCGTGGTTCTGGCCATGCTTGCCCTCTTTTTCCTCGGCGGCACCGTGATCCACGATTTTTCCTTTGCCATGCTGGCCGGTTGCGCGGTTGGCTGTCTGTCCTCGATCTTTGTGGCCAGCCCGGTGCTCACCCTCTGGCGGAAGGAGGGTGAAAAGTGACCTGTCACTCAGGCCGGCGACGAAATGGATCTACAGCTGCCTGATACGGTAAGGCGGCTGGCGGCCGGGGAAACCTTTCGCTTTGCCTGCCACCCGGGCGTGGCCTGTTTCACCGAGTGCTGCCGTGAACTGGAACTGGCCCTTACCCCCTATGATGTCCTCCGCCTGCGGCGGTGTCTGGGGCTCTCGGCCGACCAGTTTCTGGACCGCTACGTGGTGGTGGAAAAGGAGGCGGCCGAGCCCCTGCCGCGCCTCTATCTGGCCATGGTCGACGATGGCCGGGCCAGTTGCCCGTTCGTGTCGCCGACCGGCTGTACGGTGTATAGCGACCGGCCCGGCGCCTGTCGGATCTATCCGGTGGGGCGCGCGGCGCGACTTACGGCCGCTGGCGGCTGCCAGGCATTGCATGTCCTGCTTCGCGAGCCTCATTGTCTGGGGTTTGCCGGGTCGACCAGTTTTTCAATGGCCGAATGGTTTGCCGATCAGGAACTTGCCGCCTACAACGAGGCAAACGACCAGGTGATGACCATTTTGCAGCATGCGCGGATCAGGTCGGGCATGCTGCTGTCGGCCGGCCAGATCGAGCGGTTTCTTCTCGCCCTCTACGATCTGGATCGCTTCCGCGTCCTGGTCGCCGGCAATGAATTTCCAGCCGCCATCCTGCTTTCGGACCAGGAAAGGCAAGTGATTGCGACCGATGATGCCATGTTGCTCTCTTTCGGCATCCGCTGGCTGCGGCATGAACTGTTTGGGGAGATTACGCAGGTTGTTTAGACAGATAGCCTGTAGTCTGTTAGGGCAACTGCCCGAAATTTTATTTTGCAGAAAAAGAAGGCATAATTTATTGATTTTCCGTCACTAACAGACTAAACGCCTACAGGCTATCCACCTTGCAGCTACTGTTTGGAGAAATAATCTTGTGATCACCGAGCCAGAAAGCAGTGCAGACCGCTATCCCCTCGGTCGGGAGCTTACCGCGACCCTGCGCGAAATCGCCGCCAGCTACCGGGACGGCGAGGGCGGCTGCCACGGGCCGGACCACACCGAGCGGGTGCATCGGACCGCCTTGCATATCGGCCGGCTGATGGGCGCCGATCTGACGATCTTGAGCGCTGCCGCTTTACTGCACGATATCGGCCGGCGCTATGAAATGGCTGAAAAGGGCCGGATCTGCCATGCGGAAAAGGGCGCGGAACTGGCCGCCGAAATTCTTGTTTCCCTTGATTTTCCAACGGCAATGATTGACGCTATTGTCCACTGCATCGAGACCCATCGCTACCGGGGCCAGAAAATCCCCAAGACCCTGGAGGCCAGAATTCTTTTTGATGCTGACAAGCTTGATTCCATCGGCGCCATCGGTATCGGCCGGGCCTTTCTCTTTGCCGGCCAGGTGGGCGCCAAGCTCCATAACGGCGAAGCCGATATTCTGGCCAGCCGGTCCTACACCACCGAAGACACGGCCTATCGGGAATTCCGGGTGAAGATGTCCAAGGTCAGGGATCGGCTGCTGACGCCGGAGGGTCAGCGTCTGGCCCGGGAGCGGCATGCCTTTATGGAGGTCTTTTTTGACCGCCTCGACCGGGAAGTTAACGGCGCGACGTCGGTGGCGCAATCGGCCGTGGCCGGCGATGGCTATCCGCCGCTGGCCGCTTCCGACCACAAACGAGGCTGAAGACGGTCATGGCAGACCTGAGATTGGTGGTTTTCGACTGCGACGGCGTCATGTTCGATTCACGGGACGCCAACCGGAGCTACTACAACCTGCTCCTGGCGCGCTTCGGCCATCCAGCCATGGACGCCGGGGAACTCGACTTCGTGCACACCCACAATGTCATGGATTCGGTGGCCCACATCTTCCGGCGCTATCCCGCCGCGGAAATCGAGGCAGCGCACCGTTTCCGGCACGATCTGGACTACCGGCCCTTTCTCAATCACATGATCATGGAGCCGGATCTGAAGGAATTCCTGCAGGTCCTGAAACCGGGCTATTACACGGCGATCAGCACCAACCGTACAACCACCATGCCCGCCATTCTGCAGATGTTCGGCCTGGAGCAATACTTTGACAAGGTGGTCACCGCCATGGACGTGGCGCGTCCCAAGCCGGACGCCGAGGCCCTGCTGCAGATCATGGACCATTTTAAGGTAACGCCGGCCGAGGGCGTGTTCATCGGCGACTCCATGGTGGACCGAGAGCATACGGCGGCCGTGGGTATGGAACTGATCGCCTTCAAGAATCCGACCCTGCCGGCCGAATACCATGTGAGCCGGTTCATGGAAATTCTTGAGTTACCTTTTTTTCGGAAACCGGCGGCCAGCGGGGTGGTCCGGCCGGCCGGTTGCGTTGTGGGCGCGGAGGGGTGAGCGTGGAGCTGACAGGGACGCATGATCTGCTGGTTGCCGGTCCGGATTTCGAGACCTGCCGACAGAAGGTGGAGCGCTTCTTCGCCCGGACCGAGCTGATTCGTTATGACGAGATCCGGGTCGAGGAGGCGGCGGTCAATGCCGGCGACCCGGTTTTCTGGGAAAGACTGGCCGCAGGCGAGGCCGCCAACCGGCAGATCATCGATGAGCTGTTCGCCGAACTCGCCGCGGAAGGGTTTCAGAACGCGGCCGATTTCCGCCATATGGGCCAGGGATACCTCAGCAAGGTCTTCCATACCATTGCCCATCTGCTCGACGGTTTTATCGGCATCGACTCCCGGTTCTACAACCTGGAGGAAGATTCCAACCGCCTTTCCCGCGGCCTGCGCCAGCAGATCCTGGCCGCGCCGGCCGCCTACTGGCTTCTAACCGTGATCGGCGCCAGCCACGCAGACGACGACAACGACCTGGACAGGCTGCGGTCCTTTGAAAAAAAAGGGTAGGCCGGGCTCGTAACTGTCACGAGCCGTGGTGATGGTCGTCGTGGTCGTGATGATGTGGGTGCGGGCTGTCCGGGACAGCGCCGCCTAGTTGCACCAGGGCCTGGGCCAAGGCAACATCGGCCTCGGCGAGCCGGGCCGCTGCCTGTTCGAGGAGCATGGCCGCCTGCGGCGTTGCGCTGCTGCCGGCCATGGTCGCCCATTTCCGGAATTCCGCCAGATGGCCGCGGTTGTGCTCAATCCAGTGCGGCAGCAGCACCCGTAATTTATCCAGATCCGTCACAAGTTCACTCCTTCTGTTCGTTGACCGGTACCAGGGTAACGGTACCGGCCAGGAAATCGATTTTTTGCACCCGGGCCGCGGCTACCAGCTTCGGTGCCTCGAAAAAGGTACTGACCCGCACCCCGGCCGGTGTAGTCTCCAGCAGGGTGACGCCATCCATGATTTTTTCCTGCTGGCCATCCTGCTCCAGCACCACGCGCATCTGGCACATGTCATACCTCTGTATTTATAGCAGCATTCAGAAGACAGAATTCAGAATATTTTGAACCACCCGGACAGAAGATATTTTTTTTCTCCTGAATTCTGACTCCTGACTCCTGGATTCTTTCTGGAATGTGACAAACATCAGACCAGAAACCTGAACTCCCCTTTCCCCAACAGATCGTGCAGATGCAGGATGCCGATTAGACAGCCTGCCTGGTCGGTCACCGGCAGGGCGGTGATTTCGTGGCGCTGCATGATGCTCAAAGCATCGGCCGCCAAGAGCTTCGGCTCGATGGTCTTTGGCCCCGGCGTCATGCTGTCGGCTGCCGTTCCTCTTCCCAGGTTACCGCCTTTCGCCACCAGACGCCGGACATCGCCGTCGGTCAGGATGCCGACCACCCGGTTTGTTTCGTCGATGACCAGCACCGCACCCAGGTTTTTGTCGTTCAGGACCGTGAGGGCCTCGGATAACGGGGCGTCGCGGAACACCTTCGGGATATGGGCGCCGGTGAGCATGACCTCGGAGACATTTACCTTCAGGCGCTCTCCCAGGCTGCCGCCCGGATGGTTACGCCGGAAATCGCTCTCCTTGAACTGTTTTCGCTCCAGCAAAACCACGGCCAGGGCATCGCCCATGGCTAACGCCGCGGTGGTGCTGGCGGTCGGCGCCAGGCCGAGCGGGCAGGCCTCCCGGGGCACGGCGACATTCAGGGTCACGTCGGCGAAATGCGCCATGGTCGATTGGCGGTTGCCGGTCATGGCAATGATGGCGACCTGCCGCTTGCGCAGGCTGGCGAGTAAAGCATTCAACTCGGTGGTCTCGCCGCTGTAGGAGATGGCCAGGACCACGTCCTGCGGGGCCACGATCCCGAGATCGCCGTGCATCGCCTCCACCGGATGCAGAAAAAACGAGGTGGTGCCGGTGCTGTTCAGGGTGGCGGCGATCTTCTGGGCCACAATCCCGGATTTGCCAATGCCGGAGAGGATTACCCGGCTGGGGCAGGCCATGATCAGCTCAACTGCCTGGTCAAACTCGGGGCCGATCTGTTCCAGGAGGGCCAGAACCCCTTCAGCTTCAATACGGATGACTTCCTTTGCCTGTTCAATGGACATTTTCTTTCCAGTTCAACTTCATGATGGATCAACTGCCGGCAACTGTCGTGGTCGGCAGTCTGTCCCGCACCGTGCAGGATTGGCGCACTTTACCTCGAAACCGCGCAAAAGCCAAGCTGCCCCCGCCGATTCTTCCGGCCTCATGTCCATCGTGATTAATAAATACCCAGTCAACAGGCCCGATTGGGTAATAAGGGCCCATGCCGGCGCGGCCACAATCGGGCAGTGAATGATTTTTCTTTTTAATTTAACAAGTTAAGCTTTTGGGCGAAGGCTGGCACGGTTCGTGAAGTGTAAAAACTAAAGACAGCCAATGGTGCCGCTTTCCGGCGGGAATCAATACCAACTACAACAAAGAGGTGCAAGATGAAAAGACATACAAAATGGATCGTGACTTTGGCGGCGGTTGCCACCCTTGGCCTGGCGGCCGTGCATGACGCTGATGCCCGCGGGGCCGGGGGAAATGGCCCGGGCTGGGGATGCGGCGGCAACTGTGCAACTGCCGGCGGCCAGGTTGACGAGAAGACCGTTGCGGCCCGCGACAAATTCTTCAAGGAGACAAAAGAGTTGCGTAAGGAACTGGTGTCCAAGCGGGCGGAACTCGGCGCCCTGATGCATCAGGACAACCCCGATGCCAAGGTGGTCGGCCAGTTGAGTGGCGAACTTTTCGATCTGCAGAGCACCCTCAGTGAAAAGGCCGAGGCGGCCGGGATCAACGAGGGCGGCCCGCCCTGCGGTGGTTTTGGCGGAGTTGCCGGCCCCGGCATGATGCGCGGTTCGGGTTTCGGCGGCATGTGGAACTGACGTAAACGGTTACCAGCACCGCATCTGCTTTGTCATCGGTCTGCTCGCATAGCGCTGCTATAGCGGGCAGACCTCTTTCGCGCATCTGCGGCTCTGGTAACCGTTTACAATTCCTGGACAGTCACCCTGGTAAGCCAGTTACTGAACTGACCGCCGCCCATCAAATCTCCCCCCAAAGGAAGGACTCGGTCATGTAGCGCGGCCGGGGTCTTCCTTTTCCGCCTGGCCGACCGTCGGGATGCGGACCGTGAAGGTAGAACCCCGGCCCGGTTCACTCTTTACCTCGATCTTGCCGTTGTGCGCTTTGATGATGCCGAAAGCAACGGAAAGTCCCAGACCGGTTCCCTGGCCGATCGGTTTCGCGGTGAAGAACGGATCAAAAATTTTGTGGAGGATATCGCTGCTGATCCCGGTTCCTGTATCGGAGATCTGCACAAAGATGGCATGGTTCCGGTCCGTGCCGGTCCTGATCGTGATCTCGCCGTTGTCGGCGGAGGCCTCGGCCGCGTTTTTTATGATATTGACAAAGACCTGTTCAAGTTCAGCCGGCCGGCAGCTGAGTAAAGGGAGTTCGCCGAATTCCCGGATGACCCGGCACCGGTCCTTGATGGTGTCTTTTGCCAGTTCCAGGGATCGCTCCAGGCACTCGTTTATATTGACGACCTGCAGCGCTACCTCATCCAGGCGGGAGATGGTCCTCAGATTTTGGATGATGGATTTGACCCGCTGGACGCCCTCGGTGCTTTCGATGAGAATGTCCTCCATATCCCCGAGCATGAAGCTCAGTTTTTTGTTCTGGACAATGGTGCCCAGTTCGCGGATGGCGCTGTCGATGGCGGTGCTGTCCGCCTCCTGGGCCAGCGCTGTTGTCAACGCTGACAGATTCTTGAATGAATCCTTGATCGTCACGACGTACTTGGCCAGGGATTTGAGATTGCTTGAGACAAAGGCCATGGGGTTGTTTATTTCATGCGCCACCCCGGCCGCCAGTTGCCCGAGGCTTGCCAGTTTTTCGTTGCTGACTAGCTGCACCTCGAGATCCTTGATGTTCTGCAGATAGTAATGGAGCTGATCATAGGCATGGGCGAGCTGTTCAGGCGAATAGATGCGCGGCAGCAGATCGGTGCCGATATCAAAGTTGAACCCCTCCGCGTCCCTGACGTGCTTGTAGAAATCGCAGTCCGTGCACTTGCCAAGCTTCATGGCAAAGGAGCCTTGGACATTCCCCTGGCAGAAGGTTCCGGAGACCGCCCAGCAGACCCGGCCCGCGTTGCTGCCGCTGTTGATGCCATCGGCCACCTCGGCCGCGGCGCTGGGGCAGACCCCAAACTCGGAGACCTTGTCGCCTCCCGGCTCCCGACCGCATTTTTTAAACTCCCAGCAGTTTATTTTTTTCATGGCCAGACCCTTTGATGTGATTTGATTATCAGTCTTCCTCACGTAATTTCTTGAGCAGGATATTGGCGAGTGAAAAATGCGGGTACTCCTCCTTTTTGACCAGTTTGTACACCTCGCATTGCTCGCAGGTGCTGAACTTATCCACAAACAGGCCCTGCGGTTTGCCGTTGCAATAGGTGCCGGCCACCACCCAGCAGCAGCGGCCGGCGTTGTTGCCGCCGTGAACTCCGTCTAATTTTGTGGTCATGGCCACCGGGCAGACCCCGAAATCCTTAAGCCGGTCTCCGTTCAGCTCCCGGCCGCAATGTTTTATCTCCCAGCAATTTTTCTTCATCATAAATCTCCATTGGTTGTTTTGTTGTTCACTGACCGCGCGCAGGGTTCATCAAGAACCGTTCGTATCTTTCTAGCCAACAGCCGCGAGTCCAGTGGTTTCTGGATCAGGACCGTGCCGGGCGCCAGAACCCCATAATGGCTGATCGCATCGTCCGTATAGCCGGACATGAAGATGATTTTTATCTCCGGCCGGGTCTGAAGAATTTTTTCGGCCAGTTGCTGGCCATTCAGTCCCGGCATCACCATGTCGGACAATAACAGGTGAATCCGGCCGCCATGCGCGGCGCTGATTGCCAAGGCCTCGTCGGCATTGGCCGCCTCCAGCAGCTGGTAGCCCAGAGGCGAAAGGGTTCTGGCCACCAGGCCGCGGACAAAATCATCGTCCTCCACCAGCAGCAGAGTCTCGCTGCCGAGTGGTTTGTTATCGATCTGCAGGGCCGGTTCCACCTCTTCCACATTCTCAGAGATCGGCAGATAAATTTTAAAAGCAGTACCACGCCCTTCCTCGCTGCTGACCTGGATCTGGCCGCCGTGCTGTTTGATGATTCCATAGACCGTGGCCAGTCCCAGGCCGGTGCCCTTGCCGATGCCCTTGGTGGTGAAGAATGGTTCGAATATCCGCTCACGGGTCTCGGGGCTCATGCCGCAGCCGGTATCAGAGACGGTCAGCAGCGAGTAGCTGCCCGGCGTTATGTTCTGGCCGTCGGCGTCAACTCCGTTTTCCGTAACATACTCGGATGTCTTTATGGTGAACCGGCCACCGTCCGGCATGGCGTCGCGGGCATTGACCGCCAGGTTCATCAGCACCTGTTCCAGCTGGCCGGGGTCGGCCAGCACATTCTCCAGCCGGTTGTCGATCTGCAGGACGAGTTCGACATCCTCGCCGATCATGCGGCCGACCATTTTGGTCATGTTGCTGACCAGATCGTTGAGGTTGACGACCCGCATTTCGAGAACCTGTTTGCGGCTGAAGGCCAGCAGCTGCCGGGTGAGGGCCGCGGCCCGCTGGCCGGCCTCGATGATCGTCCGGAGGTCCTCCTTGAACCTGCCGTGCTCTGCCGCCTCATCGAGCAGCAGCTCGCTGTATCCCAGAATAACCGACAGCACATTGTTGAAGTCGTGGGCCACGCCGCCGGCCAGGCGGCCGATGCTCTCCATCCGCTGGGCCTGCAGGAATTGCGATCGCAGTTTTTCCTGCTCCTCTTCCGCCTGTATCCGGCTGGTCTGATCCCGGACAATATGCACGAGGCCAATGATCCGGCCCTCTTCGTCAAAGCGAGGCAGCGCCTTGATTTCGAGGTGCTTGTTCAAATGCGGCTCAAAAATGGTAGTGATGGTCGGCACACCGCTCTGCAGCGTCTGGCAGCTTGGACAGCCAGCCGGGGCGCAGGTAGCGCCGTGGTAGGAGCTAAAGCATTTCCGGCTAAGCACTTCGTGCATCGAGGCGCCGAGCAGGGACTCTGCCGCCCGGTTGGCGCGGATAATATTGAACTCCATGTCATGGATGGTGATGGCGTCGTTGATGATATCAAAGGTTTCTTCCCATTCCTCCTTGGCGCGGATCAGGTTTCCCTCCAGTTTCTTCTGCACCGTGATATCGCGGACGAGCTCGATGCCGGCAATGATTGCGCCGGCTGCATCGCGCAGGGGCGAGGTGGTAATCTCATAATACCGCATGCCGCCTTCCCGCGAGACGCCGCGCTCGGCGCGCTGCACCATGCCATCCTCGAAGGTCCTGGCCATGGGGCAGTCCGTACACATGGCCTCGTTGTTCTCATAGGCGCGGTAACAGTAGGCGCCGGTCTGGTCGCCGATCATATCCTTGAGCACCTGGTTCTGATACAGCACCTTGAACTCCGTGTCCTGAATGGTCAGCCCGTCGCCGATGGCCGCGATAATCGCCTCGGTCTTGGTTTTTTCCGCCATGGCCCTGGCGAGCGCGGCGTGCAGTTCATCCTCGGCCAGCTTGCGTTCCGTGATGTCGCGGGCATTCACCACCACGCCGGCGATGGCGCCGCTTTCATCATAGTAGGGATAGTAGCGGGCCTCTTTATACCGTCGGCCCAAGATGCCGATGTCGAACCAGGCCTCATAGGAGACGGCCCGGCCAGCCAGGGCCTGATCCAGTCGTTCCTTGATCAGGTTTTCGAAGACCTCGGCGCCCATGACCTCGGCCACGGTGTGGCTGACGATCTCCTCATGTTTTTTGTTGTAATCCGCCAGATACGCATCGTTGACCGCCAGATAGGTATAGCTGGTGTCCAGGAGCGACATGTGGTCCCTGGACGCGGAAACAATCTGTTTATACCGGTTGAGCATTTTCGCGTTCTGCCGGTGGCGGGCCATTTCCCGGTGCAGCCGGCGGTTTGCGACAAAAGAAACGAGCAGTAGAACGATTGCTGAGCCAACGGTCAGGAGGGCGATCAGGTTGTTCATGGGTTAGCTTCCTCCAGCATTTCGTGCTACTCGGTAACAACAGGCAGTTTCACGGTAAACTGCGTGCCGGTGCCCACTGTGCTTTCTACGGATATTTCGCCGGCATGCTTCCTGATAATGTCCGCCGAGATGCTAAGCCCCAGGCCGGTGCCCTTGCCGACTTCTTTCGTGGTGAAAAACGCCTCGAATATTTTTTCAAGGTTCTCCTTAGCAATACCGGAGCCATTATCGCTGATCCGCACAAAGAGGCTGTCATCCTCCGCCCAGGTCTTAATCGTGATCACGCCTTTGGTCTCAATGGCATGGGCGGCATTGACCAGCAGGTTCATGAACACCTGGCCGAGCTGCTGGCCAAAGCAGCGGGTAATGGGCAGCTCGCCGTACTCCTTTTCCACGGTGGCCTTGTACTTGATCTCGTTCCAGACCACGTTCAGGGTGCTTTCCAGCAGATCGTTAATCTGGGCCGGCCCGCGTTCCTCCTGATCCTTGCGGGAGAAATTTTTGAGCCCCTGGACGATTTTTTTGATCCGGTCGGTGCCCTCGATCGATTCATTGATCAGGTCCCGGGCGTCCTCGATGATAAAATCCAGCTTCAAGGATTTGCGCAGTTCCTTGAGTTCGGCCGTGGCGCGCTCGTCGTTCAGCAACTTGAGGGCCGTTGATTGGGCCTTGATGAATTCCGCCAGCCGGTCGACATACCTGGCCAGGCTGCCGAGGTTGCTGGCGACAAAACCGGTCGGATTGTTTATTTCATGGGCCACGCCAGCGGAAAGCTGGCCGATGCAAGCCATTTTCTCCTGCTGCAGGATCTGCTCGTGGCTGTTTTTCAGCTCGCCATAGGCCTGTTCAAGATCGCGGGTCCGCTCGGCAACCAGCCGCTCGAGTTCCTGCAGGTGGTCTCTATTCAGGATCTCCAGCTGCCGCCGGCGCAGACCATTGGCAACATTGATCACGACCTCCATCCTCTCGAACGGTTTAATCACATACCCGTAGGCGCCGCATTCCAGGGCGGCTAAAGCGATCTCCCGGTCATCCACGGCGGTGAGCATGATCACAGCCAGGTCGGGATGTTCTTCCCGGACGGCACGCAGCAGCTCCATGCCGGTCATCCGCGGCATGTTGATGTCGGAAAGCAGCAGCGTGAACTTTTCTGTCTCCATGAGTGCCAGGGCATCATGGCCGCTCTGGGCAGTCTGGCAGTCATAGCCCTCCTTCTGCAGCCAACGGCTCACCAGCATGCAGATATTGGCATCATCATCGACGATCAGAACTTTCTGGTGCGTGTTGTCAGTCATGGTTTACCTCTTAAGTTCCTGTGTTTTCTTTTGCATCCAGGGCGTCGCGAACGATATGCGCCAGCCTGTATTTTGTTACCGGCTTTGTGGTAAAGGCCTTGATGCCGAGGGCGGCGATGTGTTCTTTAAGGTCGGTGTCGTCGTATCCGGTACAGAGAACAATCGGCAGATCCGGCCGAATGGCCAGCAGTTCCGCGGCCAGACTCGTACCGGTCATGTTCGGCATGGTCTGGTCGGTGACCAGCAGGTCGAACCGGTCGGGCTGATGGCGGAAGGCCTCCAGCGCCTCGATACTGCTGGTCCGCATGGTGACCGCATAGCCGAGCGCCGTGAGCATGCGTTCGCCAAGCTGCACAATGGGCAGCTCATCATCCACCAGAAGGATGTGCTCGGAACCGCGCGGCAGTAGCGTGTCAGGTTCCGGCTCTTCCGGCGCGGACGCGGTGGGCGCGAGCGGCAGGAATACCCGGAATTCGCTGCCAACGCCGAGCACGCTCACCACCTCGATGGCGCCGCCCAGGCTTTTTACAATACCATGGACCACGGCCAGGCCGAGGCCGGTGCCGTCTTCCTTTTTTTTGGTGGAGAAATAGGGCTCAAAGATGCGGGGCAGAATGGCAGGGTCCATGCCGATGCCGGTATCGCGAACCTGCAGCCGTGCGAAGACCTTATGCTGCAGGTCCGGATGGAGGGTGCGGAATTCTTCGGTCGCGGCGCAGGTGTCAATCTGTACTTCCAGAACCCCGCCCTTTTCCCGCATGGCGTGGAAGGCGTTGGTGCAGAGATTCATCAGGATCTGATGGAGTTTGGTGGGATCGGCCAGCACTGAAATATCTTCCGAAAGAATCCGCGGGCGGATCTCGATGGTGGTCGGCAGGGAGGCCCGCAGCAGTTTGAGGGCTTCCTTCACCAGCAGAGGTAGCTGCACCGGCATTAGTTCCTGTTCGGTCCGGCGGCTGAAGGCAAGGATCTGCGCAACCAGGTCTTTGGCGCGGAGGCCGGCCTTGATCACCTGGTTCAGGTCCTCCTGGCTGTCGCTGCCGGTCGGGATCTCATCCCTGGCCAGTTCGGCATAGCCCAGGATTGAGGTAAGAATATTGTTGAAGTCGTGCGCAATGCCGCCGGCCAGGGTGCCGATCGCTTCCATTTTCTGAGACTGGCGAAGCCGCGTTTGCAGTCTAGCCCATTCATGTTCCATCTGCTTGCGCTCGGAAATATCCCGCACTACGCCTACGGCGGCCCAGTTCCCGCCGAAGTGGAAGGCGGAGAGGGACAACTCAACGGCAAGTTCAGTCGAATCCTTCCTGATGGCGGTGACTTCAATGGCCTTTCCCAGGAGATTGCCCTGGCCGTCTCTTTGAAATTTTTCCAGGCCGGCATGGGCGTCTTCATGGTAACTGGAAGGCGTGATCAGCTTATGCAGATCCTGGCCGATGGCCTCCTGTAAGGTAAAACCGAAGATCCGTTCCGCCGCCGGGTTCCAATAGGTGATCAACCCCTGGTGGTCCATCATGATGATGGCGTCATGGGCCGTGCTGGTTATGGCCCGGTATTTTTCTTCGTTGTCCAGTTTCTCCTGCTCCGCCTGTTTATGCTGGATGATGCCGGCCAGCACCGAGGCCATGGCGGTCAGAAATTCCTCGACCCGTTGGTCCCGCTTGACGCCGGCGCCGGTATAAACGGTATAGACGCCGAGGACTTCCCTGTCCTTGGAGAGAACCGGTACACAGTAATGGCCGTGGGGTTGTATCCCGTCGTAGAGAATGTCGTGGCGCTCATCAATGCAGTCGGCAAAAACCACTTCGCTGTTCTGGGCGGCCCGGCCGCACAGGCAATGGCCGAAGTTCACCTGGCTGCAGGAGGTGAGCAGCGGTGCGGCAAGGTTGCGGTGCGCTTTCAGGGTCAGCACGCCCGGTCTCTCCTTCAGAAGAATGGCGCCTTTCGGCAGTACACCGAGTTCCGGCAATGAGGTGGTATAGCGGATGAATTCCTGCAGGAATTCATCCAGCGAGGGCATTGTCAGCGACAATTTGAGAATCTCGTTGAGCGTCTCCTGCAGCTTGTAACTTTTCCCGAGCCGTTCGGCAGTATTCTGCCGTTCAACGATCTCGTCCCGGAGTTGTTCGTTGGCCTTGCTGAGTTCTTCGGTGCGAAGGGCAATCTCCTTTTCGAGCATGCTGCTGAGCGCGTTCAGTTTTTCTTCGGTCTGTTCGCGTTGCAGAATTTCAACGGTGGCGGCCCGATACAGGAAGAAAACTACGATGCCGAGCAGCAGGCAACTGGCCAGGGTTATGCTGCCGGCCTTCTTGAACAGGCTGGCTGAGATTCTGCTTTCCTCGGTCTGGGAATCGTGCAGATAGACAAGATGCCAGTCGGGTTGTCCGGCAAGCCTCTCTTGATGGATCATGTAGGGCTTGCCGTCCGGGCCAAGGGCCCGGCGGGCGTTTATTTTCTGCATGCCGCTCGAGGCCCACGGGCCGGACCCGTCGGTTCCCGCAGCCTCGACCTGCTGGACTTCGGTCGATGTCAGTTGCCACAGCGCCTTGTTGCGCAGTTCAGGAGCGCTGGCCAGAAAGACAATGTCCCCGGGACCGGTGACCAGCACAATACCCGTAAAGGAGGGCTCTTCAATTTCCTTTTGGATTTCCACCGGCAACAGCTTGATTATTGCCACACCGATAGGCCGGTCCGCGGCCGAGTCGTACACCGGGTGGCTGTAATAAAGACCAGCCTCTTGCGAGGTCACGCCCACTGCCATGGAGAGGGAGGGTTTGCCCAGCATGGCCTCTTTGAAATATGACCTGAATCCATAATTCTTGCCGACAAAACTTGTTGCCGTATCCCGGTTGGAGGAGGCCAGGGTCTGTCCGTCCGCCGCCATCAGGTAGCAGACGTTGTCATTCAGGGTGCTGCGAAAGGTATCCAGCACCCGGTTGGCCCTGGCCAGGGATGCGGGGTTCGGCGCCTGCAGGGCCAGCCGGATATCGTTGTCAGCGGCCATGTTGGCCACGCTCTGTAGATGCCTGGTAAAGAGCCCCTCAATATGTTTCGCAACCTCCATGACCTGGCCGGCGGCAAGGTCATGGCTTCTGGTCAAGGCGGTCTTCCTGGCCGATGTGTAATAGAGGTTGCCGGCCAGCAGGGCGAGCAGTAGGGCGAGGATCGAGAAAACTCTGATTATCGAGGTCAGTTTCATGGATATCCGGCAAGACAGGTTGGGGTTATGTGGTTTTCAGCGATATTTTTTTGAATACGGCACCGATGTCGGCAAGATTGCCGTCACTGTAGGAAAAGAAATTTGGCAGCAATTTCAAACCCTCTGAGATGGTATCGGCGTCCCTGTCCGGCAGGATAACGATCCGAGTCATATCCGCCAGCAGTGATGTTAAACCGAGCATTTTTCGCAGTTCGGCCCGGCTGGCACAGAGAAGAACAGCCACGCCCTGGCCGTCGGGCCGCACCTCCCGCAGCAGGGCGGCTGCCAGATCTTCCACACTGCTGTACCGGGTGATGTCGCTATCAGGCGCTGCCGACTCGATCAGGTCCCGCAACTTCCTGGTCAGGCCATCGCTGCCGCTGGCAAAGTAGAAAACACGCATAATCACGGTCTCCAAAGAGGGTTTATAAGAGTTTTCTTACGTTGTGTATCAAGAAATATGCCAGACAGTACGCAATCAAGCTATTAGTCATGATGTCAGCATGTTGTGTTGTGCGTGGCGTAAAGAAGACGTTGGCCGTGCAGGCTTTTTGTCTTGCTGCGCAAGGCACCCGTCTTGTTTTGCAAGACATGTCTTGTCTGACAAGACGGCAGGTTGTGGGCAGGCCGATGCTCCCCCGCGAGGGGGGATAAGCTCCGGAGGTGCGGTACCCTGTAACCGCTTACGCGGCGGCAATCAGCCGGGTCGGACAATTTTGTGCTGCTGGAGAAGGGCGTAAAGGCGGGGCCGGGACAGACCGGCAAGGCGGCAGGCCTCCTTGATGTCCCATCGGCTGTGAGCCATCAGGTTTTGCAGGTAGTGGCCTTCCGCTTCAAGCATGGCTCTGGTGCGGAAATCGTTTAGGGAGCCAAGAGGGAAATTTTCTTTTGCTTCATCTTGTCCGGAGGCTTTTGGTTGGCCCACGGAGTGGCGGGCCGCCTGCACCCGGAAAGCGATAGGCAGATGTTCGGGATAGAGAACCGGCGCCGCCCCGGCTGTTGTTATAATGTTTTCGATAACATGCGCAAACTCGCGGACATTGCCCGGCCAGTCATGGCCGGTTGCCAATATTTCAAGAAGCTCGAGGGAAAAGGGCTTGGCGCCGGTTTTGTAGCGGTCGCAGAATCTGGTCATAAAAAAGAAGGCCAGCGGCCCGATATCGCCCGGCCGCTCCCTGAGGGGTGGCAGCCGGATGGTTATGGCCTGCAGGCGAAACAACAGATCCTGGCGGAATTTCCCCTCTTTGGCCATCTGCGGCAGGTCGCGGTTCGTCGCCGCCACCAACCTGAAATCGCTTTGCATCTCGCGGCTGCCGCCCACTGGCCGGAAGCGGTGCTCTTCGAGAACGCGGAGAAAGGCGCCCTGCACCGCCAGCGGCAGTTCACCGATCTCATCAAGAAATAAAGTGCCGCGGTCAGCGATTTTGACAAGACCGGTCGTCTCCTTGTCGGCGCCGGTAAAAGCGCCTTTCATGTGGCCGAAGAGGGTGCTTTCCACCAGGTTTGCCGGCAGGGCGGCGCAGTCGACCACCACGAAATTCCCATCGCAGCGGCGGGAGTTTTCATGGATCGCCTGGGCAAAAAGATCCTTGCCGGTGCCGGTTTCGCCGGTAATGAGGGTGGGTGCGTCACTGTTGGCCGCTTGGGCCATAAGATTGAGGCAGTCGTTGAGCGGCTGGCTGTCGCCGATGATCTTTTCCCGTTTCAACAACAGCGGTTTCTGTTTCTTCTTTTCCTCCCGGTACTGCAGGGCCCGGGACAGCGGCAGCTTGATGGCATCGACCTGGAGCGGCTTTTCGATATAGGCCCAGGCGCCGCTCCTGATGGCCAGTTCCGCGCCGTCCGCATCGCCCTCGCCGGTGATGATGATAATCTCCGGCGCGGCGGGACTCGCGGCAATTTCCGGGATGACCCGCAGGCCGTTGCCATCCGGCAGCCGGACATCCTGAAACACGATATCGAACGACCCGGCATGAATCTTGGCCAGACCTTCCCGGATGGTCAAAGCGTATTCCGCTTCATGGCCCATTTTTTTGGCAATGCGGGCCACCAGCGTGCAGATCATCTCATCGTCGTCAACCACTAGAATTTTTGCCATGTATCCGCCGGTTCTTCCAGAATTATTTTAAGATTCGAAGTTGACTATTGCTTTTGCTTCAATCTTATAATCTGATCTGATTAGCGTTAATCTTCCGCAGCAGGGGGGAGGACGCTATATGTTCCAGGGCCTATAGTATTTTTCATGACAAAGGAGGTCGTCATGAAAATGAATCGAATTCAGTTTCAACAGGGTCTTCGCTTGAACCAGTTTTTCGCTCAGTATGGGAAAGAGCAGCAATGTAAATCGGTCCTTGAATCTGCTCGATGGCCACATGGATTTATTTGTCCCAAGTTCAAAGGTCAGACCAGCATGGACAGCACCAATGTGATAAATCCTGTGGCCATCAGCCTCCAAATCGACCCACAAGCATTTGCCAAGAAAATCCCTGCCGGTCAAAGCACCGTCTCTCCTCTTTTGTGTCGGTCAATTGAAATTTTGACTATGACCTTCTTTTGCCAGCTTTTCCCATCAACTTCAAGCGGTTTTATCGGTTAATCACGGCCTGAATAAGGGAATTGCAAGAAAAGAGCGAGTTCACCCCCATATTGTTATCATGAAAATGAGTGACAAAAAAAATGGGGTTCCTTCTTACGAAGGAACCCCATTTTGCTATAAAAAGAATTCGGCGGCGACCTACTCTCCCACCAAGTCACCCGGGCAGTACCATCGGCGCTGAGGAGCTTAACTTCCGTG
>Ga0208863_1001025_pt1 | contig 20219 bp, 18 predicted proteins | sample RifOxyD3_FD_184040 | JGI IMG/M metagenome (GOLD analysis project Ga0208863, IMG submission 184040) | Soil microbial communities from Rifle, Colorado - Rifle Oxygen_injection D3 (SPAdes) | ecosystem: Environmental > Terrestrial > Deep subsurface > Rock core/Sediment | place: Rifle, Colorado...
AGCGTAGCGGTCGCAGCTTTAGCTGCGAGCCCACCCCTTGCGGTTGTACGACTCTCCAATCACGGCTTTTTAATTATTTGCGCCGGGAACAGGCGTACCACTTTGACGATGCGGTCCTGAGTCTGGATGATTTCGATGGGATAACCGGCGATCTTCAGACTGGTGCCGGTTTCCGGAATGTCTTCCAGATGCTCGAGTATCAGTCCGTTGAGCGTCTTGGCGCTGTCCAGCGGCAGATGCAAGCCCAGCTTGCGGTTCAGTTCGCGTAGGCTATTGCCCCCTTCCAGCAGTATGCTGCCGTCCTCCTGGCGCAGAAATTTTCCGGTTTGTGCCGGAGACTGCGTGGTGAATTCTCCGACGATTTCTTCCAGAATATTTTCCAGTGTGACTAATCCCAGCAACTCGCCGTACTCGTCCACCACCAGTCCCAGTCGCGCGTGGCGTTGCTGAAACTGTTGAAGTTGCTGGAGCAGCGGCGTGCCGGAAGGAATGAAGTAGGGTTCGGTGAGAGCCTCCCGCAGTTGCTCCACATCCAGCGCAGCCTCCTGCATCAGGGCAGGTACGCGTTTGATATGCAGGATGCCGATAATATTGCTGGGCGTATCGGCATAAACCGGCAGCAGGGTGTGGTGGCAGGTGATGATTTGCTGGAGCAGGGCATCGTGTCTGGCATTGATGTCGAGTGCTTCGATCTGGTTGCGTGTAACCATCACGTCATTGACCGTGATGCGTTCCAGATCAACCAGATTCAGCAGCATCTTTTGATGTTTGCGGGGCAGGAAATGTTCGGCATCCAGCACCAGTCCACGCAGCTCTTCCAGCGTCATCTTCTGCTTGCTCTGGTCGGTTTCAATTTTGATGCGCATCATCCATAACAAAACTTTAACCAAGCCGCCCGCGACCGCGACCATCGGTTGGAACAGGGTAATGATGGGGGTGAGCAGATAGCTGGCGGGTAAGGCAATCCGTTCCGGGTAACTGGCCGCGATGATCTTGGGCATGATTTCGCTGAACACGACCAGTGCAAAAGTGAGTATCAGCGTACCCAGCAATATGGCCAGGTCATCCTGGCCGAACAGGCGCAGGATGATGATGTTGGTCACGGCGGCGGCCCCGACGTTGATCAGGGTGTTGCCCAGCAGGATGGAGCCTAACAGCTTGTCCACTTTGCTGAGTAGTTTATTGACCAGTTTGGCGCTACGATTGCCTTTGCGTATCAGGCTGTTCAGGCGATAGCGGTTGATCGCCATCATGCTGGTTTCCGAGCCGGAAAAGAACGCGCTGCATAGCAACAGGACCAACAGAATGCCGAACAGGGTGCTTAAAGAGATGTCGTCCAATTTGATCTTATGTCATTAGGTGAGGTGCGTGAGCAGTGTGCGAGAGGCTGGGGCCGGTGTCAAGCTGCCCGCGGTGCTGACCAAAGCATCAACAGCACGCCGGCGATGACCATGGGCAGGCTGAGCCATTGTCCCATGCTGATACCGAAGGTCATCAGGCCGAAGACTCCATCATCCGGGTTGCGCGCGAATTCGCCGATAAAGCGGAAACTGCCATAGCCGATCAGAAACAGGCCGGAAACGGCGCCGACCGGGCGCGGTTTTTTCGCATACAGCCAGAGCAGTACGAACAGCAGCACGCCTTCCAGTGCGAATTCATAGAGCTGCGACGGGTGGCGCGGCAAGGTGTCCACGTGGGGGAAAACCATGCCCCACGGCACATCAGTGGGGCGCCCCCACAATTCGCCGTTGATGAAATTGCCCAGCCGGCCAAACGCAAGTCCCGGCGGCACCAGAGGCGCGATGAAATCCATGAGTTCCAGCCAGCGCAATTTATGCTGGTAGGCGAACAGGGCCATTGCTATCAGAACACCTATGAATCCGCCGTGAAATGACATGCCGCCTTCCCAGACGGCGAGGATTTTGAGCGGGTTCGAAAAATAGTAAGCAGGGTTGTAGAACAGTACTTCACCCAGACGGCCGCCCAGGATGACGCCCAGCACGCCATAGAACAACAGGTCATCGAGCTGCTTGTTGTTGATACTGAACGGGCTTAACGAGGAGGCGGGCCTGGCGGGCTTTTGCGCCACTTTTGCCAGAGCAACGATGCGTTTACGCCCCAGCCAGATGAAGCACATAAAGCCGGCCAGATACATCAGACCGTACCAGTGTATGGCGAGCGGGCCGAGCTGCAGTGCGACGGGATTGATGTGTGGGTAAACTAACATGGTGGAATCGGGTAGAATCGGGCGCTTGATTATAGCCTACACAAGAGAGACATCATGCCAGTTTACCGTTCCCGTACTTCCACTCATGGTCGCAACATGGCTGGCGCACGTTCATTGTGGCGCGCGACCGGCATGTCTGAAGGCGACTTCGGCAAGCCTATCATTGCCATTGCCAACTCATTCACCCAATTTGTACCCGGCCATGTGCACCTCAAGGATATGGGGCAGTTGGTGGCGCGCGAGATCGAAAGGGCGGGCGGTGTCGCCAAGGAATTCAACACCATAGCCGTGGATGACGGCATCGCGATGGGGCACAGCGGCATGCTGTACTCATTGCCCAGCCGCGATTTGATCGCCGATAGCGTCGAGTATATGGTCAATGCCCATTGTGCCGACGCGCTGGTGTGCATCTCCAATTGCGACAAAATCACGCCCGGCATGCTGATGGCGGCGATGCGATTGAATATCCCTGTGGTGTTCGTCTCCGGCGGGCCGATGGAAGCGGGTAAGGTGACCTGGGCAGGTGCAACACGCGGCCTGGACCTGGTGGATGCGATGGTTTCGGCGGCAGACACGGCCTGCAGTGACGAAGAAGTGGATGCCATTGAGCGTTCAGCCTGTCCTACCTGCGGCTCTTGCTCCGGCATGTTTACGGCCAATTCGATGAACTGCCTGACCGAAGCGCTGGGTCTGTCGCTGCCCGGCAACGGTACGATGCTGGCGACGCATGCCGAGCGCAAGCAGTTGTTTCTGCGTGCGGGTCGCGTGATCGTCGAGCTGTGTAAACGCTATTATGAGCAGGACGATGAATCAGTATTGCCGCGCCATATTGCCAACTTCAATGCCTTCGAGAATGCGATGACGCTGGATATCGCCATGGGCGGTTCAACCAACACCGTGCTGCATCTGTTGGCCATCGCACGCGAGGCCGAGGTGGACTTCACCATGAAAGACATGGATAGGCTTTCACGCCATGTGCCGACACTGTGCAAGGTCGCTCCTTCTTCCGAATATCACATGGAAGATGTGCATCGCGCGGGCGGTATTCCCGCGATTCTGGGTGAGCTGGACAGGGCCGGGTTGCTGCACGGCGAGGTGGGGTCGGTACACAGCAAGACGCTGCGCGACGGGTTGGCTCAGTGGGACATCGTGCAAAGCGCGGACGAGGCAACACAGAAATTTTTCCGCGCCGCACCCGGCGGTATCGTGACGACTATCGCATTTTCGCAATCCATGCTGTATCCGGATGTCGATGCAGATCGAGCCACCGGTTGCGTACGCGACCAGGCGCATGCGTATTCTCAGGACGGCGGGCTGGCGGTGTTGCACGGCAACATCGCGGCGGATGGTTGTATCGTCAAGACCGCAGGGGTGGATGAGAGTATTTTGAAATTCACCGGCCGTGCGCGCGTGTTCGAGAGTCAGGACGACGCAGTGGCCGCCGTGCTGGCAGATACCATAGTCGCAGGTGACGTGGTGGTAATTCGTTACGAAGGGCCCAAGGGCGGGCCGGGCATGCAGGAGATGCTCTATCCTACCGCTTACCTGAAATCCAAGGGGCTGGGCAAGGTCTGTGCGCTGCTTACTGACGGACGTTTTTCGGGTGGTACATCCGGTCTTTCCATCGGCCACGTTTCGCCGGAAGCGGCAGCGGGCGGTGCCATTGGTTTAGTCGTAGAGAGCGATACCATCGCTATCGACATTCCCAATCGCAGCATTACCCTGGCGGTGAGCGACGAAGAAATGATGCGTCGTCGCACCGCGATGGAAGCGCGCGGCAAGCAGGCCTGGAAACCGGTCAACCGTGAGCGGCATGTTTCGGTCGCCTTGCGCGCCTACGCCGCGATGACTACCAGCGCCGACAAGGGCGCGGTGCGCGATGTGTCGCAAATCGAAAAATAAATAGCGTAGGGGCGTATGGCATACGCCCTGAGAATTTCGGATAACCGTAAAGGAGAAAAACATGACCACAGCACTGAACGCGCAATTTGGCATCGACGGGCAACTCAAGTTTCGTGAAGATGCCCCCGTAAAGGGGACGCCGCCAGACACTCGTCCTGCGAGCGGTCCTGGCGCTGCCAGTGGGCTGATCGTTGCGGAAATCAACAATGCGCTGGGCAGTGCATCAATCTGCTTGCAGGGCGCGCATCTGATGAGCTGGCAGCCGAAAAGCCAGTCCGTTCCTGTGGTGTGGTTGTCGCGCGATACCAGGCCTGCAGTCGGTAAGTCGATACGCGGCGGTGCGCCGGTGTGCTGGCCGTGGTTTGGTGCGCATGCGACCGAAACCGGCTTTCCGGGACATGGTTTTGCGCGTACCGTGCCCTGGCAGGTGATTGAGTCCGGCACCGAGCCGAATGGCGCGACGCGATTGACCCTGCGGCTGGTCGCATCGGATAAGACGCGTGCACAGTGGCCGGAATCATGCAGCGTGGATTTGACCGTGATCGTCGGAGAAACACTGCGCATGGAGTTGACTACAGAAAACACTGGCGCGACTGATTTTGTAATCGGCGAAGCCTTGCATACCTATTTCCAGATCGGCGACATCGGTTCTATTCGCGTGACCGGACTTGAAGGCAGTGAGTATTGGGACAAGGTCGGCGGCTCCAATTTGCGCAAACAGGAAGGCGCGATCAGCTTTTCCGGTGAAGTGGATCGTGTCTATATCAACACGGGCGCGACTTGCGTGATACACGACGACAAGCTCAAGCGTCGTATCCATATTGCCAAGTCCGGCAGCTTGTCCACCGTGGTATGGACGCCGTGGGTCGAAAAAGCCAACAAGATGGGCGACATGGGACAGCCGGACGGCTGGCGTGAGATGGTGTGCGTGGAATCGGCGAATGCAATTGAGAATGTGGTGAAAGTCGTGGCGGGAGCACGGCATACCCTGATTGTTGAATACCGTGCCGAATCGGTGTAGCCTGCCACTTCGAATTTAAACCAAGGGGGCATCATGCATATCCAGAAAGTTTTGTTGGTATCGCTGTTGGTGGCACTATACGGCTGCCAGCCTGAAACCCCGGCGCAACAGGCGGCGCCCGCGATGCAGCTGGCCAGTGAACCCGCCAGCGCGACAGTCGGGCAGGAAGTGGCGGAGTCGGCTGTCACTGCACCCTCTGCGGATACGCCTGCAGCGCCTCTCGCAAAGGCAGAGCCAGTCGTCAAGGCGGCAGCCGCACCGATCGAGACGACCGTCCAACCGGTAGCCAAGGCAAAAATTGCAGCAGTAACAGAACAGGTGGTTGCGCCGGTCAAGGAGATGGCGGTTCAGGCGGTAGCCGCACCCGTTGTTGCGGCCGTGCCTGTTGCCAGGCCTGCTGTTGTGGTGTCCGAAGCAGATGCGCTGGCATTGGCGAAGAAGCACAATTGTCTGGCTTGTCATGCGATTGACAGAAAAATGGTGGGACCTGCCTGGAAGGCCGTGGCAGTCAAATATCGCGGTGATGCAGGCGCAGAAGCGCATCTGGCGAACAAGATAGCCAAGGGAGGCAGCGGCGTGTGGGGTAACATGGCGATGCCGGGTAATTCGAAAATCAGTGAGGCGGACAGTGCGACGCTGGCAAAGTTTGTGCTGAACTTGCAATGAGTTGTCAACCGGAGGGGGATCGCAGGCGTTGTCCTCCCACGGTCAGAGAAGTAGGTAGGCAAACTGAGCGGAGTTGTTTAGAATCACCAGCGGAGGCCCAGCCTCCACGATTTTTAGCTTTTTGATCATAAAACGGAGAAAATATATGAAATCTATCGTCGTAAGCATGGCCGTAGCAGCAGGTTTGATGATTGCAGGTTCCGCAATGGCAGCTGACATGCCTGACGTGGCCAAGAAGAACAACTGTACAGCTTGTCACGCAATTGACAAGAAGGTAGTTGGCCCATCTTTCATGGATGTTGCCAAGAAGTACAAGGGTGACGCTACAGCTGAAGCCAAGCTGATTGCCAAGGTATCCAAGGGCGGTGCTGGCGTATGGGGTTCCATGCCTATGCCTGCTAACGATGCAGCCGGCAAGAAGCAAGATCAGATGAAAGAAGTGGTTCAGTTCGTTCTGGGTTTGGCCAAGTAAGATTGCTCTGAGCAGTACACAAAAAAGCCGGCGCAAGTCGGCTTTTTTGTTGCCCGTTAAATTGACAAGCACGGCGCCTGCTACGCATAATCGCAAGCTTGTTGTAGCTTGTAGCTACCAGCTTTCTTTTAGGAATTCAAAATGTCATTTCGCTCTGCACTCTCATTATCCCTCGCAGTTCTTGCATTGGCGCTGTCCGCATGCGGCAAATCTTCTTCAGATGAAGCCACAGCTTCAGGTGACCGGGTGGTGCGCATCGGTGCGGTAGCACCCTTGACCGGGCCGCAGGCTCACCTGGGCAAAGACAATGAGAACGGCACGCGCATGGCGATAGATGAGGCCAACGCCAAGGGTGTCATGATCGGCGGACGCAAGATACATTTCGAATTGATCAGCGAAGACGATCAGGCTGATCCCAAGACCGCGACCATCGTCGCGCAAAAACTGGTGGACAATAAAGTCAGCGGCGTGATCGGCCACCTCAATTCCGGCACGACCATTCCGGCTGCAAAGATTTACAGCGACAACGGCATTGCGCAGATTTCACCTTCGGCCACCGCAGTCGCCTACACCCAGCAGGGTTTCAATACGGCTTTTCGCGTGATGGCGAATGATGCGCAGCAGGGGCGGGCATTGGGCGAGTACGCGGTTAAAAATCTGGCTGCAAAAAAGATCGCCATCATCGACGACCGCACGGCCTATGGCCAAGGGCTGGCAGATGAATTCATCAAGGCGGCAGAGGCTGCCGGTGCGCAAATCGTCGCGCATGAATACACCAGTGACAAATCGGTGGACTTCACCGCTGTGCTGACCGCAGTCAAGGGCAAGCAGCCCGATCTGCTGTTTTACGGCGGCATGGATGCGCAAGGCGGGCCGATGGCCAGACAGATCAAGGCGCTGGCGCTGAACGTGAAATTCATGATGGGCGATGGCGGTTATACCCCGGAATTCGTCAAGCTGGCCGGCGTCGCGGCGGAAGGCGCTTATGCCTCGTTGCCCGGTGTGCCATTGGACAAGATGCCCGGCGGCAAGGAGTTTTCGGCGCGTTTCGTCGCCAAATACCAGCCTATTCAGCTTTATGCGCCTTATTGCTATGACGCGGTGAACGTGATGATTGCGGCGATGCAAAAAGCCGATTCGGTTGAACCCGCCAAATATATGCCCGTCCTCGCCACAATTTCCCATGAAGGCATTACGGCCAGTATTCAGTTTGACGGCAAGGGCGACCTCAAGGGAGGGGCGGTTACGCTGTATCAGGTAAAACAGGGCAAGTGGCAGGCGCTGGAAACCGTCGGCGCAGACAAATAAACAGAAAAATATATTAAATCACGCGGAGACGCGGAGAACGCGGAGACCTGTGTTGTCAAAAACAGGACGGTAGATAAAGACACCGATGGATGCATTCGATTAACTCGGGATTGTGCGAATTAAATCCCATGTTTTTTAAGTTTATCTTGTCTTTCTCCGCGCCTCCGCGTGATTGGTTTTTAAGCATAGAGCGAATGGATTGATCCGCAACTGTAAATGGAAATATTTCTACAGCAAATCATCAACGGCCTGGTGCAAGGCAGCGTTTATGCGCTGGTAGCCCTGGGCTACACCATGGTCTATGGCATCTTAGGACTCATCAATTTCGCGCATGGCGAGGTGGTGATGGTCGGCGCGATGCTGGCACTCTCTGCGCTGACAGCGCTGATCGGCTGGGATGTTTCGCCGTTGCTGGCCTTGCCGTTAAGTTTGTTGCTGGCAATGGCCGGGTGCATGGCGCTGGGGTACGGCATCGAACGCATCGCCTACCGCCCCTTGCGCCATGCGCCGCGTCTGGCGCCGCTGATTACCGCGATCGGCGTCTCCATCGTGTTGCAAAATCTGGCGATGATGATCTGGGGGCGCGAGTATCACGCCTTCCCTCAGTTTATTGACAATCAGCCTCACCACATAGGCGGCGCAATCATCAACGACATACAAATTATCATTATCATCATGTCGTTAGTGGTAATGGTGGGATTGATGGTGGTGGTGTACCGCACTCGTCTGGGGCGAGCGATGCGTGCCGTGGCCGAAAATCAGCATGCCGCGCAGCTGATGGGAGTCGACGTCAATCGCGTGATCTCACTCACCTTCATGCTGGGCTCGGCACTGGCGGCGGTGGCCGGGCTGATGGTCAGCGCCAACTACGGTCTGGCGCATTACTACATGGGCTTCCTGTTGGGATTGAAGGCGTTTACCGCAGCGGTGCTGGGCGGCATCGGTAATCTGCGCGGCGCAGTGCTGGGCGGGCTGTTGCTGGGGTTGATCGAGAGTCTGGGCGCGGGCTATATCGGCGACCTGACCGGCGGATTCATGGGCAGCCAGTATCAGGATGTGTTTGCCTTTTTCGTGCTGATCGCGGTGCTGGTATTCAGGCCGTCAGGATTGTTGGGGGAACGGCTTGCCGAACGTGCTTAAAAACCCTCACACAAGCTACTGCGCGCCCGAATCGCTGTGTCGCGTGCTCGCTTATTCCTCGCCTACCCTGACGGTATGTCTCGTCATTCGCTGCGCGGCTCCTTGCTCTTCGGGCTGCTCGCTACGCTTCTGCGAGGGTTTTTCCCTGTGAAAATTATTAAATTCTCGAAGCAGCATTTGATGTTTTGCTTGTTGCTCGGTGCGGTGCTGCTGTTGCCGTTCGCAACCGATGCCCTGCTCGGACGCGGCTGGGTGCGCATCATGGACTTTGCCATGCTCTACATCATGCTGGCTTTGGGATTGAACATCGTGGTCGGCTACGCGGGCCTGCTGGATCTGGGTTACATCGCGTTCTTCGCGGTGGGGGCGTATTGCTATGCGCTGACCGGTTCGCCGCATCTGGCGCTGGCGTTTCCGCTGTTGTTCCCCGACGGGTTGCATTTGTCATTCTGGCTGGTCGTGCCATTGGCGGCATTGCTGGCAGGCGGCTTCGGCGTGCTGCTGGGTGCGCCTACCTTGCGCCTGCGCGGTGACTATTTGGCCATTGTGACCTTGGGTTTTGGCGAAATCATCCGCATTTTCATGAACAATCTGAATGCGCCGGTCAATCTGACCAACGGCCCGCAAGGCATCAGCATGATCGATCCGATTACGGTGTCCGGCGTGTCGCTCAATGCCACGCAGCAGGTGTTCGGCATCACGCTGCCTGCTGTGCACCTGTATTTTTATTTGTTTCTCGGCTTTGCCGCGCTGGTGGTGTTTGTCTCGCACAGGCTGGAAAAATCGCGCATAGGACGGGCCTGGATGGCGATACGCGAAGACGAAATCGCCGCCTCTTCCATGGGTATCAATACCCGCAACCTCAAGCTGCTGGCCTTCGCGATGGGCGCGATGTTCGGCGGCGTGTCCGGCACCTTGTTTGCGGGGTTTCAGGGTTTTGTCAGCCCGGAAAGCTTTAGTCTGATGGAATCCATCATGGTGCTGTGCATGGTGGTGCTGGGCGGAATGGGTAACATCTACGGGGTGATCCTGGGCGGATTGCTGCTGGCCCTGTTGCCGGAAATATTGCGCCATAGCGTCGTGCCGCTGCAACAGGCGCTGTTTGGCAAAATGCTCATCGACCCGGAAAGTCTGCGCATGTTGCTGTTCGGCACCGCGTTGATCGCAGTGATGTTGTACCGCCCGGCAGGCTTGTGGCCCTCTCGCGTGCGCCGCCGCGAACTGGAAACGGATGAGACAGTATGAGTAACACATTGCTGGAGCTCTCAGGCATAAGCAAGCAGTTCGGCGGCTTGAGTGCGTTGACCGATGTGTGTCTGCATATTCGGCGCGGCGAAATCTACGGCTTGATCGGCCCGAATGGCGCGGGAAAAACGACCTTGTTTAACGTGGTCACCGGCCTGTATCAGGCGAATTCCGGTGAATTTCGCTTCAACGGCCACAGCTATAAAACACCCCAGCCGCATCTGCTGGCGCAGGCGGGCATCGCGCGCACCTTCCAGAACATCCGCCTGTTTGCCAATCTCACCGCGCTGGAAAACGTGCTGATCGGCCGTCATCCGAAAACCCGTGCAGGTGTGTTTGGCGTACTGCTGCGCAACAAGGCCACGCGCGACGAAGAGCGCGCCTCTACTGAGCGCGCGCGCGAATTGCTGCGCTATGTCGGTATCAGCAAATCTTCACAGACACTGGCTAAGCATCTTTCCTACGGCGAACAGCGCAGACTGGAAATCGCCCGCGCGCTGGCGACCGAACCGCTGTTGCTGGCGCTGGATGAACCCGCTGCCGGAATGAATGCCACCGAAACGGAAAGCCTGAAGGCGCTGTTGCAGGACATCCGTGCCACCGGTGTCACGGTAATGCTGATCGAACACGATGTGAAGTTGATCATGGGGCTGTGTGATCGTGTGGCGGTGCTGGACTACGGCAGGAAGATTGCCGAGGGCGTGCCGGATGAAGTGCGTCAAGATTCCGCCGTGATTGCCGCTTATCTGGGGGTGGACGATGCTGCTTGAAGTTCGAGGTCTACAAGTCGGTTATGGCGGCATACAGGCTGTCAAAGGCATTGATCTTTGTATCGCACCCGGCGAACTGGTCGCGCTGATCGGCAGCAATGGCGCGGGCAAGACCACTACGCTCAAAGCGCTGGCAGGCTTGCTTACTCCCGCCGCCGGACAAATTCATTATGAAGGTCAAGTTCTGACGAATGTTGCGGCTCATCAGCGCGTAACCATGGGTATCGCGCTGGTGCCGGAAGGGCGCGGCGTGTTTGCACGCCTCTCCGTTGCGGAAAACCTGCTGATGGGCGGGTACAGCCGCCGCGATCAGGATGAAATTGCCGCCGATCTGGCGCGCATGTATGCCCTGTTTCCGCGTCTGGTCGAACGAAAAGATCAATTGGCCGGTACGCTGTCCGGCGGCGAACAGCAGATGCTGGCGATGGCGCGCGCCTTGATGAGTCGCCCGCGCCTGCTGATGCTGGACGAACCCAGTATGGGGTTGGCCCCACTGATGGTTAAGAAGATATTTGAGACTATCCGGGAAGTTGCCGCTCAGGGCATGAGCATCCTGCTGGTCGAGCAGAATGCCAGGCTCGCCTTGCAGGTGGCCGGGCGCGGTTATGTGATGGAGAGCGGCGCGATTACCTTGTCGGGTGCGGCCGGCGAATTGTTCGGCAGCGATGCCGTGCAGCGCGCTTACCTGGGCGGTTGACCGTGTATGGGCGGGATGCGTTCGCCGCAAGTTTTACGCGTCGTTTTTTGTTTTACAAGCGTTCTTTCAGCAGCTTTTCAAACTGCCCGACCGGGATCGGCTTGCTGAACAGATAGCCCTGGAAGTGGGTGCAGCCTTTGTTTGTGAGGAGACGCTGCTGATCTTCCGTTTCTACCCCTTCGGCAATGACATCCAGATTCAAACTGTGTGCCATTGCAATAATGGTGCGCACAATGGCCTTGTCGCTGCTGTCGGTGGCAATATCGTGCACGAACGACTGGTCTATCTTGAGTTGTGTCAGCGACAGGCGTTTCAGGTATTGCAAGGATGAATAGCCGGTGCCGAAGTCGTCCAGTGAGAACTGAATGCCGATTTCGTTCAGTGCATTCATCTTGGCTATCGTTTCTTCGATGTTCTCCAGCAACAGACTTTCGGTCAGTTCCAGCTTGAGCCGCACCGGGTTGACGGCGTGGTGTTGTATGGTTGTCCGTACTTGAGTCACAAAATCTGCCTGGCGGAATTGTCTGGCGCTGACATTCACCGCCAGCACCAGATCGCGGGTAAAAGTGTTTTGTTCCCATGTCTTGAGTTGGGCGCATGCCGTTTCCAGCACCCATAGCCCTATCGGCAGGATCAATCCGGTTTCTTCCGCCAACGGAATGAATTGTGCGGGGGATATCATGCCGCGTTCAGGGTGGAACCAGCGGATCAAGGCCTCTGCACCCAGCGGGCGGTTCGCGCTGTCCACCTGGATCTGGTAATGCAAGCGGAATTGATGATGCTCAAGCGCCATGTGTAATTCGCTTTCCAAAGTGGCGCGCGCATTGATGGTGTCTTGCATCATAGGGTCGAAGAAGCGCAAGGTGTTGCGCCCGGCTTTCTTGGCCTGATACATGGCGATGTCGGCTTGTTTCATCAGCTCTTCTATCGCACATTCCTGGTTGTTGAACAAGGTGGCGCCGATGCTGGGGCTGCTGCGACATTCATATGAGGCAAGCTGGTAAGGCTGGTTGAGCGTGGCGAGGATCTTTTCACCGACAATTTCCGTCTGCGCCGCCGCATCCAGCGCCTGTCCGTTCAGATCTTCCAGCATCACCACGAATTCGTCGCCGCCCAGACGTGCCACGGTGTCGCCTACTCTTACGCAGGATTCCAGCCTGGAGGCTACCTGTTGCAGCAGCAAATCGCCGATGTTGTGGCCGAGGGTATCGTTAAGGGTCTTGAAATTGTCCAGGTCAATGAACAGCAGCGCACCTTGCCGACCGTTGCGGGTGCCGGAAGCCAGTGCATGATTGAGTCTGTCCATCAGCAGCCGCCGGTTGGGCAGATGAGTAAGCGGGTCGTAATACGCCAGATTCTGGATTTCATCCTCTGCCGCCTTCCTCACGGTGATGTCGGAGAGTGAAGCCACGTAATTCGTGATGTTGCCGCTGTTATCCTTCACTGCGGTGATGGTGAGCTGTTCCGGGTAAATTTCGCCATTCTTGCGCCGGTTCCAGATTTCGCCTTCCCACGAACCTGACTGGTTGATTTTCCCCCACATGGCCGCGTAAAAGTCTGCTGTTTGCCGCCCGGAGTTGAGCAGGCGCGGATTTTTTCCTATCACTTCTTCCGGCGTGTAACCGGTGATTTGGGTGAAAGTGCTGTTTACCCGCAGTATGGTGCTGTCGGCATCGGTGATCAGCATGCCCTCCCGGGACTCAAAGGCGGTGGCGGCGATGCGCAGGTCATGCTCTGCCTGCTTCTGCTCGGAAATGTCTCTCAGCGACGTGACACGAACGGTCTTGCCTTTGTAATGCATCATTCTTCCGCAAATAGACGCGGGAAAAGTTGAGCCATCCTTGCGTAATGCCGTGACTTCATAGGGCAACTCGTAACCGGACATCATGTTTTGCAGCACCAGGTCACGGTCTATTGGCGCTATCCATTCCGTGCCTTGCCTGCCGACGGCTTCTTCCGCTGTATAGCCGAACATCTCCTGCGCGCGTGAATTTTGCTCCAGACAGCGCCCTTTTTCAGAGATGAAGATGGCTTCAAATGCGGCTTCGCTCAAGGCGTGAAATTTCTCCCGATTCTCCTCAATGGATTCCTCGATTTGTTTGCGTGCGGTGATGTCCTCAACGATGGCAATCCCGCCGGTGATCTTGCCGCTGTCATCCCGTGAAGGCGCGCAGGTCATGGCTACCGATCCGCTGGCATCGCTCAGGGTGGCGCTGTAGTGCCCCTCGTAATAGGCTTTTTCGCCCGTCAGGGTTTTGCGCAAGGCTGGCAGGACGGACTGATCCTTGAGGAATTTCATGTCCAGTCCGACGATGCGTTCGATAGAGGTGCGCAGAATGTCGGCGAAACGGTCATTGCAGTAGGTGATGATGAGGTTCGCGTCGTAATGAAAAATGCCGACGGGCGAATGACTCAGCAACAAACGGTAGCGTTCCTCGCTGAGTCGTACGGTTTGTTCGCGCGCGGCGGCTTCGAGATTCAGCGTGATATTTTCAGTAATGTTTTTGTTGATATGCCGCATGCTCATGGACATGAAGCCGAGATACAGCATGGCCGCCATTGCCATGGCGATAGACAGGGTGTCTCCGGCAACGAACAGGCGGATGACCAGCGGCGTGATAACCAAGACGGCAAACAGGATGCCACTAAGCAGATCGGCTGAATAGGAAACAACGCCGCCCGCCGTTAACCCGGCCAGCATAAAGATCAGAAACATCTGATGCTGCGGATGATGGTCAGGAAACAGCAAAAAACCGGCTGAACCCCAAACCACACCGGCCGCCAGCACGCCAAGTCGAAACCTTACCAGCCAGACATGGCTCGCCCTGTCGTCATTCAATGGCGCGCGCTGGTAGGCCGTGACGAGCGCGGCCCGCGCAAACATGACTAAAATAATCAGGGAAAACCAGGCAAAAATCACCCCATACTCGATGACGTCCCGCTGTATGGCAACCAGAATTGCAGCCAGAACGGCGCTGGTAAACAGTGACATATTGCTCGCAGCAAACATCTGTCGTGTCTGTGCGGATTGTACGGCCGCCTTGTTGTCAGTGTTGTTTATGGCTGATGGCTTCATGTAAGGCATAGGCTGTTTTGAGAAACGCTCCCTGTTGTTTTTTGTTGTTGCGGGGGAGGCAGAGACAGGATTATAGGGGTAACTGTGCAATCTGCGCCGGCTATTCGCTCCACTTTGCGTTGAGCAGACGGTCATGTCGGGTTTCCGTCAGACGTTGCACGAAGGCGCAGTCCTGACGATGTATCGTTATGCCACGGTCGCGCGTGATATAGCCAACAATGGCATCGGGTGGCGCCGGATTGCAGCACAGCGCTGATCGTGTGACCAGATTGCCCAATCCTTCTATCAGGATGCCGGTGAAGGAGGATTTTTCGGTTGCAGGTTTGAACACCGGTTTGAAGATGGCGATGGCTTTGGTCGGCAATTCTTCCTGCAAGGCAATGGCGATGCGGTGTAGGGTGATTTCATTACGTCCGAGCGCGGCCAGCAAGTCGTCCAGTTTGTTGAAATGCAGGCGCTGTGCGAGTTTTTCCTGATTCACCGAACCCGCACCGAGCCGGTTCAATTCTCTATCCAGTTGAATACGTCCCAGCGCAACGCTTTCGTCATAATTCTGCGCCTTGAACCAGGCGCGCACCTTGGCTCTGGCGTGCGAACTTTGCAAGAATCCCAGCGTCGGATTGATCCAGTCGCGGCTCGGTGAGCCGATTTTGGTGGTGAGAATCTCCACGCGTTGGCCGTTCTGCAAGGGGTAATTCAGCGGCACGATACTGCCGTCCACTTTGGCGCCGCGCGTGCGGTGACCCAGATCGGTGTGCAGCGTGTAGGCGAAATCTACCGGCGTCGCTCCCTTGGGTAAATCAATCACTTTACCCTGTGGCGTGAGCACATAAACCTGATCCTGAAACAGCTGGTTTTTGAACTGCGCACCAATATTTTGTGTAAACTCTTGTTCCCATTCAAGTATTTGTCTTAGCCAGACAATCTTTTCATCCAGTTTGGCATCCGACTTGCCGCCTTCCTTGTAACGCCAGTGCGCGGCGACACCCAGTTCCGAGTGCTGGTGCATTTCGTGGGTGCGTATCTGCACCTCAAAAATCTGATCGCGCGGGCCGGTGACGGCGGTATGCAAGGAACGATAATTATTGCTCTTGGGGCGGGCGATATAATCGTCGTATTCGCTGGCAATCGGCGGCCACAGCTCATGCACCAGGCTCAGTGCCGCATAACAGCTTTGCACATCTTCCACCAGAATCCGCACCGCACGCACATCGTATAGTTCGCCAAAATCCAGTTGCTTGCGCTTCATCTTGTTGATGATGCTGTAAATATGCTTGGGGCGGCCTGTTACCTCGGCACTGATTCCGGCCTGACCCAGAACCTGCTTCAATTGGGACACCACATCGGCGATATAGCGTTCGCGATCAACCCTGCGTTCGTCCAGCAACTTTGCGACTTTCCTGTACAACGCCGGGTCAAGGTAGCGCACCGACAAATCTTCCAGTTCCCATTTGATTTGCCACACGCCCAGGCGATTGGCCAGCGGTGCGAACAGGCTTTGCGTCTCCTGTGCAATCAGTTTCTGCTGCGCCGGTTCAGCGCCGGACAGGTAACGCATGGTCTGCGTGCGTTCGGCCAGCTTGATGAGCACCACGCGGATGTCGCTCACCATCGCCAGCAGCATCTTGCGCAGGCTTTCGATTTGCGTTGCATCATCAAACTTTTTGTCCGTGCCGCGCAGTTCGCTGAATTGGCGTATTTGCTCCATGCGCGAAATGCCCCCGACCAGTTCCTGAACATTTACCCCGAAATTGGCGGCGATGACTTCTTTCCAGTCGGTCAGATATTCGGGCACCGCATGCAGGATGGCGGCAGTAACCGTTTCAAAATCCATGTTCATACCGGCCAGAATGCCTGCAGAACCCAGTGCATGTTGCATCAGCGGCGCGCCGGTCAATTCGGTCTGTCCGGCATAGAGCGGCTCGGCCAGTACGCAAGCGCGGCGAATCACTTCAAGCTCTGCGGGCACGAAAACCGGTGTCAGGGCAGCAAGCCAGGACGGGATATCTTCGAACTTTTGGGTGGTTTTACTATGGATGGAAACCATGTTTTGGAATTAGCCCAGCATTTTCAGCAGTAAATTGCTTGCAAGCGCCAACAATAGCACGGCAAATAGTTTGCGCAACAATCCGATCGAAAGGTGGTGCGTGGCTTTCGCGCCCAGCGGCGCGGTGATGACGCTGGCCAAGGCGACCCAGACCAGGGCGGGCAGATAGACAAAACCCAGGCTGGGTTGCGGCAGCGTGTCAGTGGACAGGCCGGTGACGATGTAGCCCAGTGTGCCGCCGACCGCGACCGGGAAGCCGATGGCGGCGGAGGTGCCGATGGCATTGCGCAGCGGCACGTTGCACCAGAGCAGGAAAGGAATGATGAGCGTGCCGCCGCCTATGGATACCAGGCTGCTCAGACCTCCGGTAAGTGTGCCGGCGAGGGTCATGCCCGTCATGCCGGGTAACTGGCGCGCGGCATGGGGGCGCTTGTCGATCAGGATTTGCAGCGCTGCAAAATACAGGAACAGCGCGAAAAACAGACCCAGACCACGCGCCGGAATGGCGGCGGCGAGCAACGCGCCTAGCACTGCGCCGAGCAGGATGCCGGGGGTGATGTTGCGCACGATGCGCCAGTTCACCGCGCCGTGCTGGTGGTGTTTGCGCAGGCTGGCGAGCGAGGTGAACAGGATGGCCGCCATCGAAGTGCCGAGAGCCAGGTGCATCGTGTGTTCGGCGGGGAAGTGCTGCGCATCGAACAGCAGCAACAATACGGGTACGAGTACGGTGCCGCCGCCGACCCCGAACAACCCGGCCATCAACCCGGCGCATGCGCCGAGCAATAGATAGGCTGCGTACCATTCCATGTCAATCGCGCACCAGATTTTTCAGGATGAACTGCCACTCGGCAGGGTCCAGCGGGGTGATGGACAGGCGGTTGCCCTGTTGCAACGTGCGCATCCGTGCCAGTTCGGGATGCAGACGCAATTCAGCCAGCGGAATCAGCGCAATTTTCCTGACCAGTTGCACATCCACATTGAACCAGCGCGGCTGTTCCTGTGTGGCCTTGGTATCGAAGTATTTGCTGTCCTTGTCGAATTGTTTGGCATCGGGGTAAGCGGTGCTGGAAACCCGTGCGATGCCCGCAATGCCGGGAATCTTGCAATTGGAATGGTAGAACAGCACGCCATCGCCGACCGTCATCTGGTCGCGCATAAAATTGCGCGCCTGATAATTGCGCACGCCATACCAAGCCACGCTTTGTTCGGGAAAATTCGCCAGATCGTCAATGCTGACATCAGCGGGTTCAGATTTCATCAGCCAGTAGCGCATGGTATGTCCAGTATGGTTCAGCAAGTTTTAAATTGTCGGGCGTATGGCCTAATGGTAACCGAACAGCGGGGAAGGATTCTACGTTCAATGGCGTGAGACGGTAAGTTGCGATACTCTTGGCTTACCCGTTATCCTAATGACACCCGAGAAGACAGGCTATGACCGACATCACGCAACGCGCCATTCAGGCGGAAACCACGCTCAGGCAACGTGACCTGGCCAGAATGAAATGGATCGCAGCAGGATTGCTGGGATTGGCGGCGTGTTTATATGTGATAGGCAAGGCGCTGGGCTGGGGCTATCTGGCGGCGTTTGCCGAGGCGGCGATGATAGGCGCGCTGGCGGACTGGTTTGCGGTCGTGGCGCTGTTTCGCCACCCGCTGGGCGTGCCCATTCCCCATACGGCCATCATCCCCAGAAACAAGCGCGCTATCGGAAACAGTCTGGCTGATTTCGTGGTGGGGCAATTTCTGAGCACAGCGGTCATTGAGCAACGGCTCGGCCGTTACGATGCCGCATGCCACTTCTCGCAATGGCTGAGCCTGTCGGAGAACAGGATTAAAGTCGCAGGCTATCTCAATCAGGCCATCGCTTATGGCGTCAAAGTGCTGGATGACAGGCGTATCCACGACTTCCTTGCCGAGGCCGCACGCAACAAACTGCGTGCCATCGACCTGTCCGAATTCATGGTCAATGGGCTGGAGCTGGTCAACCGCAACAACGGCCACCGCAAAATTTTGCATGGCGGGCTGCACCGCTTCGCCGACTATGTGGAAACCCCTGAGAATACCGACAAGATTGCCGAGTTTATCAAGGGCTGGAGCGAGAGTGCCTGGATACAGAGCATGATAGAACCCTTTATCCCGACGATCCGTACCGCCGTGATCAAGAAGCTGCGGGCGGTTGCCGAGGATGAAAGCAACGGCCTGTATCTGGAATTCGACGAACAGGTGCGACACTACGTGCTTCGTCTGCAACAAGACCCGGAATTGCGAGCATGGGTCAATCAGCAGAAAAACGCCCTGCTCAATCGCCCGGAATTCGGTAATCAGATCGAATCGCTGTGGAGTCAATTACGTGACTGGGTAGTGCTCGACCTGTCACGTCCCGATTCCGTGCTCGCCGGCAAGATTGCCAAACTGCTTGAGGAGTTCGAGCAGCATCTGGTCAGCCACGAGGAGATACGTTCCTGGCTCAATGATCAAATTCGCGCGTCGCTGACCAGTGCCGCCCATGCCAACAAGGGTGTGATCGGAGATTTGATTCGAGAAGAGATTGTTCGGTGGGACGACAAGTACATGGTCAACCGGCTTGAACTGTTTCTGGGTAAAGACCTGCAATTCATCCGCATCAACGGTACGCTGGTCGGCGGGCTGTTCGGCCTGGCGATTTATGCGCTAACCCAGTTGGCGGCGGGCTGAGATTTTCAGGTCGCGTAGGGCGCAATGTGTCGCGGTTGCGCCATCACAAAGGCGGATCGCCTGAAGGCATCCGCCCTACGGCATCCGCCCTACGGCAGTTGCGAAAAATACTTACGATCCGCAAATGAGAAGTGCGACCTCTCGGTCGCACTAAGCCCCCCGCCTGTGCCGTTGACCCAGCATCTCGAACCGATAGGTTCAAGAGGGTCACTTCCCTGCCGCATCAGGATCATCCGCAAGGGATGTTCACAACAGCGGCGTGTGGGTCGCGACCTGTAAAGTTACTTGGTTCAAAGAATATATGGGTCTGACGAACACCGCAGGGGACAATTTGAAAAACTGATTTTACAAGCTTGCCGACCTCAAAACAGCGTGTCTTGTTCGGCCAATGCCTGATCTATTGCCGACTGCATGGAATTCATTCTACGCGTTAGGTCGGAGAGGTCAACACCCTTTCCGACTTTCATGGAAAGTAATTCGTGGGCAATATTGAGTGCGGCCATGATGGCAATACGTTCGACATTGGCGATTTTTCCGGCATCGCGAATCTCGATCATTTTCCTGTTCAGATAGGCGACTGCATCCAGTAAATCTTCGCGTTCCTCGTCCGGGCAGGCGACACGCAGTTCGCGATCGAGAATTTTGACATCCAGCGTTTTGGTACTCATGATTGCTCTTCGGGTAAGGTGGGCAGCAATTTTCCCAGGCGGATTTTCGCGCTGCTTATCTTGTCGTTACACAACCGGTTGCTGCTGAGAGCCTGTGCCAATTCCTGGCGTAGCTGGTGATTTTCTGTACGCAATTTGCCGCTGACCTGTATCAGCTGGGCGAGTTTGCCTTCCAGTGCGCTTAATTCATTTTCCATGTGAGTAATATAGTTTGAAAAGTGCTGGAAAGTCAAACGCTAAGAGGGGCTTGTGCAAGCAATTTGTAAATCGTGGTTTTGCGACGTTG
>Ga0208863_1001026_pt1 | contig 20184 bp, 25 predicted proteins | sample RifOxyD3_FD_184040 | JGI IMG/M metagenome (GOLD analysis project Ga0208863, IMG submission 184040) | Soil microbial communities from Rifle, Colorado - Rifle Oxygen_injection D3 (SPAdes) | ecosystem: Environmental > Terrestrial > Deep subsurface > Rock core/Sediment | place: Rifle, Colorado...
GAACTTTATACTGCTTGCCACCGTTTTTGATAATTGCGTACATGTACAATTCCTTAAAATCTTTATAAATCTACAAAAAGTCCGGAATTGTATCTAATCAAGCTTTAAGTTTTGTTTAACTTAAAAGGAAAGTTCTCAATTTCAAATACCTAAATTACGAAAATTAGCTAATTCTATAAACAACATTTCTTAAAAACATTGAAAACCTCTTGAAAAAAAGAGGTACAAAAACGGTACAGTTTATACTATTTGATTTGGCTATAGTTCTAACGGTCTCAAATATTTTAAATCTCTAATTATTTGCATATTTAGCTTATAATTTTTTAACAGAGCTATTTTTTATATGCGAGTTATATTTATCTTGATTTAGATAAGTACCGCTATTGCTTTTATACCCCTCTACAGCTGCTGCTACTCTAGTTCTACTTCATCCATAGTAATAATAGCAGGATAACTATCATTAACCAATAGGTGTAGAAACTCTTTGAATTTAGATTGCATATCTATACCTTTTTTAACAATATCATCATATACATCATCTTCTAATTGTAGTTTAATTGTATGCATATAAATTCCCCCCCCCCTGCTCTATATATTTTTTTAATTTTTAGAATATAACACATTTACTAATATGGCATATATTATCTATCCACTTATCGGAGTTATCTAAAATTATATAAAATCTCCGAAAAGCCCTATTTTAAAGGTTCTCGGAGTTGTCGGAGTCGTATTTTTTTAAAATTGTATTTTTCATATATATTTACACAAAAACTGTACCTATTTGCGTAAAAATCATTCCTCAACATTCGGCATCAAATTCATATTTGTCTTATTAATGTCAGTAGTATTATTTATATCTTCGGTTAAATACCTATATGCTGCATAAGGTGGAACTAGAATAGCAGTAAGAGCAGCTTTTGAACCTTCAGAGGCGATAAAGCCAGCACCAATAACTATATAAACAGGCGTGTTAATAGTATGCTTGACTATCTTTTCAGACATAGCATCATCATCTTTAATGGTGCAGCCGGTTAAGAAGAATATGTTACAGGCTAGTAAAAAAGCTAATGTTATTATTTTCATATCAACCGACCTTCTTTATTATCTTATGCGGATACTTGCATTTTAACGCCAAATGAACTCATTACTTTCACGATAGTATAAAATTTGTAAGCGGTAAAATGTGTTGAAACTTCCCATTTTGGGCGATTTATAGCTAAGATTTGGCTACCGTATTGACCTACCACACTTGAATATAGTATAATTTATTTGACTTTTGATATTGTCTATCTTTTACCGTATTGACCTACCACACTTGAATATAGTATAATTAAATAGAGATGAATTGTGTTTTATTGCCCACCGTATTGACCTACCACACTTGAATATAGTATAATAAAAATGCTAAAAATATTCAAAAGTTCTAAACTGTATTAACTGTAGGTCATATACAACAATGAGTTTTCGGTCTCAGTGGAGCACTAACCCAAGGGTTATCTCCTCAAAACCGAGTCCACAAATCTAAAATCCCATCCTGTATCATTTACTACAAGCAAAGCAGAGTGACATCATGTTATGATGAATCGTCGACCAAAATTCCGCTCTACAAAAAAGAAACCGCCCTTAACTATAAATTGCGGGAGCAATTTATTTCTAAATGCGCGTTTACGCGCATTGAATTTTTCACACTTAAACTAAGCTTAATAAATTCTTAAAGAACAATGTCTATCTTTTTCATAGACTTTTAAAATGCTCACACTCTTTATTAAGAGTCCTTGCTTCGTTATAGTACTGTTACTAAATGGAAGTATTTAAAAGAAGTTCCACCATGAGTTAAGAGCTGGTTTGAAATGTATGAGAAAGTTAAAAAGATAGACAATATCAAAAGTCAAATAATCGAGTTTTCTGATATCTTAAAAACCATATGAACTCTATTAAATATAAATTTTTTAGTGCTGCTTTTTTATAAGAAAACCTAGTTTTTCTTATAAAATTTTCCTCTCCGTATCTTTCTTTAAGTCTTATTATCTTCTGTCAAAATATACTCTTTACTGTTGTAAAAATACCTAAAAATATGCTCTGAAATGATAGACACCTTACGCAACCTGCTCGGTAGTACAATAAAGCCCCTATTCTAGGAGCTTAGTCGCTGTTTTTTGCTCCGCCAAAATAAAAATATTTTTTTCTCAAATGCCGTGTTTTTGGGGGCTGAGAGAGATTGAAAGTCAAAAGTCGTCAAAGATAAGTCAAAAATAAGTCAAATAATGCAAAAGATTGATTTAGATAAGAAAATATTATCAAAGTAGCCTATTTTATCCCTCTTTTTTAGATTATTTAATTATTTTTTTGGGAAATATTTATTTCTCAAATGCCGTATTTTATGGGGTTTGCAAGAGGTTGAAAGTCAAAAAAAAGTCAAAACACTTCATCAAATGAGAAAAAATTATGAATATAGGCAAGAGAGATAAAAATTTATCTCTTTAATATTTTCAAAATGGAGAAAAAAATCATGACTGATTTGGAACGATTTATGAGCGAGAACAAGCCTGAGGGACCGAGAAGATACAAACAGTATGAAACAGATATTTTATATCTTTTAGCTTCAAAACATTCTGCTAAAGATATAAAAGAATTTTTAGATTCTAAACATATAGCTCCGGTAGGTATGTCCACAGTATACCGCTATATCAGAAAGCTAAAAAGAAATTATGACATCGCTTCAATAAGGGTAGAAGATGAAATCAGTAGATAAGTTTATGACTAATAATAAGCCAATTCAAAGGACTAAGCTATCTGAAATTAACGATGATATTTTGCTGCTTGCCAACAAAGGATATCCTATTAAACAGATACACGAGTTTATTGTGAGTGAAGCAAAAATATCAGTAGCTTTAAGTTATCTATACAGATATATCAAAAAACTACAGGCAAGAGATAACCATATAGTGATAGATAAATCAAAGGCAACAGTGGTAACTGCTCCGGCAAAAATCACAACATCATCACCTGCGATAAAAGCAGATAAACCAACGGATGGAATAGTTGCGCCGAAAAAAAGCAGCATTCTAGAGAAAGCAGCAGCATTTATTCAGGCTCAAAAAGATGCGGGTGTACAACCTAAACCAGTAGAAGAGTTTAAACCGCGTGATTCTAAAATAGATAATTGGAATAAACAAAATGAGTAGCTTAGAAAAACTAAAGTGGCCTAATATGCACTGCCCACAAAGAGAGCAGTGCATGAAGAGTAAAACAAGATGGATAGTATGCACTCTTAGAAAAGAGTACATTTGCAATCAACTCATTAAAGAAAAGATTGATAAAAAAAACTCTAAGAATGAAGAAAAATTATGAATATAGGTAAGAAAGATATTTTAGCAAAGAGGTTTAATATGAGTACATATATAAAACAAATATATGAAATGGTCATAGGTAAAATAAATGAGATTGAAATCAAGTGTGAAAAGATAAAAAATGACATTCAAGCACATAAATTTTTAAAGCAGGAGCTGTTTAAGCTGCACGAAATTAGAAGAAATATCGAGTGTATGGAGGGAGAAGGAATTTTAAATCTATCACCTTGATAAAAATCTAACAAATTATGAATACAGGTAGAGAGATAACTTTATCTCTAAATAAAAAAAGGACATACGATGGGAGAAATTTTAGAATTATTCTTTAGACCAAATAAAAGCAACATAAGATATATGATAAGTATCTTGGATGCAAGCTTACCGGCAGTAGAAAAATTAACAGACAGTGATTATGCATATCTGCATGGGCGTTTAGACAGTATGAAGTATGCGATTACGCTATTTTGCAAGAATGATAAAGAGTTGCTTACAAAGTGGCAGAAGCTAGCGGATAAGGTTTCATATAAAAAATATGAATATGGTTGTAAGTAAGTATTTTTTTACTTGCTTAATTTAAAAAAAACAGGAGATATTAAATGATAGATATAGTAATTAACACAAAAGGCGGCGTAGGTAAAAGTTCGGTTAGCTCTCAATTCTTGAGTGCTTATATCAACAGAAAAACAAATGGTAAAGTAGAGTTTTATGAAATCGATGATCAAAACGAGAGTATAAAAAGTATGTCAGAATCACAAATACTTGAATCCAATATTGTTAAAGTTGAGAATGTAAGTAAATTTGTAGAGGAGAGTATCCTTTTTGAAAATGATGTTGTAGTAGATGTAGGGGGAAATATTACAGCTGTTATGTTCCTGCAAAAGCTTAAAAGCTTGGGTGGTTTTATAGCGCCTACTACTTACTTTATACCTATGTTTGACGGTGACCAGGATGCTAAAAATGCTGCTGATACTTTTAATCTAATTAGAGAGTTTGATAAAGATAGTAAGATAATCTATGTCTTAAACAGATGCACGAATACAAGCAATCAAGAGCTTATGGAGAGAGAGTTCATAGACTTTTTCGGAAGTGATGTTTTAGATGTCCCTGCAATCATAAAAGATAAAAATACATTTTATATCGCAATCAATAAAAACGCTATCTACAATGTTGTAGGTAAACTTAAAAAAACGATAATGGAAGTAGCATTAGACAATTATGATGAAGAGTATAAAAAAGCTGCTCTTGAATTCTTTGCGGATAAATCCAATCAGGACCTTTATAAAAAAACAAGACGATTTATGTTCTTAAAAGAGCAGTCTATCATCGCAAAAGGCATTTTAGAAAATGAGTATGATGGCTTGTTTGATGAGTTAGATAGAATTATCAAGAAGTAGTAATCCACCCACCCACAAACCTATAGACAAAAAAAAGGCTATAACTCAATAAAGAGTCATAGCCTATCTTCCAGCGCTTAGTTAATCAGACCAAGCTTTCAGAACTTAACTTGTTTCAAGAGAAATTATATCAAAAAATTATGAATATATATGAAACTATAAAAAAGGAGTTATACAACAATGACAACGGAAGAAATTGCAAAATTAATAATCTCGTTTGATGCTGCCGCCATAGCAGTAGAGCAGCTCGTAAAAAGTTCAAACGAGATTATAGAGACTAATCGTGAACTAAAAGCCGTGATTGACACAAAAGCCTACCTTGAGCACACTCAAGGCGATATCCTTAAAAATCTCCAACAACAAATCGTTAATATATTTGATGGACAGCGATAAGGAGACGGTAAAAGAGATCGTGTCAAGAGCTGCAAAGTCGAACGATAAAGAAGTCGTAGCGTTTTGGCAAAAGAGGCTTCAAGATGAGTAGCAGCGACTTTACATTCAAGCAGGCGGAGAAGCTCCTAGAGGAGTTAAAAATCATAACTCCAACACTGGAAGACCTTCTCAAGAGGGCTAAGGAGATGAAAGATATAAACAAAGAGGCTTTAGCCCTTAACAATGAGCTAGAAAGTAACTTGAAAGCTTTTGATTTTACCATCAAGCAGTCAATCAACGGTGAGCTAGACAAACGGCTCAAATCCCTTGAAAGATTTGATGAACTTGAAAACAGTGTCAACAGAAATATTGCGTACCTAAAAAAAGCGGCAGAAAAAACGACCACGCTTAAGAGCATAAACTGTTTTCTGCTTATGGTGGCAGTTGCCGCCGCTGTTTTTTACGCCGCAAAATATCTATAAAAATTATGAATATACATAAGAGAGAGTTAAAAAACTCTCTCAAAAAACAAACAAAACAAAGGATTCACCATGGGTTACAGAAATTTTCAAAACAGAGTAGTTAGGCTCAAACTGATGAGCGCATACATAGCGAAGATTATATCGATCGCTTTTATTTTTCAAGCATTTGTTTTTGCGTATTTGCTTACAAATAACTTAAAGCAAGTCGAAGAATTCAACCTTAAAACATATGCAAAAAGCATATTTAAAGCCAAAGCAGAGCCGTACACGACCATAAAACAAGAGCAAGAAGCAATATTAATAGAGAATGGAACGATACCGCTAGTGGTGAGTTTTGGTACATACTTCTTGATTTTTGGAGTTTTTTATCTCTTTACTAAAAGAGATGCGGAAGATCAAGCAAAGGAAGCAAGAGGCTCAAAGCTGGTTAGTCTTGATGAGCTTGTAAAGTCTCTAAAATCATATCAAAACAAATATATAACCATCGGCGGTTTCGATAAAAAGACTCACATACTCACTGAGGGAGATAATATATCTCTAAAACTGGATAAAGCTAAAGAGATGAGTTATAGAGAGCATAGTATTGAGATACCCGAGAAGTTTGAATATACGCACTTTTGCGTAATCGGTAAGAGCGGCAGCGGTAAGACCTCGCTCATCAATCCGACGGTAGAACAAATACGAGAGCGTGGCGATAGGATGATTATCCATGACTATAAAGGTGACTTCACTAAAAACTTTTACAAAGTCGGTAAAGATTTGATTTTTAATCCTACCACACCGGATAGATGCATCAAGTGGAGTGTCTTCAACGACATCGATAACAAAGAAGACATGAGAGCATTAGCTCACTCTCTAATTCCGGCTCCATCTGTCCGGGAGGATGCGTTTTGGAAAAATGCGAGCCGCGACATTTTAGCAGGTTGTCTCATGTCACTTTTTGAAAGCGGTAAAAAACTCAACAAAGACATCTACGAGCTTGTAACAAGCCCTAATGCAACGATAGAAGAAGCTTTGAGATCGTCGGTATCTGCTCGTAAATACGCCTACGCATTTGACCCGTCAAATCAAAAGACCCTAAACTCTTTGATGTCGGTATTTAGAACCTACACATCATGCTTTGAGTACCTGGCGGATATTGATGGGGATTTTAGCGTTCGTGAATGGGTTAAAAACTCCTCGAAAAACATTTTTGTGCAAAACCGAGAAAACATCAAAGAGGCGATATCTCCGGCTCTCACGCTCTTTATTGACACTATTAGTAGGGAGCTATTGAGCCACGACGACAGGACGGACAAGACAATATTTGTCCTTGAAGAATTTGGACGACTCAACAGGATGAGCAGCGTTCTAGACTTGCTTACTAACGGCAGAAGCAAAGGGGCGAGCGTTTATATCTTGGTTCAAGAGTTTGCGCAAATCGAAGCTAAGTACGGTAAAGACGGTAGAAAGACTATTGTAAACGCTTGCTCAAATCAGATCTACTTTGGCGTAAACGATGCAGAGAGTGCGGAAGAGATATCAAAGCAAATAGGTCAAGAAGAGAAGACCCAAGAGGATGAGTCTATCCATCATAAAACTCAAGTAGAAGATATGGAGGGCTTGAATGTGAGAAAACACAAAAACATCAAAAGCGTAGTCTTGCCGAGTGAGATACTTAATCTCAAAGAGCGAGAGTTTTATATCAAGCTCAGCGGGCTTGATTGGACGAAATCAAAAGTTTTCATTAAAAAATTATGAATATAGGTAGGAGAGATAGTTTTTATCTCTCTTAAAAAAATCGAAGGAGAAAAAAATGGAAAACAATCACGACCAGCACAAAGTCCAAGACCCCTACAAGGTGCATGACCCATATAAGCAGTCTAATGACCCGTATGCACGACGAGATGAACAGAAGACTAAATCAAAAAGAAAAGGCAGTAACCTTTTTACGCTTGTGATTTTGGCGGCTTTGCTGGGTGCTTTTTTAGCACTTAGATTTTAATCGTCAAATTTTTATAAAAGAGAGAAATAAAATGAGTATAACAAAAACAGCAGAGGCGGTTAAATACTTTGAGCTTGCGATAGAAGAGATGAAAGAGGCTCTTAAAGTCAAAATAGAGCAAGATGAAGAGTATCTTAAGTTTAGGCAAGAGCTTTATGAGAAGTATCACTGTAGTTTTATTTATTTTAGTGGCACGATGGAGTTTGAATTTTATAGTGCGGATAAAGAAGTTAATACTTTTTTCACTATTACAAAAAGCGGAGAGATAAAGTTCAATACTGATAACACTTTTGACGGTATCGAAGATGTTGCAAAAGAGGCTCTAAGAATAATCTCTAAATTATGAATATACATAAGAGAGAGTTAAAAAACTCTCTCAAAAAACAAACAAAACAAAGGATTTACCATGGTACTACAGTTCACAATCGAAGATTTAGATTTACAAGTTGCGCTTACTACAGGCGCTGAAGCAGCAGGAATGGAAGTTAACGAGTTTGCAAAAACGATGCTTTCTTACTCTTTTAACACCTCTCAGGCGATGCTAGGGGTGCAGCAGGTAGCGACATTTTTAGAGGGTACTTTGTTGCAAAAATTGACAGAAATACAAATTAATAGTTACGCACTCAGACATCAAGTGACTAATCTGCATGCGGATCTATTGGGTGAACATGAGCAAAGAGCGTTAGATATAGCGGTTGAGGCTAATGAGCTAGCTTCAGAAGCTGCATTAAATTAGGGAGGTGTGAGATGTATAACAATCATCAAAAACGAGAAGTAGAGCTAACTAAAAAAGATTGGGTAATCATACACCTATTAAATATTTGTCTTTTGGCTCTCTTATTTGCACTTTTACCGGGCGAAGAGGATTTAAAAAAGAATGACCCTGAAGGCTATGAGTTTGTAAAAAAATTTGAAGAAAAAAGGGATGCGGTTTTAAAAGGGGCAGTAAATGCAGTCATTGGCAAAGAGTGATAACCACAACGAAAACATGACAGAGGAGATGGAGAGGCTCAAACAAGAAAATGAGCAGCTCAGAAATCAACTGCAATCTAAAGAGGACCCGTATAAACAAAAAAAAGATCCATATGCTTCAAAGCCTGATCCGTATGCAGTGAATAAAAACTCTTACAATAGTGCAATGGAGAGACGTAATGATGCAGAACATGTACAAATGGGTTCAGCTATCGGTATTGTAGGCGCTCTTTCTATGCCCGTACAAGCAAAAGCGTTAGGTGTTGTTGCCGCAAAAGGGTTAGCGGGAATGGGTGCCACTTCTTTAGCTGGTATGGCAGCAGTACCGGGCGGAGCAGTATTGTTAGGTATAGGTGCAGCTGCTATTGCAGGCGGACTAGGTGTCATTGCGCTAAAATCCGTCTATAAAGGCATAAAAAGCAATATGTCTGCTCTTAAAAATATGCCTAAATTAAACTACAGCAACAATCCAGACTATAAATCTTCCACAAGATATGAGCCTGAGAGAACTAATCCTAATTCGAGAGGCGCATATCAAGAGCAGGTAAAACAAAAGGATAAAATCGGCGGACATATCCAAAGTGTCAAAGATAAATTCAAAGAGGGCAAGGATATAACCAATGATATCAGAGATATTCAATCGCTCAAAAGCTTAAGCGGCTCTCAAAAAAAAGAGTTAAATAGACTCCAGAGCGATAATATCATTAGAAATGCTGCAAATGACAAAGACAATCCTAGCCGTTTAGCAGATGCTCCGGCAATTTCAAAAGAGTTGAACAAGCACCACGAGCAGCATAATATCCCACACAAGGAGATGATGGAGATTAGAAAAAATGTTCTCTCAAGATTAGGCGAACATTACGACAATCAAGACATTAACCGCAACGGTAAAATTATGGATAGTGATGCAATTCCCGGTATAAAAGCGCAAGAAGCTCAAGTGTCTCAAGCAGACAAACAACAAAAAGAGTTCAAGCCAATGAACATGGATCAATCAAATTTAGATTACTCAAAAAGTTCATCTACGGTAAAAGAAGCAGCACAAACTACATTTAACAACAGCTACGACAAAGACACTAAAGTGCAAGAGGTTCAAGTTAATCAAGAGCAAAAAGAGGTTACTCCGAAAGCGCAAGAAGCTCAAAGTTCTCAAGATATGAAACAATCTTCTAATTCTGTTTCAAACAGTGAGGCTACTCCAAACAGGACTCAAGCAGAGTGGAATTCCCAAGCTTACAAAGAGATAGAAGAGTTAAAAAAAGCTAAAGGCGAAAGAGACGGTAGAGATATTAATCCTGATGAAGCCAAAAAAGCAGCTTTAGAAGCGGCAAACAAAAGAAACGAAGCAGTAGAAAAAAAGGAGGATAGAAGCAAGATAGTAGCTACCCAGCAAGCCTTTATGAACGCTCAAGCCGTCCAAAGAAACGGTGTGAGTATGAGTTCTTTGCAGAGTTACGCAGAAAAAACTCTCGTAAATGAAGATATGGATGCAAAAGCCGTTCAAAAGTTTGTCAATAACACTAAAGAGCATGCTAATAAATTAGCAGATATAGGTATCTTGCAAAAAAGTGAAAATGGAGATTTTAGTTTTGTTGATAAAAAGGCAAAAGAGATTTTACATGAAAACGGGAATAAGGGATTTGATAAGATTTATGAGGCTAATTTAAAATCATACAAAGGCGCAGTAAAAGACAAAGCATCTACTCATGATGTAAAGCTAGATAATGAAAAGGCAAAAGAGACTCAAGCGGAAAAACAGCCTAAAACTAAACAATCCGCCGCAACGGTTCAAAAGGCTCAAGCAAATGTATCGGCTCATACTAAAAACATGGGAAAGCCTATTGCCGGTTCGTCAAATCAAAAGCCTGCACCGGCTCAAGCGCCTCAAAAACAAAGCCAAAATCAAAATCAAAATTCATCAAGCTCTTCAAAGCAGGCTAAAGCTGCAGGAACAGAGAGAGGCAGATAATGAAATCGGCAGAAAACACAGCGGTTGACAATGTAAAAAGTCATACCCAAAAGCTAGGTAAGCAGCTTGAAAAAAACAATGAAAACGGTAACAAAGCTCTTGTAAGCGGAAAGGAAGGAGGGCTTTACAGCGGCGGAAATGGAGGAGGACTTTTCAGCGGTGGTAATAATGGTGTTTATATAAGTGAAAAAGATATTGCTCAAGAGTCTAAAAGCTCTACCGAGAGAGGCAGATAATGGAAAAGCTAAGAACGGATATTGAAAAAAATATCAACTCCAAAACTTACAGAGCATGGGAGAAATTAGAACATGAATCTCAAATGCGGTTTAAAGCGTGGGGTATTGAGCAGAGTATATACTTTGCTCCTACGATTGCCGTCATGTTCGTATATTTTTTATTTGGACTTATACAGGATATGGATCTTCCTTACAATCAAAGTTTTGATTTTTTTAGTGCTACATTTTTTTATATTCTTATTATCACAGCGGCTATAAATCTATTTCTTTTGAAATATTTCAAGCCTCTCTTTGATGATATCATGAAAAAACACTCTCAAGATCTGAGTGAAGATGTTTATCAAAAGGGTGCAAAGTTCGCTAATACTAAAGAGTATAATCAGACCATAGAGCACTTCTTAAAAACAGAATTTGAGATAAGCAAAAGCAGTTCAACTTTAGAGACTTTTAAAGTACCTCTGCAAAAGCTCTCACACGACGATGATAAGAGATTTGAAGTAGAGCCGCAGGACATGAAGATACCTCGTATCTCGCTTGCAACAGGATTATGCATCATGGGTTCACCTGGTAGAGGTAAATCAATGCTCATAAATCACATAATTAATCAGATCCCAAACAATGCAAATACCAAAACTATACTCATTGATGTCAAGGGTGAATTTGTAGAGAAGTTTTACAATCCTTTGACGGATTTTATCTTATGCCCGGCAGACCTAAGAAGTGTTAAATTTGAGTTATACAAATTCATTAAAACTCATATAGATGCAGGAGTTATAGCAGATATATTAATCCCGGACGATAAAAACACACCAGACCCGCACTGGACCAATGCAGCAAGAGCAGTCATGGAGGGTATCTTAGTCAAAGCGGCTAAAAGAAAATTATCCAATAAAGAGATATTTGCTATGATTAGCGATGCAAAACAGCTCGAAGAGCTTAAGAATGATGAAGATATCAGAAATATTGTATACAACTTTCTCAGAGGCGATGTTACTGAGGATGCACTCTCCAGAGAAACCGCTTCAATCCTCTCTACACTCGCCAGAAAAGCCAAACCGCTGCAACATCTCAAATATGCGGATGATTTAGAGGGTAATGATTTCATTGAGTTTAAAAGCTGGCTGGGCGACGGCAAAGGCGGCAAACTCTTTTTACTTGCTACGGATAATTTAAGCCGTGTATTTAGTCCTCTTTATGGTGTTATTACGAGTTATCTCATTTCTTCCATTCTTGATGGGGCGGATAACCGTGATTTAAATTTTTATTTCATTCTCGACGAGCTGCCTCGTCTAGGTAAAGCTTTAGGCGAAAATCTTGAAAAAGCTTTGGCGGTAGGACGCTCAAAAGGCATAAAGATCATCATGGCAATGCAGTCATACAGCCAGATAAAAAAAGAGTTCGGAGAGAAAGAAGCGGAGAGCATATTAGACACTACCAATAGCTATGTGATATTTCAGAACAATATCGGAGCGGAGTTTTTGGAAAAATACTTTGGTAAAACAACAGTGCTTAGAAACGATGAGAGCTTCAGTTTTGGTATGGACTCCATGGCGGATAGGGTAACGGTATCTCGTAAAGAGGTAAAAGAGGCTTTAATCGATAGTGCGGAGATAAGCAGGCTCAATATATTTGAATTCTATGCAAAGATAGAGGGATGCGCTGATGTGCTTAAGGGCCGGTTGGCTGCAGAGTTTATACCTAGCAAAAATATACCTAAGTATCTTGAAAATCCAAAAATGACAATTGAGGCGCTTGAGCAAGAAGTCAGATATATAATCAAGTATATTGAAAACAATTTTATCAACACCACGAATGTATATGAGAGAGGTTTGCTTAACAAGCCTACCGTAAAAATCATGATGTAATTCAAAAAATTATGAATATATACGAAACCACAAAAAAAGGAGGTAAAACAAAATGAAATTTGGATTTTTTGGAGGTGCGATACTTCTGATGTTAACGCTTGTCTTTAGCTACATAGCTATTCAAAACAACAAAATAGCAAAAGAGATAACGCTTAAATCCTTTGGACTTGATAAGCCAAAAGCTCAAGCACTACAACAGCAGCCGGCAGTAAATGACAACAATGCTTCAATGGCTCAAGACATAAATGAAACTAAAAGAGAGAATACGCCTAAAGTTGAAACCAAAGAAGCAGAAGCAAAGGATGATAAATGGCAAAAGTTTGACGAGAAGTTTAAAGACTTTGATAAGAAGTTTGAAAATTTCTGAAAAATTATGAATACATATAGAGAGACAAAAAACAGATTTTATCTCTCCGGAATTAAGCAGAGGTTGTGCTTTTTTAAGCGCTTGAAATTTTAACACAAAAACAAAAAACAAAAGGATTCAAAATGTTAAGAAAAACATTATCAATGGCTATGGCGAGTTTAGTAATTAGTAGCAGTTTATCTGCATATACAGCAAGCAGAATTTATGCAGGCGTAGGCTCTAACGACACTGTAGAAGCTGGATTTACTTTAATTAATGTACCTACTTTAACGGTGGGTGATTTCAACTTCAAGAAAATCGATGAAGATAAAAAATTGTACAAAGGTGCAATTTTCAAAACATTTCAAGTTGTGCCTGACGAACATGGGGTAAATATCGGAATTGGTGTTGTACATAGCGATATCTACAATCAAACTGTTACAAAGCCGTCTTTTAACTTTGGGTACGAGATGAAAGATTGGGTTATAATTAAAGGTTATTTAGCGGATGCTGAAAATAACGGCATCGATGTCGAAGTACCTCTCTACAAAACGGATGAATTTTGGTTTAACATCGCGGCTTCTTACAATGAGGTTCAAGACCTCGAACAAAGAAACGCGCTTGTTAAAGCGTACTTTATGTTTTAACCATAGTTCCAATCCGTCTTTACGGATTGGGTAGTTTATTTAAAAAAATACAGGAGATGTAAAATGAGAAAGATAATTTTCGGAATAATGGTGGTTTTCTCGGTTAATTTAATGGCAAATTGTGATGTAAAGCAAATTAAAAAAGTGTTTGCTGAATCAAAAAGTAGTATAGATAAAAAAATTTTGCACCATAGAAAAAATAGTGGGAATACCGAAGTTGCAGCAATTGGTTATGCAAAAGGTGCCGGGGAGATTTTGACGGCAAGACATGGTTCACTTCAAAACAATATTCAGAACTTGCAATTACCAAATGGTACAATTGCCATTAACAAAGACTGGACGAATATTCTTTTTAGTATTAAAAAATACATATATTCTTCTCCGACACCTGAAGAATATTTCTTAAGAACATCAAAATTACTAAGTGTTCTTTTTGAAGATTCAGATATGTTATGTATCTTTACAGGTAGCATAATTACAACACTTGATGATCCAGTTACCGGTACATATCAACTTATTAACTCAATCAACGATAAAAAAAAGTTTCAAAATGCACTTAGAAGGTTTATTGTTTTTTCAACAATTGCAGATAAAGGTGCAAACGATTCTTTTGCTCTAGAAAAAGTTTTTATAAATGATGTCAAACGTTGGGAGTGCATTGAAAATGCACTTAAATAAGCAATAGGAGCTTTAGAGATGAAAAAAATTATAAAAATTCTTGCCTTAACTGGCGTTATTTTAACTTTTAGTGCTTGTGGTGACAAACCGCAAGAGGAAGTACATAGTAGTAGTACTACTAAGAAAGAAATAGAAGAAAAAGCACCCGTAAAAACTGTTGATATCAACACTAAGCTAACTCAAGAGGAGCAAGATATTGGAAATAAAGTCATCAAAAAATACAATCAGTTTCTACAGGATCTTTCGCATCCTATCTCTCTATTAGAAGAAGCCATAGCTGCTAAAAATGATTTTACTAAGAGAGTAGAACATAAAAAAGAGACATTAGCCGCTAAAGCTGCTTTTCAATTGCTAGAACCGATTCCACTATATAAACAGTTCTGCGTGACAGCAGTCGTGACTAAAAACTCACCAAAGGTAGATGAATGTGTAAAACAGCTTGATTTGATGGACAAAGAATCAGACAATCAATATGCTATTACATCTAAAGAAGTTTTTTATGAGCACTTAGTTATTTATTTTTGGGAAGAGAGAGGTGATTCTGATATGAGTGAAAAAATCGCATATCGAATGTTAAAAATATATCCTAATAATAAAGATACATTATCAAACTTATCTATATTATACGCTAAAACTAAAGCAGATAGATTTGAGAATGAAACTGAAAGAAATTGCTATGCTTTTTATTTAGCTACAAAAGCTGGTAAAAACAAAGAAATATTTAGTGAATGTAAGGATTTTGATGGTGATTCAAAATTTAATGAGATATCCCAAAATGTTCTACATGGCGTTTTACTTCAAAAAAATAAAATAGGATTTGACAAATGAAAAAAATAATTATTTTATTATTAGTTGTAACCATAGCTGCTTTTGGTAGCATTAGAGAGGATGCCACTGCTACAGATGTAAAACGCTTGTATTCTTACTCTAAAAAAGAATTGTCGGGGCTTGAATATCTTAAACTAACGGGAGCTCTCAAAGCTGATTCTGAATATTTTGATGGTACGATTGGAACTTTTCGCAATAATATTCAAAATCTTCAATTGCCTAATGGCACCATAGATTTAAGCAATAGCTGGAACAGTGTATTTTTTAAGATTATCAAATATATAGCCTCTGCTGAAAGTCAAAAAGAGTATTACTATAGAGTTTACCAATATATTTCTGCAATTGGGCATTTCAAAGAGGGTTATAGAGATGGTGCGCCTAAATGGGCTAAAGTTTGGACAAATAAAAACATAGAAAGTACAAATCATTTGGTAACTTCTTATTTCAAATTTTTAGTTGAGCAAGGCAGCGGAGATATCCCCAAAAAAACCATTCAAAAAATAACTTTATTTAGCTCAATGGTCGATGGTGCTTCTAACCAAAATTATGCAAAAGATTACTTTATTAAAAATGGTGCAAGCGCAGAGTGGAACAGGGTAAGAGAGGAATTAGGAATATGAAAAAGCCAATCATATTATCTCTGATCTTGCCATTGTTTTTTATATCATCTCTTTTTGCAGATATCTCAAATCAGACTTCGAATCAGAAGTCTGAACAAGAGAGTGAAAGAAACAGTGAGCAAAAGTCGATTAACCAAAGCGACACTAAAACTTTGCAAGAAAGCAGAGGAAGCGAAAATAGCAAGGTTAAAACAGTAACTAAAAATCTCTCTGAAATAAAGAGTTTTACTAAATCAGTAACAAAATCAAAGTCCGGCAATTGGAGTGTTAATATTAACCCAATTCCTTATATCTTAATGGAGATGAGGGCTTTAGGATGGGATAAGAGAGCTTTTGCCCTCAGAAACAGTGATTTGGGTACTACTCACTTCATTGATGCGGATGAAGAGATAATTGATTTAAATGCTAAAGCTTACACTGAAACTAAAGCTCAAATCAGAGGCAAAATGACAAAAGTTCAAATAGCTAAAATTCAAAACACTATAGAGCTTTTGTATTTCAGCGGCGAAGTGGCAGATAAAGCAAGTTCGTTAATGCAGAATTTTTATAATCCAAACATAAAAAATATCAATGAATTAGCAAAACAAGCCGTGCATAAGGCTTATAATAATACTGAACCCAAACGGTTTAATATTAGCAGTTGCAATTATGGCGGCTCAAATGATGTTTATACTTGTAATGATGGCGAGTTTACAATCGTTCTTACAAGCTCAGTTCCAACGCTATTAAGAAACGGTGCTCCTTACTATTCGGCGGAAAAAATAGGTTTTAATACCCCATCGCTCACTATCAGCTTTGCTACAAATGACAGTGACGCAATGAGTAAGGTGGAACAGGATTCTGAGAGTAGAAGCGTGGCTCAAGCAGTGAGACAATATACAGCTCATCTAGAACAACAAGGGCAGAGCGAAGTTGCTAGTAAGATTAAAACGGCAATGATTGAAAAAGCACTAACAAGTAATCTAAGCACTACGGCAAGTGCAACGGTGCAGGCTATTAACTCAGGTTCGCCTACTGCGGTATTGAAGATTTTTCAGTGATTAATATAGCAGAAGGTAAATAGCAGCCAGAGGGGTAACTAATCCCTCTGTTTTGATTAATAAAGAGCGGGTGCGAACACCATCAATATTAAAAAGACTGCTATTATTTTTCTGTACAAAATAGAATCCTTCGTATTGGAATCCTAATCCCACACCAACACCCACTTACCAAAAAATTTGGCAAAAAAAAAGGCTAGAACCCTAAAGTCCTAACCTTAATCTTCCAATACAGGATTTGGTAGTTAATCAAACCCTTAAAGGATCTATTTTGTACATCAAAGAAATTATATCACAAAAATTTAAATAGTTGATTTTTTGTTTTTACTCAAAAAGTAAACGAAAAATTATGAATATCAATAGAGAGATAAAAATCAAAAATCTATCTCTTAAAAAAACAAAAAAAGGATTTATCATGGGTTTAATTAAAAAGTACGCTGCTGTAAGCGGCAGAGAAGAAGCAGAGATATACTTAGCTATGTTTCCTGCAATTTTGGCTATTATAGGTTTGGTTTTGTTAGGTGTTGTAGCTGATAGTATTTTTATACCTTTAGCAGTAGTTGTGGCATTTATTCTCGTAAATATTGTACTGAAGATACTTGAAGTTCTATCTTATAGCTTTGGTTCTTTGATGGAGATTTTGCTGGTCGGCTTCTTTTTTAAGAAAACTGAAATCACAAATTAAAATCAGGGGGCAAAAAAAAGGTTAGAGGCTCATGACTTCCCCTAACCTTTTTGCCACTCCATTATTACAATAGATAGTTCGTATTCGCAAAAAGAATTATAGCAGAAAATATTAACTGTTATTGTGATCTTCAACCTATTTTTTAACCAAAAACTTCACGCATTTGGGCAAAACTTCTCAAAAAATTATGAATATATATAAACACTAAAAACAGGAGTTTATATTATGATCGCAACACCGACATGGGGAACATCAACCTCAATTATGGATTATCACAAAGAATCTAAAGACAACTATTATAAAAAAGAGGGTGATTTAGGTATCTGGCAAGGTAAACTAGCTACAGAGTTAGGCTTAAGCGGAGCCATTAACGATAAAGACCTTGAAAATCTTTTAAACGGTAAAAATCAAGAAGGTACACAAATATTAAAAAATATATCTATCGATAAAGCGACGGGAGAGAGAACGAGAGCAGGATTAGATCTGACTTTCAATGCTCCTAAATCCGTATCCGTTGCTTATGAACTTGCAAAGGCTACAGGTAATGAAGCTCTGGCTTCTAAGCTGCTTGAAATCCACAATAACGCTACGACTAAAGTTCTTGAAAAAATAGAGAAAAATTACTCTCAAGCAAGAGAAACCAAAGACGGTATCACTACTCATGTAGATACCGGCAATCTAGCAATAGCTAAATTTCAACACGACACGGCAAGACCGATAACAGATGAAAAAGGTAATGTAACCGTAGACCCGTCGCTTCATACTCATGCGGTTATTATGAATATGACCAAATCCAAAGATGGCACATATAAAGCTATTGAGTCTAAAGAGATATTTGAGAACTATAGAAGTGCAGGAATGGAATATCGCTCAGTCATGGCTGCAGAGCTAAAAGCGGCAGGATTTGAAATTGTAGTAACCGACCATAACCAAGGTTTCTATGAAATCAAACTCACTCAAGATGAAAAACTTGATGAAAAAATACTTGATAATTTTTCAGAAAGAAGCAAACAGATAGAAGAGGCTTTACCTGCTTTGAAAGAGAAGTATCCTGACAAATCAGATAGCGAACTAAAGCAGCTGGCGGCTCATCAAACAAGAGAGTTTAAAGGAGTGATAGACAGAGATAAAGTCAGAGAAGATAATCTAGGCAGAGCGACAGAGCTAGGTTTAAGCGTTGAAAATATTAATGATCTATCTAAATCAATGCAGCAAAAACAAGAAGAGCTAAAAAATCTAACTCCCGAGCAAATACAAGCTCAAAAGGATGAAGATAAAACCAAAGCAAGGGATGCACTCAAGACATCTATACAAGTTATGACGGATGAGAAATCAGTATTTGAAAAAGAAGATATCATGCAAAATGCTCAAAAGTTTCTTCTCGCAGATGCTATCAATCCGCAAATACTAGATCAGGTATTTAAAGAGCAATTTATATCAAAAGAGGATGATAGACTTATTAAAATACGAGATAACAACTACACTACCAAAGAAATATTAAATTACGAAAAAAGCGTACTAGACATGCTCAAAGAGTCTAAAAATCAAGTGCAGCAAATTCATACGCAATCAGAAGCAAAAGAGAAGATATGTCAATACTCCGAAAAACAGGAACATCCTCTAACCAAAGGTCAAGCCCAAGCAGCGGCGCTTATATTATCTTCTAAAGATTCTATCATAGGTATTCAAGGTGATGCTGGAACAGGTAAGACCACGATGCTAAAAGCAGTAAATGCCCTAAAAGAAGATACCAAGCTGATAGGATTATCTTACACCGGCAAAGCTGCCTCAGAGATAGAAGCCGCAACGAGAGAAAAGGAGAAAGAAAAAGCATCACAAACCACTTTTAAAGAGGGAGGCATCAAATCATCCACTATCGCCAGTTTTTTAAACGGTATTGAAAACGGCACTATCAATAAACAAGAACTCAAAGATGCAAAGCTCATAGTCGATGAAGCCTCAATGCTAGGCATAAAAGATGCGAATAAACTTTTATCCTTTGCAAAGGAAGCAGGTGCGCAAGTCGTACTAATGGGAGATGTCAAGCAGTTTAAAGCAATCAATGCCGGAGATCCGTTTACGATGCTACAAGATAATAATATGAAAACGGAAAACATGAATGAAGTCTTACGACAAAACGATAAAACCCTCAAAGAAGCGGTAAAACACTTAAATAACTATAACTCTGATGCAGCGTTTAAAACACTAGACGATGCGAGTAAGATAAAAGCATTATCAAAAGAGGATAATGTCATCGAAGAGATTACTAAAGAGTATTTCAAGGACAATCATAAGCCGATGGATACTACGGCTATTGCAGCTACAAAGGATACTTTTAAAAATAATCTTATTCTAACCAATACCAATAGAATCAAAGATGAGCTTAACCACTCTATAAGAGGCGAGATGAGAACAAGAGGACATCTAAAGGGTAATGATATAACTCTCAATACAAGAGAATCATCAAGACTTACTCCATCTCAAAAATATTTCGCAAGCAACTACAAGGACTCTAGCAGTATCTTTTTGCAGGGAGATATTTATATCAAAGGTGAAGACGGAACGGTAGACAAACTAGGCAAAGGAAGTGAGTTTAAGATTATAGGCTCTGATATCAAAAGCAACACCTTAAGTGTTGAGGATAAAGAGGGTAAGAGTCATACAATAGACCTAAAGAAAAACTCTAACGCTATACAGGCATATTCAGAAGAAAAAAGAA
>Ga0208863_1001028_pt1 | contig 20179 bp, 13 predicted proteins | sample RifOxyD3_FD_184040 | JGI IMG/M metagenome (GOLD analysis project Ga0208863, IMG submission 184040) | Soil microbial communities from Rifle, Colorado - Rifle Oxygen_injection D3 (SPAdes) | ecosystem: Environmental > Terrestrial > Deep subsurface > Rock core/Sediment | place: Rifle, Colorado...
ATACTCCTAAACCGATTCTACGACAAAACGGGCACCGCTACCGGTTGCCATAAGGTTTAGGAGTATTCTGTCGTCTTTATTTTTTAAATCGCCTTTATCAAGACATATATCATAGGCATTATTCTCGCAAAGAAGCTCACTTATAAGCTCCTGAGCGTTTGGATTTTTGTATTGACCCAAAGCGGCAATGGCATTAAAAAGATAAATTTGCGGAACTTTAAGAAGAGTATTTGTAAAATTGTCTTTATTTTTTAGCATAGTGTTTACCTGTTTGAAAAATTCAGGTTTTGCACGGGACAATATATCTTCAAGCACTTTTTTGCCTGATATGCTCAACATTCCTTTGTCATCAACAATAAGCCTTGATATTTCATCTGTAGTAATTTTACCTTTTTTGAATTCATCTATAACTATATCAGAGTTTATTTTTAAACCTCCGTCCTTGCCTGTTTCTTTTATTACTATCTTATCAAATCCCAGAGCTTTAAGCGTTGCCTCGTTAGCGGTATTCAAAAGATAGTATTTTCCGTCTTTACCTAAAACAATGGATTCATATTCAAATTTATGGGATTTTGCTGTTGAAAGGGCATTAATAATACTTTTAAACCCATCATTTGGAGTTAATTTGCCATCAGGGTATGAATCTTCGGTAAAAAATCCCTGCCCCTCTTCTGTGGCAGTAATTTCACCATTGTCAACAAAAAGAACAGCCTCTTTTGCATTATCTGGTAAATCATTGAGATTGACTACATGATATTTAAGTTTGCCTTGTTCTGTAGATGCTAATAAAGCCTGATCTTTTTTATTATCGGTTGACATTGCATTTATAGCCGTTTCAGCCTGTAAAAAACTTTTTCTGTTTTTAGGGAGCTGTTCGGACGATAAAGGCTGATATTTTACAAGACTGTTTACATCAAATTCCACCATCGTTATTTCCTTTAAAGCATTAATATTCTAAATAGTATATGTTATATAAAAAGCAAAAACTTGTCTAAAAAAGATATTTTGTTTTCATTCTGTTTTTATGCAAGCAAGAACTATATTAATTACTTATTTGCTATTACCCAAAGCCCTACAAAAAGAAAAAACGCCTTTTTGGCGTTAAGTAGAGTTTGAGAGATTATTGTAAAGGAACAGTTTTAATTTCCTGTATTTATCTTTTTTTTTCTTATCTTTATCCTTTTTTCTTTTTTATCTTTCACACAATTATTATATAGGAGAGATGATTGTTAACTTGCGTATTTTAACAGCAAGTTAACTAAAACTTTAATCTTGATATGATAAATTAGTAGTGAACAGGCATGCCTGTTCACTATTTTGCCATTATAAAAAGAAGAACCCTGATTTTACAGGGTTTATATGTAAGGATGTTAATAAGATGGGGAGGTTATTATCAATTTAATTTTTTTTCTTTAATCTCTCTTTCTTTTTTCTTAACTCTTAATTAACAGTATAGCACACAAAGATTAAAATACAACTAAGGATTGGAATATTTTCTATTAAGCTTTCTTTAATTTTAGTTTACGAAAAAAAATTAAAGAAAAATGTATTTCGTTGTTCTATTTCTTCCATTTTCTTTAGACGTATAAAGTGCTTTATCAGCTGTTGAAACTAATTCTTTACCGGATGATGCATAAGCGGGAAATTCGGAGCAGCCAAGACTTATTGTAATTTTTAGCTCTTTGGTATCATGTATTATTGTAGTTTCCTCAACGGTTTTTCTAAGTCTCTCTGCCAGTAGACAGGCTCCTTCTATATCTGTTCCAGGCATAATTATTGCAAATTCTTCCCCTCCGTAACGGGCAGGAATATCTATTTCTCTTACATTATTTTTGATGATTTTGGCAACTTCTTTTATAACCGTATCTCCGACCTGATGCCCGTAAGTATCGTTAAACTTTTTAAAATGATCTATATCAAACATTATTAATGAGATTTTCATATTGTAGCGTAAAGCTCTTTTAAGCTCTGTTTCCAATCTTGCCTGAAAATAGCTGTGAATGAATAATTTTGTCATTCCGTCAGTAATTGCCATTTCATAAAGTTCTTCATTTTGAATTGCTATTGCAACCTGATTTGCAACATTTTGTATAAGGTTTTTATCGTCATCATTAAAATTCTCGTTTTTGTTTACTATATTAATTACGCCAAAAACTGTTTTATCTTCACTTAAAGGAACACAGATAAGATTTTTAATATCTTCGTTCATATCCTGTACATCATATTTTTTAAATCTTGCATCATTTAAAGGGTCATTACATATCAGTCCTTCATTTGTTTTAATTACATAGCCTGCAATACCTTCGCCACTATCGAATGAAATGTATTCCCGGATTTTTTTACCTTCTTTTGTGGCATACACGAATTTGAGCATAAGTTTTTGGGTATATTTGTCAATAAGCATTATAGAACTTCTCTGAACTCCTATTGTATCAACAATAATCATAAGTATTTCATCTAAAATATTATTTTCAACCGGACTTATAATTGTTTGATTTATCTTATTCATAACAGAAAGGTCAAAAACTTTTCGGTCAAGATGATAGTTTACTAATTTTAGTGTTTCTAACATATCTTTAATTTTTAATCTCATTGAATCAAATGTTTCGGATAAAAACTGAAACTCATCAGAAGATTTTATTTTAACTTCTGTATCCAGCTTGCCTTCTCCTAATGCACGTGCTCCTTGTAAAAGCTGATTAATCGGAATAGTAATATTTTTAGAAAAAACAAGGGCCAATATTAAGGCAAAAATAATTGCAATAAACCCGATAAAATATAAAATTTGTTGCAAAGAAGAAACTATGTTTATCATACTTGTCTTGTCAAGCCCGACAGCAAGGGAAAAATTGCCGTTTATCGCCTGTTTCTCATTTATCTGAATCATAAAATAACTTTTGTCTATTTTAATGTCTTTTTTAGTATCTGCTAATTCGGATAATCTTTCTCCATTTACAATAAAAGTAGTACCTAAAATTATATTTTTATCAATAGTTTTATCTTTAAAAAATATTATTACTTCTGTATTTGATATTTTCTTTATTTCATCTGTTATTTTATGAGATACGAAAAACGATATTGCTATAACCCCTGATGGACCTGATGCGGATTCATGATACATTGGTAAGGCTGTAGTTATTTTTAATTTTTGATTATTAAATTTTATTTCATTCTTGACTGCTCCGTTTAAAACAGCCTTTACTATATCCTTATCAGTCATTTTTTCGGATATTTTAGGCTCAGATACAATGACATCACCGGATTTATCATAAATTTCAATAATTGCATCATAGTAATTTAAGTTAAGGTACTGTCTGATAAGATTGATTTTATCAATAAGAACAAGTTTGTCTTTGGTAATTACCGCATCTTTTATATCTTTTATCTGGGATATAAACCTTGCTCTTAAGGTTATATCTTCTACAGCTTTTTCAAATACGCTGTTTGCCACCTGAAGACTTTCAGCCGCACGTTTTTGTAAAAGATTTTCCATTCTCTCCGGGACAAGATTAGAAATCATAATAATTGATAAAACTATTGGAAAACAGACTACCAGAATAAATAAAAAAGTTAATTTTTTTTTCATAAAAAATGTACTAAAACGAATATTAAAAATATTATACCAGAAGCTTTTGTCAAGACAAATTTGATTTATCCGAGATTAACTATTATAGCTTCCAGTCTGCTCACTTTTGTACTCATTTCGTTTAAGAAGCGCATACCGAATTCAGGATAGTCTTTCAAAAATGTTATTATATCTTCTTTTTTAAACTTCAATGCTCTTACTTCGCCCAGAATAGATTCTGCAATTACAGAGGAGCCTTTGTTGTCCCAGATATTTTCTTCACCAAGAAATCCTCCTGAACCAAGTATACCAATAGTCCCTAACCATCCGGCTTTTGAATATTTTTTTATTTCTACATTCCCATCCATAATAATATAAAAATTATTATCAATATCCCCTTCCCATAATATCTCTGTCTCATCATAATAATCTTCTTCTTTTGCCCGTCCTGCAAATATTTCCAAAATATTATCCGGCAGTTGTGCAAATATCGGCACATCTTTTAAAAACATTATGCGTTCACGCAAGGCTTGTACAATCATTTTTCTTAGTTTTAACGGCTCAACATGCGCCCACTTAAATCCAAGTTTATTTAAAATAAAATTTGTTTTATCTGAAACTATAATAAACCGTGAAAATTGTCCTCCATCAACAGTGTCGGTTAACCAGCCTTTATGTAACATAAGATTTTCTATATGTGCTTTAAACCCGGATTTTTCAAAATTGTTGTACAGATAGTCAATGAAATCAGTAAAAGATAAATTATCCATATTCAGACCCAAATCTTTTGCAGGCAGAATATCTGATAATTTAACCTCATGAGAATTTTGAATATGATAAATCTGATTTATAAGATTTTTTCTGTTAAACAACAATAATATTGATTTACTTACATAATCCACAAAAGAAAACTCAACTTCATCATTGCTTGTCGGGACAACTCCAAAATTCACAAAGGCTTTTACAATGGTATAGAAAGCATTCTCCTCTATATTTTCCTGAAAGAGCCCTGAAGCGGAATTAAAAACAATATTTCCTACTCTGAAAATATTTGTATTAAGACCTTTTTCCCTTGCTTCAACAACAAGTTTTTCAGCTTCAAGTTTTGTTTTAACATAGTAGTTATCTATTTTTTGCCCGACATCAACATCGTTTTCAGTAAATACGATTTTGTCCTTTCCTTCAACACTTCCATAGCCTACAGATATTGTTGATATATGGTTAAAATCCTTTTTAATTCCGATATTTGCCAAATCAAGCAGATTTTGGGTCGCTTTGACATTAGCTGAATAAAATTCTTCATAATGGCCATAGTGCTTTACAATTGCGGCAGAATGAATAATACAGTCGATTTTTTCTGCAAGTTCATTATAGAGGTGTTCATCCAATCCAAGTTTTTCTTTACTCAAATCACCGGGGATTATTGTAATCCTATCGAAAATTTGTTTGTCAAAATCATTATTAAAATAGTATTCGATTTTGTTATTTAATCTTTCCGTACATTGCCCAACATCAGTCCCGCGTAATATAACATAAATATTACAGTCTTTTATTTCCAGTAAATCATGTAAAAGATTAATTCCAAGATAACCGGTAACACCTGTTAATAAAATATTTCTATATTCTTTTTGTTCTGTAAAATTCAGGTCCTGATATTTATCAATAGTCTCTTTATTATATAAATCCAGAATATTTTTAACTTCAATATCTTCAAAAATATTTTCCTGCTTTATTTGAGATAATTCTTTTAATTTTTCAAGTCTGATTTTAAGGTTATCTTTTCTTTCTGTAATGTGTTTTGAAAGTTCTTCAATCGTTTGATATTTAAAAATATCATTAACAGAAACATCAAATTCTTTTTGAAGCTTGGCAACAAGCGTAACAGCTTTTAACGAATGTCCTCCAAGGGCAAAGAAATTATCTTTAATCCCTATTTTGTCTAAACCAAGGACATTTTGCCATATTTTTACAATTTTTTCCTGTCTTTTAGTTTCAGCTCCTACATATTCCACGCCTGTTTCAACTTTACCTCCCGGTTCGGGTAATGCTTTACGGTCAACTTTTCCGTTAGCTGTAAGAGGCATTTCCTTAAGATGAATAAAATAGGACGGAATCATGTAATCAGGAAGTTTTTTGGCTAAAAATTCTCTCAACTCAATTACATTCAATTCCTGTTTAGACGTAAAATAAGCACAAAGGAAGCTTGTTCCCTGAGAGTCCTGTTTGGCAAGAACAATAACTTTTTCAATATCCGGATGTTTTAGTAATCTATTTTCTATTTCTCCAAGTTCAATTCTAAACCCTCTTATTTTTACCTGAAAATCAATTCTCCCAAGATAAACCATTTCACCATTAGGCAGTCTTTTGGCTAAATCCCCTGCCCTGTATATTATTTCTTTGGGTTTATATGGATTTTTTATAAAACGTGTAGATGTAAGTTCAGGTCTGTTTAAATATCCTTTGGCAACTCCATCGCCTCCCACACATAATTCTCCTGCCACCCCAACCGGCACAAGAGTCTGGTTCCTGTCCATCACATATGTTGTAAGTGTTGGGATTGGAACGCCTATATTACTTACGTTATTATCAATTTCATACTGGGTTATTTCTTTAAATGTTACATGGACAGTAGTTTCGGTTATTCCATACATATTGATTAATTTGGTTTCAGGATATTTGTTGTGAAACTCTTTTAACATAATAGGGTTTAAGGCTTCTCCACCAAAAACTATGTACCTTATGCCAAGAGTTTTTTCAGATATTTTGGCTTCCTGGTCTATTAAATTATAAAAAGCACCCGGAGTCTGATTAAGAACGGTAACTTTTCTTTCACCAAGTAATTTTAGGAATTCCTGTGGATTTTGAGCAACTTTTTTGGGAACTATAATTAATTTGCCTCCAAACAATAAAGCACCATACATCTCCCATACTGAAAAATCAAAAGTATATGAATGAAACATTGTCCATACATCTTTATCTGTAAAATTAAAAGCAAAATGGTCATTTTTCAATAATCTGATCAAATTACGGTGTGTTACCATAACTCCTTTGGGCTTTCCTGTTGAGCCGGATGTGTATATAATGTATGCCACATCATCCAATGCATTGATATTATCAATATTTTCTTTATCCTGCTTTAATAAATTTTCATCTGAAACATCAATGATTTCACCTTTAAAATCAAGATTAGACGCATTATCTCTTGTACTGATTAATATAGACGTTCCGCTATCTTCCAGCATATATTTTTTTCTGTCTTCAGGAAATTCCAGCCCGATTGGTAAATATGTCCCGCCTGCTTTTAAAATGCCCATAATGCTAATAAGCATTTCAAGAGAACGGTCAAGCAGTATGGCAACTATACCATTTGCCCTTATTCCTTTATCTCTGAGAACCCTTGCAAATTGATTGGATTTTTCATTTAGTTCTTTATAGGTCATGAATTTATCTTCAAATTCCAAAGCTATGTTATCAGGGAAAAGAAGAGCCTGTTGTTCAAAAATTTCATGTGTCATTTTATCTTTTGGATATTCCGATTCTGTCCGGTTAAAATCATAAAGCAAATGTCGTTCTTCTTCTCTTGAAAGCATTTTTATGTCTTTTAATTTCTGGTCAGGATTTTCAGTTATATTGTGTAAAATATTTATGAAATGCCCTGCCATTCTCTTTATTGTTTCAGCTTCAAATAAGGCTGTACGATATTCTATCTCTAATTTTATTTGCTCATCTTCAACTTGAGCATCCATTGTTATATCAAATTTTGAAGTATTGGATTCAACAGATTGAGTGGATATTTTAAGATTTTGTGTACCAATTCCTTTAAGCCATGCATCCTGAAATACAAAAACCACATCAAATAATGGGTTTCGTCCTGACTCTCTTTCAAGATTGAGTTTTTTAATGAGATTTTCCAATGGATAGTCTTGATTATCATAAGTGTTTAAAAAATTTTCATAAACTTCTTCCAAAAATGTCTTAAAAGTTTTATTATCTTCAGGCAAGCTTCTTATCGGTAAAGTATTAACAAACATACCTATTATTTTTTGGAATTCTTCACTCTTTCTTCCAATTATAGGAGTTCCGATTATAATATCTTCCTGAGAAGTATATTTTGACAAAAGAATATTAAATGCGGTAAACAAAGTAAGGAACAGAGTTTTTCCACTCTCAGAAGATAATTTGTTCAAAGCATAAGTTAATTCTTTATCCATATAAAATTTAAGTCTTGCCCCGTTAAATTTCATACCGGAAGTTCTGATAAAGTCAGTGGATAAATCCAGAACAGGTGTGTCTAAAAATGTTTTTAACCAGAATTCCTCCTGTTTTTTTATTGAATTTGATTTTAAAGATTTTACCTGCCATTCAACAAAATCTTTGTATTGAACTTTTAATTCCGATAACTCTTTCCCCTGATAAAATTCAAATAGTTCTTTTAAAAATATACCAAGAGAAAATCCGTCAAATATTATGTGGTGAAAATCCAATAAAAGTATATGTTTTTCTTCTGCTATTTTTACCAGGTCTACCCTGAACAAAGGTGCATTTTTAAGATTAAATGGCTTTACAAAATCCTGCATAATATAATCAATATTTTCTTCATTGCTTTCCCTGTAGTTATTCTTTAATTTGACTTTTTTATGAATTATTTGAACAGGTTCTCCATTTACAACCTCAAATGAAGTTCTTAGGGATTCATGCCTGTCAATAAGAGATTGTATACTTTCACTGAGCCTTGTTTTGTCCAGTTTACCTTCAATTTTTAATCCTATGGGTATATTATAAGTTGTGTTAATATCTTCAAATTGTTCCAATATAAAAAGCCCTTTTTGAACAGATGAGGCAGGGTAATATTTCTGTGCATCCGTTAATAATTCCTCTTTTTCAATTGTTTCTGTTTTCTCCTGTTTTTCAATTATTTTTGATAAATCTATTATTGTCGGATTCGCGAAAATGTCTCTTAAAGAAATATCCATATTGAATTCTTTTTGAATTTTTGCCTGCATTATGGCGGATTTTATTGAATTACCTCCAATAGAGAAAAAATTATCATCAATCCCAAAGTTATCAGTCCCAATTAGTTCTTGCCATATATTAAATAATTTTTTCTCGATTTCATTTTCTGGCTTTACATATTCTGTTTTCTTTGTATCAATAATTTTTAAAGGATCAGGTAAAGCTTTTTTATCAACTTTGCCATTTGGATTTATTGGAATTCTATCAAGCTGTATAAAATATACAGGAATCATATAAGAAGGTAAATCTTTTGATAATTCTTTTTTTATTTCATCAATTTTTAATTCATTTTCAGAAACAACATAAGCACACAAAAATTTATTCTCATTTTTATCATCTCGTGCGATTACCACTACATCCTTAATATCCTCCTGTTTAATAAGTGCCTGTTCAATTTCACCAAGTTCTATTCTAAAGCCTCTGATTTTTACCTGTTGGTCAATTCTCCCTAAATACTCTATATTACCATCAGGAATCCATCTGGCTAAATCTCCTGTTTTATACATTTTTATGTTGCCACGGCTAAAAGGATCCGGTAAAAATTTTGCTCCTGTAAGTTCACCTCTGTTTAAATATCCTCTTGCAACACCCGGACCTGCCACACACAACTCTCCGGCAACACCTTCGGGTAAAAGATTGTTGAATTTATCAAGAATGTAAACTCTTGTGTTTGCAACAGGTTTTCCGATAGGGATATTATCATAATACTTATCAACCATAAAAGTTGATGTACAGACTGTATATTCAGTAGGTCCATAGTTATTTGCCAGGACAAAATTTTTCTTTTTATATGTTCTTAATTTATCTCCGCCAGTGTCTAACCAGCGTAAAGATTTATTTTCCACCATATCCATAAATTGTTCGCATAACTGGGTTGGAAGAAAACTTACGGTTATATTATTAGCCTCAAAATATTTATTTAAATCATTTGGAGAGAACCTTATATCATCACTTATTACATGAAGTGTTGCACCACTGATAAATGCAGGGAAAATTTCCCAGACTGAAGCATCAAATCCAAAGCCGGCATATTTAGTCGTATTATCTTGTTCAGTTAAATTATGAGAATTCTTATACCAAAAACTTAGATTCATTAAAGAATGATGCTCTATCATTACTCCCTTTGGTTTGCCCGTTGAACCTGATGTATAGATTATATAAACCAAATCTGATGGTTTATTTATAATTTTAGGGTTTGAATCATCACCTTTATATAATTCAGTATCTTCAATGTCCATAATATCACCATTAAAGTGTATTCTGTCAAATAAATGCTTTTGCGAAAGTAAAATTTTTGTATTACTATCCTCTACCATAAATTTTATCCTATCTAAAGGATATTCCGAATCAATAGGCATATAAGCAGCACCGGACTTTAAAATTGCCATGACACCAATAATCATTTCAAGAGAGCGATCAGCTAATATCCCGACAATATCATCCGGCTTAACCCCTTTATTGCGTATAATGCCTGCAAGTTGATTCGCTTTTTGGTTTAATTCCCTGTAGGTTAATTTTTTATCTTTGTACACCAATGCTGTTTTATCCGGTGTTTTTTCAACCTGTTCTTCAAATATTTGCTGAATAATTTTATCTTTGGGATAATATTGATATGTGTTATTAAATTCATATAATAATTTATGTTTTTCATTTTCAGATAATATATCAAGTTCTGATAATTTTTTATCCGGCGAATCAAGGGCTGATTTAATAATATTTGAGATATATTCAAACATGGATTCAATTTCTTGTTTGTTAAAAATTGAAGTATTGTAGTCTATAAAAAGTTCTATTTGGGGTTTTTCTTTTTTTTGATAATCATAGGATACATATATTGTAATTGCATTTTCCGAATGTCTGTTATTGTGAAAATCCACCTTTATATCTTCAGGATAAACATCTTTAAAATATTGAACTATTGCTACATTAGAGAGTTCAACCGGTCCGCTGTTTTTTTCTCTTAAATCTTTGATTAAAAGGTCGTATGGATATCTTTGATGTTCAATTACCGGGACAAACTGTTTTTCGATTTTTTTGATTAAATTGTTAAATTCAATATCTTTATCTGCATTAATCCTAAAAGGCACAGTACTTACAAACATTCCCGTTATATTTTTCAATTCCGGGTTAAAGCGATTATGGACGCCTGTTTGAAATACTATATCTTCTTTGGATGTAATTTTTAAAAAATAAGTATAAAATGCTGCCAGAATAATTTTAAAAACTGATGTTTTATTTTCTTGTTTATACGCATAAATTTTCGAAGTCAGGTCAGAAGGCATAGGAAATGTTTTTCTGTTGATTTCTATGCTATCTGTGCTTTGATGCGGTTTAAATTCTATAAGTTCAGGTATGATTTCAAAATTTTTGTTCCAGTATTCTTTATCTTTTTGGCAATCCGGAGAATTTAAATATTGTTTTTCAATTTCTATATAATCAAGATAAGAAGGGCTATTTTCATTGCCCGTAGGGAACGGTCGCGACCGTTCCCTACTAAATTCATTATAATTATCTAAAATCCGGTTTATAATTAAACCCATTGACCACCCGTCAGAAATTATGTGATGAATATTAATAAAAAATCCTGTATTGCCATTATTAAATTTTATTATTGCAAAGTAAACAAGGTCATTATCAATGATATTAAATGGATTAGCCGCATTACTTTTTATCCATGCTGAATATGCCTGTTCTCCGTCAGTAGTGTTAAAGTCAAAATAATCAAATTGTTTTTCCTGATAATCAGAGACATACTGTTTAGGTTCCCCGTCCATTTCAACAAATTTAAGTCTTAAGCAGTCATTTTGTTGAATGGTTAAATTTATAGCTTTTTTAAGTAATTCAGTATTTACTTCTGTTCTAAATTTAACTGTAAACGGAATATTCCACATTGAACTGCCGGGATGAAATTTTTCTGTGTACCATATTCTTTTTTCAGGATGAGATAGGGAATAATATGTTTTTTCTGTATTAATCATAATGATACTCCTTTATTTCTATTCTATTTTCTAAAATTACTTTTTCAACAGTCTCGTTATCGGCTGGCGTTCTTTTAGCCTTTTATTGTTTTACTGTTACGAACCAATCGTCTGAAGTCAATTCTATTGTTTCCATTGATTGATAGCAAAGTTTTTGAATACAATGAGAGTTCTTTTATAAATTCAAAGTGTTTTATATTTCTTGTTAATAATGGCAATTTTTTGACTAAGGCAGTCGCAGCAATTATAGCGTCTTCTTTTTCCAGATTTTGCTTACTGTATTTAGTACGAAGGCAGGAATAAACGGTAGCAATTTCTTTATCGATCGTAATTAGACGCATTAGACCAAGACATTTTTTTATTTTTTGTCTTTCCATCGCTGTTAATCCTTCTTTAGCAAGAAGTTCTTTTTTGGTAATAAAGGAATAATAAAGGCTGATTTGTTGGGAACTGAAAAGCTTTTTAGTCCATTTTAGCCCTTTCAACCAGTCAATAATAATGTCAGTATCTACTAAAACTTTTTCTTCTGCCATGTTTTGATTTCTTCTAAAAATTCCTTGTCAGTTTTTTCTGTACCATCGGACTTACATTTATTAGCAATTCTGAGTTTATTTACATATTCTATGCTATCTTTAAACTCTTCTTTATTTTTCCAGATTCCAAAGCCATACTGTTCCAAGGAAGGTGGCGTGATATTTTCAAAGTATTGATCAATTACCCATTTAGGTATTCGATAATGACTGCCAAATTTAATAGCAGGTAACTTTTTATTCCGTATCATACTCCTTATGCTTTCAGGAGTTATTCTAAAAATTTGTGCTACTTCAGTAACACTCAATACCTCGGAATAATTGTAGTTTTGAGCTTTTGTTTTAGCCATAATAACTCCCTTTATCTGTAAAAAAGAACAGTTTATATAATTATACAATAAAAAACGGAAGATATAATAAAAGGGCAATATATTCGGGTAGAGGGATTTAATTGTTTACAATCATTAACAAATATAAAGTGTTTTTTTATAGATAATAACATTTTTAATCATTCGTAGAGACGCAAATTATCTCTTTAAATTCTCCAGATCCGCTTCAATGTTCTTCTTTTATGTTATCATTTTATATAAATCAGCAGCAGCAAAATAATATTAATTCAGATATACAGGAGGCTTAGATTTTGGATAAAACAGAAATTGTGCAATACTGGCTTGATACAGCGAATAATGATTATAAAACCATGCTTAATTTGTATGAAAGTAAAGATTATAATTGGAGTTTATTTATCGGGCATTTGGTTATAGAAAAATTGTTAAAGGCGTTGTATGTCAAAAATATTGATATTAATGTACCAAGAATTCATGACTTATTAAGACTGGCAGAGAAATCAGGATTACCAATTGATGATGATAAAAAAGAATTATTTGACATCATAACCACATTTAATCTGAATACCAGATACCCTGATTATAAGCAGAGTTTTTATAATAAATGCACCTATGAATTTACCACAGAATATATTGAGAAAATAAAGGAGTTGAGGCTATGGCTACTATCACTTCTATAGATTCAATAAAAGAGGTTATTAGACATTATGCTGATATTTTAAAAAATGAATTAAATATCAGAGGTGTCTATATTTATGGCTCTTATGCAAAAGGCACTTTTAACGAAGACAGTGATATTGATGTAATAGTTGTTTCTGATGATTTTACAGGGGATTTGTTTAATGACCGATTAAAATTAATGAGATTGAGACGTAATATAGATACGAGAATAGAACCGTATCCTGTTATGACTGATGAGTTTAACGAAACTAATCCTTTTATATATGAAATTGCAAATAATATTATAAAAGTAGAGTAGACAATCCTGAAGTATTCGAGGTTCGCCTGTGTCCAGTTGCCGTTGTGAGGAAGGTAGCTGGCGACCTCATGGGGCGTATGCTCTCAGTAACTATTTGCACGCTCCTATAGAATCTGCAGCACAAATTTTTTTCCCATCTGTCCATCTTGCCCCGCTAAAGATGGCACCTGTAAGATTAGAATATTGCAGTGAGGCTTGCTTCAGGGTTGCATTTGTAAAGTCTGCATTTGTAAAGAAAAAAGAAAAGTTTATTAGACTTGAACATTCCTGAAACAAAAGGTCGAAAAAAATAGATTTAGAGAGTTCCCATCGCCTGTCTGAGCTGTAAATATAATAAAATTTCTCTTTCACTTGGAAAGGAAATTTTAAATTTTTGATTCTTAATTTTATCTATCTTTTTTAGTACCTGATCCCACTGTTTTTCATCCAGATAAGCTTTTTCATCTTTATACTTATAATCTGAATTATTTATAACAGATATGGCTCTTCTTGCATCTCTTTTATTTAAATTTTCAAAAACATTTACTATATCGGTTTTTTGTTTAGAGTTTAAAATATCCAGTTTATCTGCAAAACATTCTAATTCATAAAGAACAATATCTTCCAGTACTTCAGCCATAAACCGGGCTTGCTTCTTATCTATATCATTGAATCCAACATTTTTAAGAATCCTTTGCATGGCTTCTTTATCACCACGGGAGACCCAATCTGTTGATAAGACATAAAGGCTTTTTAATTTTTCTTCTGTATTCAGGTTATTAAGTATAGATGTATTCTTACTTAGCTCTCTTATTGTGTTATCGTCTTTAGAACTATTGTTTTCTATGGCCTCTTTTATTATTTCCTTTTGAAGATTTTTTCTTCCAGCTTCAGCTATATTAGCAACACTATTTGCATCTTTTTCTGAATAATAACCTTGCTTTAAAAACTTTATAGCTGATTGTAAAATTTCAGCTTTTACATATCCAACTTCTGCCATGGCCACCTTTTTCTCACTCAAGGCCCTGGTTGTTTTAACATCTTCATCTTTTAGAAAACCTTCCAGTAATTGTACTTTTTCATTATGGGGTAAGGCGTTAAAAATTTCTACAATAGCTTCCCTTGAATAATCTGAAATACCAGTTTTTAAAACATCAACAGCTTTTAATAACAATTCAGGTTTATACTTTCCCATAAAATCTAAAGAGTCTTTGTCTTTTAGTAACTCCACTATGGCGTCATCATTTTTAGAACTATCAATTTTAACTAATTCTTCGAACTTTGCGATTGTGTCAAATACTGTTTTTTCATCTGATACAAAATTATAAGCTTTATCAGCAGCTCCTTGTTTAATTTTTTTATCAATATCAGAACTATCCTTTATTGTTTCAGTTTTTATGGTTATTTCATCAAAACTATTCTTAACAGTTATTGGAGAGGTTTCTTTTCTTTCAATTTTATTAATATCTGTTGGAATCGGTCTTACATCAGTCATACTTAAAGTCCTCACAAAAAATCACTATAATCTAACTTTATTATAGCTTAAAATAAAGGAAAAATCAAAAAAATTAACACAAATATTTTTCCCCTGATAAAAGGCAATATAACTTTTTATTAAAAAGTTACTAGCCATTTGGGTTATAAAAATTATTTTTCTTTAAAAGGAATTGTTACTTTTTTCAATTGTTTAAAAAACAGTTTGGCTTCATCCCTGTTTACAACGGGCAATTCCTTTTGAATATATAATTTGTCTCCATGAATCATGATACCTGTTTTTGGTGAACTTCCAAACATTTCAAGGAGTGCTTTTTTTTTGTTGAAAGTCAGATAATTTTCGATTTCCTCATTTTTTTCCCCTTTAATATGAAAAATTTTTTCAAACTTTTTATCATCAATTTCCATATCCTGCATTTTTTTTAGATTTCTAAAAGGGGTATTGCATGTTTCCAGAGATTCTTTTGTGAAAATATATACATTATCAGGTAATTTTTCAATTTGCACTTCTCCTATTATATATGGACCTCCTTTTTGGTTCCCGGGATTCATCAATATGGCAAAGGGAAGTTTATTAACATTACCGGTGACATAACAGCCCATTTCACGGGCTTTAAATTTGGATATTCTTAATTTTTTGGGGAGAAAAATATTAGGTATTGAGCATAATGCAAGAATGAATGATGTCACGAATTTAGGCCTTGAAGCACAGGTCAGTTTATGAGATTTTGCAAAATCTTCCAGCAATACGTATATGGGCGAATGAATCCTTCTCATAAAGTGTATCAGGCTCACGGAAAGGGCAAAAAGTATTAAAAAAAGTATCAAAGGCCCTAATTCAATATCGCTTCCCATATAATTTCCTCTATCAATCCAATAAATATTATACCAAGTTTATTCCTGACAAATTTTAATATTTTGTTTTAAAGATCGCCAACCTACCCTCAAAATTGACAACATCATCCAAATCAAGTATATTAAGTTTCAAAAATGTGAGTAATTTCGGAAGGATTCCATCATGGACGTGCTGATAAAAAATTGTGCCATTATATCAGGAGATGGCAAAACTATTCTTGAAAATGCCTGGATTGGAATAAAAAATGACAAAATAGTTGCGGTTTCGCAAGATAAAGTTCCTGATTGCATATTAAATGATACTCAATGTAAAATTATTGATGCCCAAAACTGTTATGCTATTCCCGGGGTAATCAATACTCATACGCACGGTTGTTCTATAGGGCCTTTATATTCGAGTGGGGCAACCCCCCCTGAACTCTCAAAAGCGTTACGCAATGCAGACCGACATTTACAACAAGGGACCTGCTCTCTAATAAATGTTTGCGGATTGGGCAGTTTTGATGAAACCGAAAGAGTCAATCAATTACACCCTCTTAAAATACATATGGGTACGGCACATTTCCCTTCAAGTTTTAAGGCTGCAGCAATAATTGACGCAAAAGGATTAAAAAAAGAACACTATTCTATAACAGCCAAAGAAATACTTAATTTGGGCGCAGTGCTGGTTGGAGAAATTGGCAGCGGGGCTACTTTGGGCGGAGGAGTAAGTGAATACAAATACATTCCCGAGGCAATTTATAAAAAATGTGGTATTTTGCTATCTGAAATGCAAGTTCACGCTATGAAGCAGGCATTCTTAACTTTCCAATCTTCTGAAACAACGATTACAGGTAGAGAATTACCTGAATTAATCACAGAATACGGACTTGGGGGAAAGGTTTCAACAGATGAGATAGTAGAGATCTTTGATTTTTATACAAATCATTCCATCAATACTTCACTTGCAAGTTTTGATGAAGCCTTTGAATTTGCTGAAAAGCACAGCATGCCTATCATTTTTCATAATTCATCAGTTTCGGCTGCAAAAATATTTGAATTGTCTCAAAAAATGAAAAAGTCTAAAATCATTGCCGCTCATTCGAATCATACGAGCTTTAATTTAGACGAATGTTTGCGTTGGACACGTAAATTAAAAGCAAATGGAGTAATAATAGACGTTGCCTCAATAAATAGTTTTAGTGGTTATAACATAAGGTCCATACAAAACATTGAAGCCTTATTAGCCGAAAATTTAGTTGATATTTTTTCTACTGATTATGGAGGTGGAGTCTGGGACAGCATATTGGAAATGATCCAATATTTTTGCAAAAGAAATCTCTTAGATCTGAAAAAAGGCATAAATATGGTTTCCGGGGCAATTCCAATAATATTCGGTAAGCCCTTTTCAAATCTTGGCCTTATTCAGGAAGGGAAAACAGCAGATATAACAATAGCAGACAAGTTAAATTTGGCTAAAGTCGAATATGTACTAATAGATGGTAAGATTGTTGTTGATGGAGCATTCCGTGTATATAAAAAACAGGAGGAACTTTAGATGATAATAACTGTTTTAGGAGCTGGTCATGGAGGACAAGCAATGGCGGCTGATCTTTCACTCGCAGGGCACCAGGTTAGATTGGCAGCAGTCCCTGAACACTCAACAAATATTAAGTTGCTCAATGTCTTTGGCGGAATAGTATCAGAGGGGGTTACTTCTTCCGGGGCCGAGCCCGGTTTTGCCAAACTAGACATGATTACTACCGATGTTGAAGGTGCACTTAGAGGTGCTGAAGTAATTATGGTTGTTGTACCTGCTTTCGGACAAGATGTTTACATGGATTACATTATCAAATATGGGGAAAGCGGTCAGATTGTTGTTTTTAATCCGGGAAAATTCGCATCCCTGGTATTTGCCAATAAGCTGACTCAAAACAGTCGAAAAAACGATTTTTTATTCGGGGAGACCAGCTGTTTGCTTTATGCTGCAAAAACTAAGGGCATAGGGCATGTTAATATCAAGGTAGTAAAAAGCGCTCTGCCATTTGCAGCTTTTCCATCCCATAACACTGCTTCGGTACTTTGGAGATTGCTAGATATTTTCCCTCAATTGACCCCTTCCTTTAATGTCCTGGAAACAAGTCTGAATGATCCGGGCATGATAATCCACCCGGTCTCTACACTGATGAATATGAGTCGAATAGAACATATGGGACCCTATAGAACCTCGTATTATGATATAAGCCCTTCCGTGGGGCGTATAATGGAAGCTGTTGATTCTGAAAGAGTTGAAATCGCCAGAGTACTTTGTTATGAAACCATGAGCTTTTTACAGGTTGCAGAACTGATGTATAAAATAAAAGCTGCCTCTGTTTATGAAGCTGAGATACAGGTAACAGCACACAAAGTGCAGATGGCCCCGGACAGTCTGACTCATAGATACGTCTCAGAAGATATTCCTTTCGGTCTGGTTGCCGTCTCTAATTTTGGAGACATTCTGGGAATTGATACTCCTGCTATAGATGCCATGATTAACATTGCTTCTATTGCCAATCAAACTGACTATAGAGAAACAGGAAGAAATCTTAAAAGCCTGGGTATAGACGGCTTGTCAAAAGAGGAATTGTTAAGACATGTCACTGAATGGAAATAGTTCTGCTCAAAAGAGTACTGGTGTAATAAGTTGTCTCATACTCGCAGTAGTTATGGTGCAACTAGATTCAACAATTGTAAATATTTCTCTCCCAACCATTGCCAATCACTTTAATTCAAGTGCAAGTGTGGTTTCATGGTGTGTTTTAGCTTATCTGCTTGCTGTCAGTATAACTCTTTTATTTTTTGGAACGTTATGTGATTTATTTGGAGTTAAAAATATAATTCTGGCAGGATATATTATCTTTACAGCATTTTCTTTGTTTTGCGGTATTAGCCCTAACATTTATATTTTAATTGCAAGCAGGTTTTTTCAGGGTATTGGCGGAGCTGCTCTTACTATAGGAGTATTTGTTTTTGTTCCTAAATATTTTCCCGCTTTTGAAACAGGAAAAATATTCGGTATAATCACAACCGCTGCAGCTCTTGGTACAACACTGGGCACTCCAATAGGAGGCTTTATTACTGGAATGCTTTCCTGGCACTGGATTTTTCTAATCAATATTCCTTTAGGCTTAATGGCAATCTATTTTGTTGTTAAAAAGATAAAAAATGAAGCAGTTTTATTAAAAAAAGAGATAAAACGACTAGACTTTTTTGGGCTGTTTTTATACGCCACGACTGTATCATGTTTCCTATATGTTTTGAATAAAGGTACATCGTATGGCTGGACTTCGCCCTACGTTTTGATTCTATTTGCCGTATGTGTAATATCTTTCGTATTGTTTATAAAATATGAAAAAACAGCAATCAATCCGCTTTTGGATTTCAATCTGTTTAAAAATAAGCCATTCTTGTTTACTATTTTAGCTGGAGTCCTAGCCTACATATTTTTAGCAGGATGCAATTTTCTAATGCCCTTTTATTTGGAATTGGTCATGGGCTTAAAAACAAGCCAATCAGGCCTTGTCTTGTTGTTTTATTCATTGCCGTTAATGTTCGTTGGTCCTGTTGCAGGAAAGTTGTCTGCAAAATACGGTTCAACAATATTTTGCGCAACAGCAATGCTGATAGTGGCTTTAGCGTCACTTATATTTGCATTACTACTTGAGCTATCAAGCATTTATGTGGTCATATTATGCCTATCCTTATTTGGAGCAGCTTTCGGTGCATTCAATTCTCCAAACCACAATTTCATAAAAAACCTGTCTTCTGGTTCAGGCTATGGGGTTCTGTTTGGAACCGAGCAAACTATTTATAGGTTTTCAATGGCCTTAGGTGTTACGATATTTGAGATGATATATTCTTTCGGTTTTTCAGGTACAGCCCTGAACAGCTTAGACAAGACAACACAAAACTATCAAAACATATTAACAGAGGGATTTAAAAACAGTTTCCTGGCAGGTTCCGTTTTAAGCATTACTGCCATGGTGTTTGTATTGTTAGCAACAAAACATTTTTACGGCAAAATTAATTTGATAACCAGATAATGTACTAGTTCTTGGTTGGTTTGCATTTTGCAAAACACCTTAGAACTAGATATGCTGGATATTTTAATGTCTACTTTACTGCAAACCATTTACTTTTCAGTATATTATCTGAAAGGTGCCTGGCGAAATGTTAATTTAAGCACAGCCACAGGTGTAGAATACATCCCGTCATAATATGACAAATAAAAGTTCTAAATATCCTGTAGAATTAAATGATTAATAGTTGATTTTATAAAGAAGGGATATTGGTTTATGAAATTTTTAAAAAAAGATTTTTACATTTTTCGGTTGTTTCTTATTTGTTTTCCTGTGCTTATATTCATCTCTTCATGCGTAGAAAATGTGCCACCGGTATCAACACCGCCAGATAATAATATA
>Ga0208863_1001032_pt1 | contig 20116 bp, 21 predicted proteins | sample RifOxyD3_FD_184040 | JGI IMG/M metagenome (GOLD analysis project Ga0208863, IMG submission 184040) | Soil microbial communities from Rifle, Colorado - Rifle Oxygen_injection D3 (SPAdes) | ecosystem: Environmental > Terrestrial > Deep subsurface > Rock core/Sediment | place: Rifle, Colorado...
GGTGGGGTTGGGTTTTGGCTTGCAACGCATCGCCAGCAACTATATCTGCGGTTTCATCATTCTGCTGGATAAGTCGATTCGCCTGGGTGATGTGGTAACGCTGGACAACCGTCACGGTACGGTGACACGTCTGACCGGGCGCTATATGGTGCTAAGGGGGCAGGACGGTGCCGAATCGCTGATTCCAAATGAATCGGTGATTACCCAGACACTGGTCAATCACTCGTATTCCGATCGTAAAAATAAGGTTAGTTTGAGGCTGCAAATTTCCTATCACAGTCCGCTGGAAGTGGCGATGCAGATCATGCTGGATGCGGCAGCCGCACATAGCGGTGTGCTTAGTGACCCCAAACCCGGTGTAAATGTGCTGGAATTCGCCGACAACGGCATTGCGCTGGAATTGTCTGTCTGGATTGAAGACCCTGAATTGTCGCAAGCTATGTTGCGCTCTGATCTGAATCTGGCGATCTGGCGCGCCTTTGGGCTGGCCGGTATCGAGATACCCTACCCGCAACGCGAAATCCGCATTATTAACTGATGTTACGCAGTCACTCATAAATCCCCGATGGCAACGGAATCGCTGGGGTTGACGCGTCCATCTTTGCAATTGGGGCAACCATGGCCTTGGCATTGCGCTCCTGTTGCAAGGCGCGATTCCGTTCGACATACTTTGGGTGAGACGCGCGGTATTCGCGCCAGTAGTCCGGGTTACGCAGACTCCAGGCTTGCTGCGCCCGCGCTTGATTGTCTTGGTAGTCAGGATCAGACTGCAACTTGTCGCGTTGCCACTGTCGTCGTCGCTCTCGCTGACAATCCGGCGATGAACAGTATGATTGCTGCGGAATTTGGGGGCGTGGCTTGAAAGACAGACCACATGCGATGCACTGCTTGTGCTCCATGATATGCTCCATACACAAAAACGTGTATTGGGCATGTTGAACGGGACATTAAGCCATTGATGTCAAAACAATTGACTGGCAAACCGCACGCCATAGAGCCTGTCCTGACCTTTTGGATGTAAATGGGTGTGTTTTTGGATGGTACACTTTAAATGGGTGTAATTGGGTGTATCATTGGTCCTATGATTAAAACCGACACAATCCATATCACCCCGGACATTCTGTCACTGATCGCCAGAATTGATGAGTTCAAGGGGGCGTGGCGCGCCTTGGGGACGCTCGCCCCCGACAGGCTGTCTGCCCTGCGCCGCGTTGCCACGATCGAAAGTATCGGCTCGTCAACCCGGATCGAGGGCAGCAAATTGTCCGACCGTGAGGTTGAACGATTGCTGTCCAACTTGCAGATTAAAAACTTCACCAGTCGTGACGAACAGGAGGTGGCAGGTTACGCAGAGGTCATGGAGCTAGTTTTTTCGTCGTGGAAAGACATCACCTTCACCGAAAACCATATCAAGCAATTGCATCAGAATCTGCTCGTCTATAGCGAAAAAGATGCATGGCATCGCGGCAACTACAAGACCACATCCAATAGCGTCGCAGCCTTTGATGAAAACGGCACACAGCTCGGCATCGTGTTTCAGACAGCGTCCCCTTTCGACACACCACGTTTGATGACCGAACTGGTGACATGGGTGCAGGAAGAACGCGATTCAAAACACCTGCATCCGTTACTAATCATTGCAGTTTGGGTAGTCGTGTTTCTGGAAATTCACCCGTTTCAGGACGGCAACGGTCGCCTCTCGCGCGTGCTCACAACCCTGTTACTATTGCAATCAGGCTACGCCTACGTGCCCTATAGTTCACTGGAAAGCGTCATCGAGCAAAGCAAGGAGGCCTACTACCTGGCACTGCGTCAAACCCAAGGAACGATTCGTACCGATGCCCCGAACTGGCAACCATGGCTGGTATTCTTCCTACGTTCGCTGACCGAGCAGGTCAAGCGATTGGAAAAGAAGGTGGAACGCGAAAAACTGGTGCTGGCCACCTTGCCGGAACTTTCATTGCAAATCGTCGAGTTTGCCCGCGAGCATGGTCGCGTCACGATCGGCGAGGCAATCAAACTGACTGGTGCAAGCCGCAATACACTCAAGCAACATTTCCGCACGCTGATTGAACGCGGACACTTGAACCAGCACGGTAGCGGACGGGGTGTCTGGTACGAGCTTCGCTGAAACCACTCATCTAGGACGCAGGGTGAGCAGAGAATTCGAGCAGCATGCTGCGAGCCTGCGAACGCCAATGCGCATGCAGACGCGTTGGCTGGTCAGGATGACCAATTCCCGATCGCGCAACCCGCGTCCGCAGCCACTCTACCGGCAATGAAACAACCGGTGAATTTCCTGATAAGATGCTTGCAGAATAAGGGATTTTGGTAGGCCCGCAATGGCTCGCAGGCGTTGGGATAACTTAAATTGACTCGGGGTGCGACCCCACCACCATATATAGAAACCCCAATTGTTTTAAGTTGGGCTTTTCTTTTTGGAAATCCTCAATGTTTACGCGCACTTACGGCGTTTGTCCCGTGACTTTTCTGCTATCAAAATCAGGTATTTTTCAAGTTTGGTTTCGTTTTGCTTTGCTCCGCTCCGCTCCGCTCCGCGTCTGATGAAACAACTAGCCATTCGACTAAGCGGCCAAACAACGCCCGCTAAGTCGCTGGTTATCCGCGTGAAATCGCTTTTTCATGTAAATAGCAATTATCAACAACCAACTGCGACAGAGCCTTTAAAAAGTGGGAAATTGAATGCCGGTGCTTCTCATAGGCGACGGTCAGCAACCGGGCGGTCTGAATAAATTGAAGGGCGATAAATTCCATTCGCATTGGCTCTACAGTCTTGAATTTCAGTACCGCAAATGTAAGCGTTCGCCCGAGTTTTTGTATTATGCCTTGGGTTTGGGGCGCTTGCCGATTTTTACCTGAGACACTACTTCTGAGCCTTGCCGCAGTAATTTGACAATGGCTACCTTGCCGGGCGGCAGGTTGGCCACCGTTTCCAGCATGGCATTCCAGTCGTTTATAGGATTGTTGTCTATGGATAGCAGAATGTCGCCGGTCTTGATGCCGGCCCGTTCCGCCGGGCTATTGCGTATTACTTCGATGATCAATACGCCGCGTGCTTCTGTCATATGGAAGGATTCAAGCAATTCGGGCGTGAGTTCCTGTATCGCGGCACCGATCCAGCCGCGCGTTACAGAACCGTTCTGGATGATTTGCTCCATGGTCTTCTTGGCGGTGGATGCGGGGACGGCAAATCCTATGCCCAGTGAACCGCCGTTCGGCGAATAGATGGCGCTGTTAATGCCGATCAGATTGCCGTTGACATCCACCAGTGCGCCGCCAGAATTGCCCGGGTTGATGGCGGCATCAGTCTGGATGAAACTCTCGAAGGTGTTGAGTCCCAGATGGTTGCGTTTGAGGGCGCTGATGATACCCATAGTGACGGTCTGACCAACGCCGAATGGATTGCCGATAGCCAGCACCATGTCGCCGACATGGGCGGTTTCAGGATGGCCGAAGGTGATGGCGGGAAGTTTGCCGGGCAGATCGATTTTAATCACGGCCAGATCTGTTTCTGGGTCTGAGCCTACCACATGCGCACGTGCTTTGCGCCCATCCGCCAGGGCGACTTCGATTTGATCGGCAGCTTCAACCACATGGTGGTTGGTCAGGATGAAACCGTCCGGGCTAACGATGACACCGGAACCCAGGCTGGAACTATTTTGCGTCTCGGCGTCATTCTGGTCGCCAAAGAAAAAGCGAAAGCGCGGATCGTCCATAAAAGGATGGACCGGCATTTTGACGGTAGTACTGGTGAAAATATTGACCACCGACGGCATGGCTTTTTTTGCCGCAATGCTCAATCCGGTGGCGGGCAGTGAGTCTGAGGGCGCATTGTTTTCATAAAGGGTGACCACGCCGTTGCGGGCAGCGGTCGGCAACAGCTCGGGTTTGAGCGTGTGTATGATGAAAAGCAGCGCCAAGGCTATGGTGACGGTTTGAGTGAATAACAGCCAGTGTTTACGCATGTTAAGATAAGCCTGCTCGTTGTCTATTAGGGAAAATTTCATGCTGCTTCAAGAACTGCGCGATTATAGCGCAAGCCTGTTACAAACCGCGCAATACAAGGATTACTGCCCGAATGGTATTCAGCTTGAAGGGCGAGGCGACGTATTTCGCATCGCTACGGCGGTGACGGCGTCTCAGGCGGTGCTGGATGAGGCGATTGCCTGGGGCGCGGATGCGATTATCGTGCATCACGGCTATTTCTGGCGTAATGAAGACGCCTGCATCGTCGGTATCAAGAAGCGGCGCATCGCGCAACTGTTAAAATACGATGTCAGTTTACTGGCCTATCACCTGCCGCTCGACGCACACGCCACGCTGGGTAACAACGCGCGACTGGGTCAGGCGCTGGGGCTACTTGAGGGTGGACGCTTCGGCGAGCAAAACATCGCGTGCTTTGGTGAGTTGAAACAGTCTGAGACGCTGACGCAGTTTTCGCTAAGGGTGGCCGCCTCCATGCAGCGTACCCCGCAAGTGATCGGCAATGGTGACAGTTTGATGCGCAAGGTGGCATGGTGTAGCGGCGGTGCGCAAGGCTATTTTGAGGCGGCAATAGCGCAAGGGGTGGATGTGTTTGTGACCGGAGAAATCTCCGAACAGAATTATCATCTGGCCAATGAAACGGGCGTGGCCTTCATCGCGGCGGGGCATCATGCAACCGAGCGCTTAGGGGTTCAGGCATTGGGTGAACATCTGGCTGAACAGTTTTGTCTGGAACATCGCTTTTTCGATCAAAACAATCCGATTTGATCCCTTGCTGATTTTCAAGCTGAGTAAATTTAGCAACTATTTGTTTTAATTTATCATTTTTTATGGTGTCGCTGTTGCAGGCAATCGCTGTCACCCGCCTGATACTCCCGGCAGATCATGGGGCGCTGAGCGTAAATCGTGCACAGCATGGTTTTTCTGTCGAGTGCGGCGCACCAGCCATCGTTTAGTCGCGCCATCACCCAGCCGCCCCATGCGTCTTGTTCGGTCAGATCAGCGGGTGGCTCATCATCGCCCATCAGCATCACTTCCAGGCGGCAGCAGCAGGCCCGGCAGGTGGAACAGGTGATGGTTTCGCTTGTTGTTTGGATATTTATATTCATTTGCAGGCATTCTCGCATTTCGCTGATGCAGGTGGCAATGATAGTTCTCACTGTTGGTGGGATAATGTCATATGAAAATTAAACCAAAACTTGCCACGCCGGAGCGTGCTGCGCCTAACGGGCATGGAAAAGTATCCACCCCCGAGAATAAAACTCGCCATGCCCGTTCCCTCACCCCCGTTCCCCCCCTGATGAAACAACTAGCCAATCGACTAAGCCCACAAGTGGGCAAGTCGCTGGTTATCCCCAAGGGCGAGGGGTACTGTTCGTCGCTGCGCAAGTTTCATGTCAAAGCCGGTTTGCATCCGCGCAATCTGCACCGGAATCGCTATGACTTTAAACGGCTGATCACAGCCAGTCCCCAATTGGCCTCTTTCGTGTCGGTCAATGCCTATGGTGATGAGTCGATTGATTTTACCAATCCGCTTGCTGTCAGGGCGATCAATCGCGCTTTGCTGATTCATCATTACGGTATACAGGGTTGGGATATCCCTCAGCGATACTTGTGTCCGCCTATTCCGGGCAGAGCCGATTATCTGCATTATCTGGCTGATCTGTTGGGGCAAACTGATAAACGTGCAGAGGACGTGCGTGTGCTCGATATCGGCACGGGCGCCAACTGCATCTATCCGCTGATCGGAAACCGGGTTTATGGCTGGCAGTTTGTCGGCAGCGATATCGATCCTGCCGCCCTGGCCAACGCGCAAGGGATTTTGGATGCCAATCCGGGATTGAACGAGGCAGTTGAATTGCGTCTGCAAACGTCGTGCAAGAAAATTTTCCCGGGGGTGGTTCAGGCGGATGAGGTATTTGATCTGGTCATGTGCAATCCGCCGTTTCATTCATCGCTGATTGAAGCCACCGCAGGTACACAGCGAAAATGGAGAAATCTGGGCAAAAAAACCTCTCAAGCCTTAAATTTCGGTGGTCAAGGCGCTGAGCTGTGGTGTCACGGAGGGGAAGAAGCCTTCGTGTGTGAGATGATCGCCGAGAGTGTGGCAGTGAATAGCAGGTGGTTTACCTCGTTGATTTCTAAATCGGCCAGTTTGCCAGGGGTCTATCACGCCCTAAAGCATGCGCGGGTAATCGGGAGTCGGACGATAGAAATGACGCAAGGGCAGAAGAAGAGCCGGTTGATCGCCTGGACTTTTCAGGATATAGGCTAGTAACGTCGGCAGAATCCGTTATCATTGCACCATGCTCAATATACTTAACATGACTTACCTGCAGGGCGGCGAACCGCTGTTTAGCGGGGCAAATTTGCAGGCGTTTGCTAATCAGCGTATCGGTCTGGTCGGGAAAAACGGTTGCGGTAAATCCACACTATTTCGCCTGATACGCAGTGAAATTCATCCGGAAGCGGGCGAAGTGTCGCTGCAAAGCGGCAAGACCTTAGCTTACGTCGAACAGGAAATCGAAAACTCGGACCAGAGCGCGATGGAGTTTGTGCTCGACGGGGACGTGAAGTTGCGCCAGTTGGAGAAAATTCTGGCGCAGGCATCGCATGATGCCGTCTGGTTTGAAGCGCAGCAGCAGTTCGAAGCCATCGACGGCTATGGCGCGCCGGCTCGTGCCGCGCAACTGTTGAGCGGACTGGGTTTCGATACCGACAGTCTGGAACGTCAGGTCGCCTGTTTTTCCGGTGGCTGGCGTATGCGGCTGAATCTGGCGCGCGCGCTGATGCACAGAGCCGATCTGTTGCTGTTGGATGAACCGACCAACCATCTGGATCTGGAAGCGATACTCTGGCTGGAGCAATATCTGGCGCGCTATCCGGGCAGTATCCTGCTGGTATCGCACGACAGGGAATTTCTCAACGCCACGGTCAATCGCATCGCCCATGTGCACGACGGTGTGATCGATTGCTATGCCGGCGATTACGACGATTTCGAGCGCGCCCGTGCCGAGAAAATTGCTCAACAAAATCAAGCCTATGAGACGCAACAGTTAAAAATCGCCCATTTGGAAGACTTCGTGAGGCGTTTTCGCGCGCAGGCTACCAAGGCCAAGCAGGCGCAAAGCCGCATCAAGGCGCTGGACAGGCTCACGCGCATCGCGGCGGTGCATGTCACCGATGGTCACTTCGAACTGGAGATCGAAGCGCCGGAACGCAGTCCTGATCTGCTGATGCGTCTGGACAACATGGGTTTTTCCTATGGCGAGAAGACGCTGTTCAAAAATATGAATATGGTGCTCAGAGCCGGTGCGCGCATCGCGTTGTTGGGGCCTAACGGGGCGGGAAAATCGACGCTGATTAAATTGCTGGTGGGTGAGTTGACGCCGACCTCGGGGCGGCTGGATATTACCCCCGAGATACGTGTCGGCTATTTCGCCCAGCACCAGCTGGAAAACCTCGACAGTAACGCGACCCCCTTGCAACATATGGAGCGCGTTGCACCGAAGGAAACCACGCTGGCCTTGCGTACTTTCTTGGGGCGCTTCGGTCTGGCGGGGAATGCGGAGGACAGACCGGTAGCAAGTTTTTCAGGCGGCGAGAAAAGTCGTTTGGCATTAGCGCTGCTGGCCTGGCAAAAACCGCATCTGTTGCTGCTCGATGAGCCGACCAATCATCTGGATCTGGATATGCGCGATGCGTTGACCATCGCACTGGAAGAGTATGCCGGTGCGGTGGTGATCGTCTCTCATGATCGCAGTCTGATCCGCGCGGTGGCGGATGAGTTGTGGCTGGTGGCGGATGGTCAGGCGAAGCTATTTGATGGAGATCTGGAAGACTACAAGACTTGGATTGAGCAGAGGCGTCCGCGTGAGACGGTGCAAGCTAAGCCTGCCAAACCAGTTCAGGCGGCAATACTGAAGCCGAATAAAAAGGCATTGCAATCAAAGCGTAATAAACTTGAGGTGGAATTGAATAAGGTGCAAACCGAATTGGCGGAAATCAACCGTCAGTTAGGTGACCCTGCTACTTATAGCAGTTGCAGCAACGATTTTATCGCCAGCTTAAATGCCCGGCGCGAAATTGTGCAAGTCAAAGTGGATGAGTTGGAAGAAGTCTGGTTGGAACTGGAAATGGCGCTGGAAGAATAGACGGTTCGACGTGGCGCCGGATGCGATGCGTCTTGAATTTTCTTTGGAACTGAACGGATATTGATGATGCTAAATTTCTTGCCTGAAATTCAGAGTGTTTCCGTTGCGATTCGAGACGCGGTCGCTCCGGTGTTTTTGCTGACCGGTGGTGGGCGCACCGGATTTTGTTTCGGGCACTTTTATCGCGGCTATGCTGTTTCTTATTTCCGGATTGTTGTATTTTTTGCGGGAAATCGCATTGGCCTCGCGTGAGATTATCTTCCTTAACCGGCATTGATGGGCGCCAGTGCAGTCGGAACGAACACTCACTCAGAATTTTCCTATGAACCTTACGCTAATCCCGCAGCATTAAAAGAGTATTTCTGTTTACCCACAATATCTGTGGATAACGCTGTGGATAAAGTTGGTGATAGTTCCTGTAACGTTGTGACGCATAAGGGTTTTTCCCGAGCTGCCTGTTTTTTGATTCAATAAATTGTCTATTGTAAACAATAAGTTGTAAAAATTGTACGTATAGCTAGTATGTTTAATCAGGCAAGCTGGCGTGATTGCCGGTTTTGTGGGTAATTCGAAATTGTCAATGTTTTTGCGCCGCCTTATTAAGACGGGTCGTTTTTGATAAAACTCGCGCGTATTCAAGTGGTTGAAGGCGTTGCTCAAATGCAGTTCCATGAAATTGGCTCAGATGAGAGAGGGTGAGAAATGAAATATCGGCACTACAAGGGTGGGATATATGAGATGGTTTGCGAGGCACATTTAGAAGCGGAGCCGAATGTCATGATGGTTGTCTATCAGTCGTCTGATGGCACGATCTGGACACGGCCCAAACAAGTCTTCTTCGAAGAAGTTATGCATGAGGAACGGCTGGTGCCGCGCTTCGCGTCGATAGATTAAGGTTTGGTATCACAGGCTTATGGCGCACCATCACAACGTTTACGTCATCGAACTCTCTCGTGATGTGCTCTCGGAAGCTAAATTCAGAAAATGCAATCCGGGTTATGTGGCGGGCAAGCCTTGTGTGTATGTCGGCATGACCGGGTTGGATCCCGATGTGCGCTTCGATAAACACAAGGCCGGCATTCAGTCCAACCGCTACGTAAACCAATACGGCTTACACCTGTTGCCGGATTTGTACGAAGGATTTAATCCGATGGGCTATGGCGAGGCGTGTGACACGGAGATCGAGATCGGCATCGATTTGCGCAGTGCAGGCTTCGGTGTATGGCAGGCTTAACGCGGTAACATATGAGGGGGGCAGGTCTTGCATTAACACAAATGTGTTAATGCAAGACCTGCCCCCCCCCTCCCCCTGCGCTCCTCACACGCCTCAGAATTTCCCTACAAATTATCAGCTAATCCCGCGTTAATAAAAGAGTATTTCTGTTTACCCACAATATCTGTGGATAACTCTGTGGATAAGGCGGGTGATAGCACCCATAACTTCGTGACCCATAAGGGGTTTTCTTACGCTGCCTGTTTTTTGGTTTATTAAAATGCCTTTTATAATCAATTGGTTGGTTTGATTGGTGTGGTTGTGTTGTAAGTTTCGCAGTGCGAAGTGGCGTGATCGCCGGTTTTGTGGGTAATTCGTTTTTGTCAAATCATTTTTGATTCTTTGTGCCAACCAGTCTTGTAATTTACTGATTATCAAATTGTTTTGCATGTTAAAGTCAGGTTTACATTCGTCATCCTTTGGTACATGACAGTCAACGGGTGGTTGAAAATGACAGTCAGGCTATTTATTTTCAAATGGTGTTATCTCCTGCTGCTGGCGCTAATGCCGGGCTTGAGCAGCGCTGCGATTGCCACCCTTTCGCAGGCGCACTCTCAGGAAAATGCTACGCGTCCGGCTGATATCGAAGTTTTTGTTCGCGAGGGTTGTCCGCACTGCGCCAAGGCGGAAGCCTTTCTGATGGTGCTTCGGCAAGAGCAGCCGGAGCTGCGGATTGTGATTTATGATGTGCTTCGCGAACCAGCCGCGCTGGAACGATTAAAGCGCATTGTCGAAAAGAATGGCGTGAGCACCGTGCGCGTGCCTACGCTTGTGGTGGATGGCAAGCTGATCGTAGGTTATTCGGATGAGGCCAGCACAGGACAATTGATTCGAGACAGTCTTGCCGGGGCTCGTCTGCAAAAACACGCCGATGCCCTCGCCGGATGCGAAACGGAAAGCTCGCTGAACTGCAAAGTGCAAGTGCCCGTTGCTGCGCTTGTGCCTGAGGACTTCGTGGTAAATTTTTTCGGCCGCAGTCTGTCACTTGAGCAGGTTGGTCTGCCCCTGTTCACGCTGGCGATGGGCTTGTTAGATGGTTTTAACCCTTGCTCCCTGTGGGTGTTGATTCTGATGATCTCACTGCTGGCACCCATGAATAACCGCTTTCGCATGTTTGCCATCGCCGGTACATTTGTCGCTGTAGAAGGGATTGCCTATTTCGTCTTTATGGCGGCATGGCTCAACCTTTTTTTGCTGATAGGCTACTCACATACCTCAGAAATTATTATTGCCGTCATTGCGTTGCTGGTTGGAGCGGTCAATATCAAGGATTTCTGGGCTTTTGGCTGGGGAATTTCTCTATCGATACCTGCCGCCGCTAAGCCTGCCATCTACGCCCGCATACGGAATATTTTGCAAGCCGGAAATCTTGCTGTGGCGATATTCGGTGCAATTGTTCTGGCATGTCTGGTGCAGGTTGTCGAATTCATGTGCACCTCTGGATTCCCTGCGCTGTTCACCAGAATTTTGACGCTGAAGAAACTCGATGGCCTAAGCTATTACGGTTACCTGGCTCTTTATGATCTGGCCTACATGCTGGATGACCTAGTCATTCTTTCCACCGGCATAATTACGCTGAGCCAGCGCAGACTTCATGAAAAGGAGGGGCGCTGGCTGAAACTTATTAGTGGCTTGGTCATGGTTGGCTTGGGTATTTATTTGCTGTGGCAGGCTTAACGTCCTAAACTATACCTGTTTCATATCAGCACCGCCCCAGAGTTTTTCTGCAAATCATCCGCTAATCCCGCGTTATAAAAGAGTGTTTTTGTTTACCTACAATATCTGTGGATAACTCTGTGGATAAGGCAGGGGTGGCGCGGTTAACTTCGTGAGACATAAGGAGTTTTCTTACGTCACCTGTTTTTTGATTCATTAAAATATCTCTTATAAACAATAGGTTGATTTAATGTTTGTGATTGTGTTGTAAGTTTCGCGGCGCAAAGTAGCGTGATCGCTGGCTTTGTGGGTAATTCGCAATTGTCAAACCATTTCTTCTTTTTGCACTTATCAGAGGGTCAAACAAATATGAGGGGGTCAGGTCTTGCATTAACACATATGTGTTAATGCAAGACCTGACCCCAGCCCCGCTGCCTCAGAATTTTCCTGCAAACATCGGCTAATCCCTCGTTAATAAAAGAGTATTTCTGTTTACCCACAATATCTGTGGATAACTCTGTGGATAAGATGGTTGTGGCCGCCTTAACTTCGTGACGCATAAGGGGTTTTCTTACACTGCCTGTTTTTTAATTCATTAAAATATTGTTAGTAATCAATTGGTTAATATGAATTTGGTGGTTGTGCTGTAAGTTTCGCGGCGCAAAGTAGCGTGATCGCTGGCTTTGTGGGTAATTCGCAATTGTCAATGATTTTTGAGCGAAATTTTATGTGGCTCGCGTGTAAAGTAGAACTTTTCCGTGCAATCAGCCAGTTACCTGGCTTGTGCGCGTTGTGTATGGCGGGATGAATGCTTATTCCCTGATGAAAGCGCCGGAATGCAACTTCTGTGCTTTGTCATTGCCGGCGCAATGTGGTTTAATCGCACCCATGAAATTTCCTTTCAAGAACGTTGCCCTTATAGGTAAGCACAAGTCGCAGGAAGTGGCGGCACCGCTGCTGCGTTTGGCCGCATTTTTGTCCGCTCAAGGACTCAACGTGACGGTGGATAGTCTGACTGCCGAAAATCTCAATGAACATCCTTATCCCGTGATGGCGCTGGCGGATATGCCGCAACTGGCGGATTTGGCCATCGTGATGGGCGGCGACGGTACCATGCTTAATATTGCGCGCACCTTTTCTCCGTATCATGTGCCGATGATCGGTGTGAATCAGGGGCGATTGGGGTTTCTGACCGATTTAACGCTAGACAATATGCTCAGGAGCATCACCGCGATGCTGGACGGGCAGTTCGTCACCGAAAAGCGTCTGTTGCTGTCGACGCGCGTGATGCGCAACGAAGTCGAGGTGTTCAGCGGCTTGGCCTTCAATGAGGTGGTGGTGCATCGCAGCCATATCAGCAGCATGATCGAATTTGAGGTGCGCATCGACGGGCAGTATCTGTATAACCAGCGCGCCGATGGATTGATCGTGGCTACACCGACCGGTTCTACTGCTTATGCGATGTCGGCGGGTGGTCCTATCTTGCATCCGGGTCTGGATGTGCTAGAGTTGGTGCCGATTTGTCCGCACACCCTGAGCAATCGTCCGATCGTCGTCAACAGCGCATCTGTGCTGGAGATCTTGATGCACCGCAGCCACGATATCCGCGTGCGTCTGGACAGTCACACCAGTTTCGAGTCGCAATTGAACGATAAAATTATTGTCACCCGTTATCCGGATCATGCCTGTTTGCTGCACCCGGTCGGGCATAGTTATTATCACACTTTGCGTGAAAAATTACTTTGGAATCAAGCGCTTTAACGGGCATGGAGACATTCGGCCCCATGATGAGACTCGCCATGCCCGTTCCTTCTTCTCAAAGCCCTCTCGCTTCGCTCTCCCCCCGCAAGCAGGGAAGGGGCGAATGTACCCTTACGCGAGTTTCACGTTCAAGGAGCGGATCGCTATGCTGAAATTTTTGAGTATCCGCGATTTTGTCATTGTTTCTAAACTTGAACTGGTTTTTGGCGGCGGTTTTACGGCATTGACCGGTGAGACCGGCGCCGGAAAATCGATTCTGATCGACGCCTTGCTGCTGGCGCTGGGCGAGCGCGGCGATGCGACCATGGTGCGCAGCGGGTGTGAGCGCGCTGAGATCGCGGCAGAATTTGAGGTGAGCGCTCTGCCTGAGCTGCAGCGCTGGCTGAATGAGCAGGCGCTGAACGGTGATGAATGTGTGTGTCTGATGCGCCGTGTGCTGGACGCAGGAGGGCGTTCGCGCGGTTTTATCAACGGGCGCTCTGCAACCTTGCAGCAGATGCGCGAGGTGGGCGAGCAGGTGCTGAATGTGCATGGACAGCATGCGCATCAAACTCTGTTGCAATCAGATACGCAGCGCGATCTGCTCGATGGTTACGCAGGACTCCAGGCGGATGCGACGCTTGTTGCCGCCAGTTATCGCGAATGGCAAACGTTAAAGTCGCGTCGTATCAGTCTGACCGAAAATACTCAGGCGGTGGCTGCAGAGCGCGAATTGTTACAGTTTCAGCGCCGTGAGTTGGAAGCGCTGGCTTTCAATCAGGCCGACTGGGAAGAATTACAACTCGACTACGCGCGTCTGGCGCATGCGGCGAGTCTCTTGGAGACGGCGGCCTTCGGGCTGGAAACTTTGAGCGAGGCGGATACCGCGTGTCTGGCGCAACTCAATGCACTGACCGCGCGACTGCGCGACGGGATGGAACACGACGCGAGTTTGGGTGAGACCTTGCGGCTGCTGGAGAGCGCGCAGGCGGAAATGCAGGAGGCTGTGTACAGTCTGCGTCATTATCAGCAGCGCCTGGAGGCGGACCCTCGTGAACTGGCAGTCAAAGAGCAGCGTATTCAGGAGGTGATGAGCATCTCGCGCAAATATCGTGCAACGCCGGAGCGTTTGCCTGAAGTGTCGGAACAAATAGCCGCGCGCTTGTCGGTGCTGGGCGATGAAACCGATCTGGCCGAGCTTGCGAAAAAGGAAGAGGCTGCACGCCAGCGCTATCTGGACGGTGCCCAACCGTTGAGTCGGGCGCGCCGGCTAGCTGCGGTGAAATTGTCGGCGGAGATCTCTGATGCGATGCAGTTGCTGGCGATGCAGGGCGGGCGTTTTGCCGTAGCGTTGTTGCCGCTGCCTGAGGGTAATGCGCACGGGCAGGAGGCGGTCGAGTTTCAGGTCGCGGCAAATCCGGGTGTGCCGATGCGCAATATGGCTAAAGTCGCCTCCGGCGGTGAGTTGTCCCGCATCAGTCTGGCGATACAGGTGGCGACCAGTCAGATTGCCTGCGTCCCTACGCTGATCTTCGACGAAGTGGACAGCGGTATCGGTGGTCGGGTAGCGGAAATCGTCGGTTTATTGCTCAAACAATTGGGGCGGGATTATCAGGTGTTGTGCGTCACCCATTTGCCGCAAGTGGCGGCGACGGCGGACCGGCAGTGGCAGGTGAGCAAGGCGGTGGAGGCCGGTGCCACCTTGAGTCACATCGAGGAGTTGAGTGCTGGCCAGCGTATCGAGGAAATTGCGCGCATGCTGGGCGGCGTGACGATCACCGATACCACACGTAAACACGCTGCAGAGATGCTGGGGCTTGAGGTATCATGCGGCTGACTTTGAAAAATTAAGAGACTATCACTATGCATTTTAAAATCATTCTGCTTTCCCTGTTGCTCGCTTCCTGCGGCAATATTTCCATTCCTGATGTTGTTCCCGTACCGACGCCCTACAAAATGGACATTCGTCAGGGAAATTTCGTGACGGCGGAGATGCGCGAAAAGATCAAGCTGGGGATGTCCAAATCTCAGGTGAAATATGTGTTGGGTACGCCCATGGTCAGTGATGTGTTCCACGCTAATCGCTGGGATTATGTTTACCGTCTGGAGCAACGCGCCAAACTGGTCGAACAGCAACGCCTGACCCTGTATTTTGAAAACGACACGCTGACGAAGATCGACGACAGCCAGCTGACTGTGAAACCTGAGCCGGTAGCTGTTGAAGCAAAATAGAGCGTAATGAGTCTGCACGAATTAGGAAATGAACAGCATGAGCAAAATTAAAATCGCCATCGCCGGCAGCTCCGGCCGGATGGGAAAAGTATTGTTGGAAAACGTGGCGGCCGCCGATGATCTGGTGTTGCACGCCGCGCTGGAGCACGCTGCCAGTCCCATGCTGGGTCGCGATGCCGGAGAATTTAGCGGTGTGCTGACCGGGGTGAAAATTAGTGCGGATGTGGAAGCAGCGCTGACAGGCGCTGATGTGCTGATCGACTTTACCCGTCCGGAAGGCACGCTGCATCATTTGGAAATCTGCCGCAAGCTGGGTGTGGCGCTGGTGATCGGCACGACCGGTTTTAATGCGCAACAGAAGGCGGTGCTGGGTGCAGCCGCGCAGGATGTCGGTATCGTGTTTGCGCCCAATATGAGCGTCGGGGTCAACCTCTTGTTCAAGTTGCTGGAAACGGCGACGCGTGTCTTGTCTGAAGGCTATGACATCGAGATTATCGAGGCGCATCATCGCCATAAGGTCGATGCCCCCTCCGGCACGGCGTTAGGTCTGGGCGAAGTGGTTGCGCGCACACTGGGGCGCGATCTGGCGGAGTGTGCGGTTTACGGTCGTGAAGGCGTGACCGGCGAGCGCGATCCGTCTACCATCGGTTTTGCCACCGTGCGCGGCGGCGACATTGTGGGCGATCACACCGTGCTGTATGCGGGCATCGGCGAGCGCATCGAAATCACTCATAAGGCGAGCAGCCGGGCGACGTTTGCGCTGGGTGCGCTGCGCGCGGCACGCTACCTGAAGGCCAATCCGGCCGGAATGTACGATATGCAGGATGTGCTGAGTCTGAAGTAGGTGGCGAATACAATGATAAAGTAACGAGGAAAATCACATGAGCGATAAAAAACGTCGAAGTATCATTCGCGCTAATTTGACTGAGTTTGTTTTGCCGCCGATTGATGATGGACTTGTACTCGGTAAGTTATCCCCCATCGGACATGTAGCGGTCGGCAAAGCGTTGAGTTTGTTGTCCACCACTTCGTTTGACCATATCGCGATTGAAGACGACGTTATTGGTGATATTTTGGTGCGTACCGCCATCATGCGAAAAATTTCCAGGGAGCAATTGATTGTTTTTGTGCTTAACGAGATTAAGCCATTGATGGGGCCGGAAGAAATTATCCATCTCGACATCAAAGTTGAGATTTCGCTGGAGAGTAAGCAATCATGAAACCGATGCTGCGTGTCGGCGATTGTCTATGTCAGTACTGGCTTAAAGTGGGTGGTTTTCAGCGCTATGGCGAAGTAGATAAAGGTGGTAGCGATTCGCTGCACAGGGTGTTTGCGGTATTCAGTGATAGCGATGTTTTTATGGGATTAGTTGGGAGCCGTCAGGCAGCCTTGTTTCCTAACCGTATTTTCGCTGATCTGTTGGTGCGCCGACCCGCTCTTCCCGTTTCGGTGGAGACTCCGCTGGATGAGGCGCTGGGTCGTTTCCGTGAAGAGCGTTGCGATCATCTGGCTGTGGTCGATGCAAATAACCAGTTCGTCGGAGTGATTTCTGAGGTGAGTCTTTTTTCCACCCTGATCGAACAGGAAGCGCAATCCCGTCAGGAACGAGAAGATTTGATCGTCAAGCTGAAGGGTGCGCTTGAATACCACAAGATGGCGACTATGGTGTTTGAAACCACTTCGGAGGGAGTGCTAGTCACGGATGCCACGCCGTGCATTATCCACATCAACCGTGCGTACACGGAAACCACCGGCTATAGTTTGGAAGAGGTGATTGGCAAGAACCCCAATATCTTGCATTCCGGGCGGCAGGATGGGGACTTCTATAAAGTGATGTGGCAGTCCCTGTGTGACGCCGGTAGCTGGGAAGGTGAGCTATGGAACCGACGCAAAAACGGCGAGATTTATCCGGAATGGTTGCACATCAATAGTGTGCGCGACGAGAAGGGCGATGTGACCCATTATGTGGGCGTGTTCTCTGACATCGGGCCAAACAAGGAAATTCAGCGAGAACTCCAGCGGATGGCTTATTACGATATTTTGACTGGTCTGCCCAATCGTCGCTTGTTTCTTGATCGTCTGGAGCGCGCCGTCGCACAGTCCTACCGCTTGAAAGACGGGTTCTCGCTACTTTTCATCGATCTTGATCGTTTCAAGAGTATTAACGATGCCTATGGACATGAGCTGGGTGATGGCCTGCTCAAGGTTGTCGCCCAGCGTATCCGCGAAGTGGTGAGAGAAAGTGATACGGTGGCACGGTTGGGCGGGGACGAGTTTGTCGCTATCCTGCATGACTGCCATGATGTGGATAGTTCGAAGCTGGTCGTGGAGAAAATACGTCAAACGGTGAACGAACCGATCATCCTGTCCGGGCATGAATTGAACGTCTCAGCAGCGATCGGTATTAGCTTCTATCCGGAAGACGGTGAAACGGTGGTTGACATTATCCGCAATGCTGATGTGGCGATGTATCGCGCCAAGGAGGACGGCACTGGAGCCAGTTTTTATCAGCCGGAGATGAATGCCGGATCAACCGAGCGACTGGAGATCGAGAGCGCCATACGCCGAGGCCTGGCGAACGGCGAATTCTGGTTAGCATGGCAACCACAGGTGGATTTGGTCAACGGCACGCTGAGCGGGGCAGAAATCCTTGCACGCTGGCGGCATGAAGGGCAAGAAATTTCGCCAGGTACGTTTATTCCTATCGCTGAGAGTTCCGGGCTGATTGATATGCTGGGTGATTGGGTGTTCCATCAGGCTGTGCTTGAGGCGATTGAATTAAAAAATGATTGCAAAGATTGTATGATCAAAATTGCAGTTAATTTCTCGCCCTTGCAACTCAAGGGCGAGGAGGCTTTTTCGCGTGTCGTAGAGGTTCTGCAGGCGAAAGGAATGATGCCCGATATGCTGGAGATGGAGATCACCGAGAGCGTTATCATGAGCAAGCGCCCGGGGGCGATGGAATTTCTGAACTTGATGGGCGACCTGGGTGTTTCAATGGCTGTGGATGATTTTGGCACTGGTTACTCCAACCTTTCTAATCTCAAACAGTTTCGCGTGGATAAACTGAAGATAGATCAATCTTTCGTGTGCGATTTGGGGCAGAACGAGGTGAGCCGCCAGATCGTGCAGGCGATCATCAATATGGCGCATAGCCTTGATCTTAAGGTGGTTGCCGAAGGCATTGAGACGGAGGAACAGTGCGGGATATTACGTGAGCTAGGGTGTGATTATGGGCAGGGTTTTTTGTTTTCACGCCCGATTCCATTGAATATGCTCAAAAAAATGTGTGTCAGCTGCTGTGACGGGAAAATCGTGCTGCCCGTTTTATGAATAAGATTTCGCCAAAGTTAAGCGGCTGACTGAGTCTCAAGCTGATGTCATCCTTACCTACTTGTGTTGCATAACATTTTGTTTAATAACTGTAGGCTTGAAAAGCGTAGTATTTCCGCCGATTTGCCAAGGCTCTGTCGCAGTTGGTTGTTGATAATTGCCATTTACATGAAAAAGTGATTTCACGCGGATAACCAGCGACTTAGCGGGCGTTGTTTGGCCGCTTAGTCGAATGGCTAGTTGTTTCATCAGACGCAGAGGTCGTGGAGCGGAGCAAAACCAAACTTGAGAAAAACAAGTCATTGATCGGTATATGTCGTTTTGGTTGCTGGCAGTTGTTCCGGTTTTTGATTCGGTTTTCTCCGCGTGAGTATGGTTTTGAATTTTCCTCTGATTGAGTTTCAACAGTTAATTGCTACATAGCCTTTGCCAGTGAGTGGCGGATGCGCGCTCCTGTCTTCCGTGACACACACGACACAAGCGGGCACGCTTTATCCCCCGAACTGGGGCTGAAGTAATTACGTTATTCTGGACAGCCGGAATGATGCGCTATTTCTTTTTGCAGGCGGTCTTCCAGAGTTTTTCTCCGGGGCTGTCCGGTGCTATCATTCTCCAGTCCGCAGCTTCCTTGTTGGTATACACGACCTCACCCATGCCCATCTGTTCGGAGTGGCAGGTGGTATAGAGTATGCGGGAAATCTTGTTTTCACAGTCGTATTCCGTCATATCCTTCATCGACTTGAATTTTTTCCCGGAAGTTTCAGTCTTGGCCTCCCTGTGATCGAATAAGTCCCACATGCGCACCGTGTCCCTGGTTTCCTTGATGCTGGTTGGATCCGCATAGACTGTCAATCTGCTATTGCTGCTGACTTCGACCCAGTCTGCCATCACCGTGCCGCTCAATGTGCTGAGTAGTGTCAGCCAGATCAGTCTGTGCATTGCAAGCGCTCCTTTTTTATAAGAATTTGATTAATTTAATAAAAGTATTTTTACGCCGATCAGGATAAGCACTGATCCGCCGAAAAATTCAGCCTTGTTTTCCAGGTAAGTCCCGCTGTTCCTGCCGATTTTAACGCCGCACCAACTAAAGACAAAAGTGGTCGCGCCTATGATCAGGCAGGCTAGGTAAGCGTTGAAGTTTATCAGAGTCAGACTGAAACCGGCGGCCATGGCGTCGATACTGGTAGCGACAGATAATATCAGCATCATTCTGTGTGTGAAAACTGCAAAGTCCGCTTCGCGGTCAGGTCGCCAGCTTTCATATAGCATTTTGACACCTATCAATGTCAGCAGGCTGAAGGCAATCCAGTGTGCGTAGGTGTTTATCCAGCCCAGAACGCCACGCCCGCCCAGATAGCCGATGAGGGGCATCAGTGCCTGGAAAGTGCCAAAATAAAGACCCGCCAGGCAACCGAGATGGGTGGTTTCGCACCTTTTGGCACCCAGACCGATCGAGACGGCGAAGGCATCCATGCTAAGCGCAATGGCCAAAATAAGTATATCCAGCATGGGCGGGTTTCTGTGAGTTGGGGCTTGCGATCAGGGGCGAGTGCGTATTGTATAACACGTGTTTTTGCGTCGCTCATACAAAGTTTGCACTTGAGTTTGATGCCGTTCCAGCATTCCGCTATAATGCGCAGCAATCTTTCGCGGGATGAACTCACGGTTCTTCCCGCTTCTTTATGTCTATCTTGGGAGTATCTGGTGACGCAAACGAATCCT
>Ga0208863_1001035_pt1 | contig 20084 bp, 10 predicted proteins | sample RifOxyD3_FD_184040 | JGI IMG/M metagenome (GOLD analysis project Ga0208863, IMG submission 184040) | Soil microbial communities from Rifle, Colorado - Rifle Oxygen_injection D3 (SPAdes) | ecosystem: Environmental > Terrestrial > Deep subsurface > Rock core/Sediment | place: Rifle, Colorado...
GATCATGGCATCAACTCCGCACATCTCCGAGGCAATGGCCCATTCACCGGGCTTGCCGCCCACGGTGGCGGGGCGCATCTTCTTGGCGTCCATAACCAGCATGGCGGTTTCATCGGGCAGGGTGCCGATTACCGCGTTGGGGCCATCGATGATCAGACGGCGACAAGCATCCCGCAGACCGCGGAGAAAATCACCCTGAGGATGAACCGCCAGCTCGTCGTTCTTGAGCGGGGTGATCACATGTTTATAGGCTTCAAGCGGCAGCTTGAGCTGCCTGGTCACATAGTGCAGGATATGGGCGAAGACCTCGGAGTCTGACTGATAGCCGATATAGCCGGGAAAGGCTCGGCCGGTGAGCCAGTCTTTGATGGGGATAAAAGCGGTATTTTCGCCGTTGGTCATGGTGGCGACCCCCTGGAGGAAGAAGGGGTGGCAGGCATAGAGGTTGATGCCGTAGTTGGTGTTTTGGCGGCCTTGGGCCATACAGATCCGGCTGGTGATTCTGCCTGAATCCAGACCAAGGGCGAGGCCGATCTCAAGGGGCCAGCCCACTTCTTTGATTGTTGCCACGTCGGGCCAAAGGGAAAAGGCGGTGAGGTCGTTGCCGTGGGCTTCGCCGTTGGCACGCAGAGCAAGGCGGATCAGCATCAGCTCGTGTTCGATCTCGCTGGCGGAGAGCTTGTTCCAGGTGACCGGTTTTTTGTACACCCGCAGGATGTACTTGTGCCGATCCTGAGCCTCGATCATCTCCTTTTTCACCTCAAACTCGTGGTCGTAATTGAGGGTGAATCCGGCCTTGTCCATAATATGATCGAGACGGACGAGCGCCGCTTCGCTGTGGGCGATGCCTGAGAGAATCGGATCCTGGGCATTGTATTTGTAATCCGCAAACTTGAGCCCCCTGAGCAGCAGGCCGAGACCGCTGCCGTCATACCCTTCCTGCATGGCCTCCATGGCCGTGAGTACCGAGAAGGGAGAGAAAGGCTCACTGGCGGTTTTCATTGCTAACCGGCACATGTGTCACTCCTTATAATAGATGATGGCTTCTGCATAAAGCTGAGTTGAGCAGCTTGCCTGCTCAAACGAAACTTATACCCACTGGGTGCAATAAGCGAATATACAGCCAATGTTCTTGCGCTTATTGAAAAAAACATGCGCCTCCGCATCAGGGTTAAAACTAACGATTATAGCGATAAATTTAAACCGTACAAGGCGAATTTAGCGACTCACTGCATTACACCACAATAAATGGATTGTCAAGGGAGGAGAGGGAGGCAACACAGGTGAAAATACGGTAGGGTAAACAGGCGTGGAATCCGGACGGTGTCAGGCGAAACACTCGGTTTTTTGCACCGAACTCTTTTGCCATTTTGTCGCGGATGTGCGCCAGGGCAGTTGCGTCCAGCGCATATCGTAGAGCAAGGTCATCTGAGGTCAGAAGCAGGGTGGGGGCCGCCATGGTGTTAGTTACCCGCCAGCCGGAGTCGGTCAGGGCTTGGGTCAACTCGTTGGTCAGGGGATAGCATTTGGACGTGTGCATGTAGTGGTAAAGCGCATTGAGGCAAGCTGCATCGTCCTCATTGTCAAAGGACGCGGTTTGATGCACGAAAAATTCGCCTTCCTTTGTCTGTGCGCGGAGATGGCGCAGTAAGGGCCGTAAGCCGGTTTCGCCGACGTAGTGCAGAACGGACCGCATTATCAGGAACAGTCGTTGGCCTGCGGCGGCAACATCGCTGCGCTTGAAATCCTCAAGGGACTTATGGACGGGAGCAATGCCTGCGGCATCTGTCACGGCAAGTTGTTCTTCTGAGCAGTCAACGTTCTTGAGTTTCAGGGCATGGCAGATGTCGTACGCTGCAAGCTGAGAGAGCAGGAAGCCTGTTCCCCCACCTAAGTCCACGACAACATCAGCAGGTGAATGTGTCAGGACATCGATGGCGGCGTTGAGTAAAGGTCGTGCAATTGTGGAATCGGCAAAGTAGCCGTTGTGTAACGCGCCCCATTGTTGCCCGTGCACCACCTTCTCTGTTCCGATATGGTCTTTCATCCTGTTATGCTCTTGATTAAATAGAAAATTTGCTGCGCGAGTGATCAGGGGTTAGTTGCAGTGCTGTTGAGCATGCAGCAAGTTAGCATACACAAGCTGGGCATGTAAATACCACATTGTTTTCGTCTTTAAGGACGCGAAAAAGCCCATTTCTTTTGAAGAAGAACAGATATGCTTGTCAGTGGGCTGAGAAATATAGTATTAGGTAGAGAATGGTAAAGGTTGTTTCTTAACGGCTTCTAAACTTATTTTAGGATATTCTCTTTTTCATGGCCGAAGCAGATAATAAATCAAATTTACGTTCTACAGTAAAAGATCAATCCGGGGCTGGCAAGCTCAAGATCGGCGAATTGTTGCGCAAGGCCGGACAGGTCAGCAGCTATCAACTCGATGATGCGCTGGCGGCCCAGAAAAAATCTGGTGGCCGGCTGAGCAGTATCCTTTTGCGCCTTGGTCATATTGAAGAATCTACCATTCTCAATTTTTTAAGCCGATTGCACAACTATCAACCCGTGGTCATCAGCCGCGAACCTCCCAAGCCAGAGGCTTTGAAGCTTTTACCCTACGAGATTGCCAAGAAATATCTGGCCTTCCCTTTGCGGCAGATCGGCAAATCCCTTCAGGTCGCCATGGCCGAGCCCACGGATACCGGGGCGGTGGAAAGCTTGCAGGCTGCGGTAAAAATGCCTTTGACCGTCTGTGTCGCCACCGAAAAAGATATCGTTGATGCATACAAGATTTATTACAAGATCAGCGAGGAAGAACATCAGTCTTTTTTTACCTCGGTGGGTGCGGAAGAAAAAGACGAGGAGCCTGTTACCCAGATCGACGATTTTGGCACCCTGGCCTCCGAGGCAGCTGATGGTATGGAGATTGCGTCACTGGACGATGATACAGGGGGGGATCAGTATTCTGCTTCTGACGCCCCGATCATCAAACTGGTGAACGGGATTCTGCTCAAAGCGGTCAACGACGGGGTGAGCGATATTCACATCGAGCCCTATGAAAAAACGCTCCAGGTGCGTTACCGCATGGATGGTTCCCTGTACAAGTCCATGAATCTGCCCCTCTCGATTAAAAACGCCCTGAATTCCCGGATAAAAATCATGTCTCAGCTCGACATTACTGAGCGGCGGGTGCCCCAGGACGGTCGTATCCGGATCAAGCTGGGGCGCAACCGTGCCGTGGATTTTCGGGTTTCTACCCTGCCCACCCTGTTTGGGGAGAGTATCGTTTTGCGCATCCTCGACAAGGGCAGTCTTAATGTTGATCTTACCAAGCTCGGTTTTGAGAAGGAAACCTTTGCCACTCTTCAACGCTGTATCGATCGACCCCAGGGACTTTTGCTCGTTACCGGCCCCACGGGCAGCGGCAAGACGGTAACCCTATATTCGGTGCTGAATTCGCTTAACAGTGAAGACACCAAGATTCTGACCGCTGAAGATCCGGTGGAGTTCAATTTCAAGGGGATCAACCAGGTTAATGTCAAAAAAGAAGTGGGGATGACCTTCCCTGCGGCGCTCAAGGCTTTTCTCCGGCAGGATCCTGACATTATCATGGTCGGCGAGATCCGGGATATGGAAACGGCGGAGATTGCCATCAAGGCGGCCATGACCGGACATCTTGTGCTCAGTACGCTCCACACCAATGATTGTCCTGCCACTATCGGACGTCTGGTGGATATCGGTATTCCGCCCTTTATGCTGGCCTCGGCTGTTACCATGGTACTTTCGCAGCGGCTGGCGAGGAAGCTCTGCGTTCATTGCAAGGTGGAGGTTCCCCAGCCGCCCAAGGATGAGTTGATCGCCATAGGTTTTACAGAGAAGGATTTTGAAAAAGGTTTTGTTATCTATGGACCCAAGGGCTGCCAGAAATGCAACGGCGGCGGTTATAAGGGACGGCTCGGCCTTTTTGAGCTGATGGAGATCACCGATGAGGTGGCCAAGGCGATCAGCGCTGAAGTGCCGGAGGATCAGCTGCGCAAGATCGCCGTACAGGAGGGGATGACCCCCTTGCGCCGGGCTGGAGTTAAAAAAGTTATCGAAGGCGCTACCAGCATAGAAGAGATCCTGCGGCGAACCGTGATCACCGAAGAGAGCCTGCCTGCCTATCTGGTCCATCCTGATATTGAGGAGTACGAGGATGGGGATTTCATTGTCCGGCAGAACAATAACGACACTGATTTTTTCAAATTGGTGATCGGGGCCGTATCAGTGGTGAAGGATGGTAAAAAGATCGCTGAGATCACCGAGCCTGGCGAGTATTTCGGCGAGATGAGCGCTATCTCGGGTGAGCCTCGTTCAGCTTCTATAACCTCCAAGGGACGCTGCAAGGTAAAACGTTTCCCCGGCGATAAGCTTCAGGAGGTTATTCAAAAATATCCCGATGTGGCCAACCATCTGTTTAAAACTGTGGTAAATCGCTTGAGCCAGGCAAACAATATCATTGTCAAGCTGGCCAACGAGCGGGTAAAAAAACCGGAATGATAGGGGGATAGATCGCCTTTTTTTCACCATCATGCTAATTGTTAGCTTTCCTCTTCTTTTCTTCTGTTTTCTGTTGGAAAATGTATATTACAGAGCTTTTTTCAAGTATATTTACCTATTGAAATATAGCGTTTAATTGGGTAGTTTTGTTGACTCTGATATCTTTTTTACCTTGTCAGGGCCATCATTTGAGGTGATTTATGCCTGGAAGATGAGACGACAGGTCTTTTTTTGCGAGTTCATACTTTTTTAATATAAGGAGAAAATCAATGAGTGCCAAGATTATCAGCGGGACGGAAGTTGCAAAAGCCATCCGGGAAGAGTTGAAGACGGAGGTGGCTGAGCTTAAGGAACAGCATGATATTGTTCCTGGTCTGGTGACGATTCTGGTGGGCGAAGATCCGGCCTCTCAATCATATGTAAGTGCCAAAAACAAGACCGCCCATGCGCTTGGTATTCACTCCGAACAGGTAACTCTGTCAGCCGACACCAGTGAGCAGGATCTGCTTGCCATAGTTGAGAAATATAATCTGGATAAAAATATTCACGGTATTCTCGTGCAGTTGCCTCTGCCCAAGCATATTAATGAAACTAATGTGCTGTATGCCATTAATCCTGCCAAGGATGTGGATGGCTTTCATCCGGTAAATGTGGGCAAGATGGTGGTGGGCGAGGAGTGTTTTCTGCCCTGTACCCCTCATGGTATCCTTGAACTACTGATTCGGAGCGGCGTGGAGACCAGTGGAGCCGAGGTGGTGGTTATCGGACGAAGCAATATCGTTGGCAAGCCTATCGCTAATTTGATGCTCCAAAAACGTAAAGGTGGTAACGCCACGGTCACCCTTTGCCATACCCGCACCAAGGATATGGCCGCCCATTGTAAGCGGGCCGATATCATTATCGCTGCGGTTGGTGTGCCGAACATGGTGACCGCCGAGATGGTGAAAGACGGGGTGGTGGTAATCGATGTCGGCGTGAACCGGATCGGTAAGACCGCAGAGGGCAAGGCTATTCTCGCCGGCGATGTAGATTTTGATGCGGTAAAGGAAAAAGCTTCGTATATTACTCCTGTTCCGGGTGGAGTTGGCCCCATGACTATCACCATGCTTATGAAGAATACAGTACAGGCAGCCAGGCAGACCGTAGTGCTTAAATAAGCGGCTGCAGATTTGCTGTTATATAACGCAGATAACTACTCAGGTTAAATCGAAAACAGACTAAAACATCCAAGTGGTAACTGTTCAGCAGTGCCGCAGATGCGCGGAAGAGGTCTGTGATGTGTGCTTTTGCACATGAACAGGCCGATGACTGTCAATCATCGGCAGCAGTGCCGATAACGCAGATGTGGTGCTGCTGAACAGTTACATAGCGAACCCAAGATGCTGAGGACATACGATGGCGATCAAACGAAATGGATGTGAGGGATGCGCGGATCTTACCTGCGTTTCCACGCAACAGATTCTCTCTCATGATGTTGCCAAGAACGTCAGGACTGCCTATGACCGCGTAAAAGCGCGGGGGATGTCGGCCTGTCTTTTCGGCTCAGGCGGAACCTGTTGCCGCAACTGCAACATGGGGCCTTGTCAGATCATCGATGGGGTGGAAGATATGGTCGGGGTTTGCGGCGCCACCGCCGATACCGTGGCAGCCAGGAATTTCGCCCGTACCGTGGCTGCAGGTTCTGCCGCGCACACCGATCATGCCCGGGAAATGGTAAAGGGTTTTATTGGCGCAGCCAAGGGTGAAGGGCCGCACCAGATCAAGGACGTGGCCAAACTGAAAAAGCTGGCCGAGGTCTTTGGGATCGTCACCGAAGACCGTGAGATTAAAGAGATCGCCCTTGAGCTTGGCGAGAAGGCCCTGGCCGAATTCGGCAAGCAGGATGAGACGCCGCTCTCCATGCTGAAACGGGCCACCCCGAAGCGCCAGGCTCTCTGGAACAAGCTCGGCATCGCGCCCCGCGGCATCGACCGCGAGGTGGTGGAGATGATGCACCGCACCCACATGGGTGTTGACCAGGAATACCATAACATCATGCTCCAGGCCTCCCGCACCGCTTTGTCCGACGGCTGGGGCGCCTCGATGCTGTCCACCGAACTGACCGACATCATGTTCGGCACTCCGGTGCCCCGGCGCGCTATTGTTGACCTTGGGGTGCTTAAAGCCGATCAGGTCAATATTACCGTGCACGGGCATGAGCCTTTGCTGGCCGAGGCTTTGTGTATCGCGGCCCAGGAGCCGGAAATGTTGGAATTGGCCAAGAAGCACGGAGCCAAAGGGATCAACCTCGCCGGCGTCTGCTGCACAGGCAACGAAATTCTTATGCGCCGCGGGATTCCGGTGGCCGGAGGGTTTATCCAGCAGGAGATGGTTATCGCCACCGGCGCGGTGGAGGCGATGGTGGTTGATGTGCAGTGTGTCATGCCATCCTTGGTCGGCGTGGCCAAGAATTTCCATACCGATATCATTACCACCAACTACCGGGCCAAGATGCCCGGCGGTATTCACATCCAGTTTGAGGAGCACGAGGCGCTTGATTCCGCCAAGAAGATCCTCTCTCACGCGATCAAGAACTTCAAGAAGCGCGGCAAGAGCTTTATCCCTCAGACAACCAAGATGGACGTGGTCGTGGGGTTCAGCCATGAAACGATCAACACCATGCTGGGTGGGCGGTTCCGCGCCAGCTACCGGCCGCTTAACGATAACATCATCAATGGTCGGATTCGCGGAGTGGCAGCCATTGTCGGCTGCGACAACTTCAAGTTGGCGGACGATACCCACGAAACCATCGTCAGAGAGTTGCTGAAAAACAACATCCTGGTTCTGGCCACGGGCTGTGCCGCAACCTCACTCGGCAAGGCCGGTCTGTTAAATCCTGAAGCGGCCCGTTTCTGTGGTGACAGCCTGCGGGAGGTCTGTGAGACGGTGGGCATGCCGCCGGTGTTGCACATGGGTTCCTGTGTGGACAACTCCCGGATTCTCATCGCCGCCACCGAGATGGTGCGGCAAGGCGGCCTGGGCGACGACATCTCCGATCTGCCCGCTATCGGCACCGCTCCCTTGTGGATGAGTGAAAAGGCCGTGGCCATCGGTCAGTATTTCGTGGCCAGCGGCGCCCAGGTGGTGTTCCAGAATCTGCCCACCTCTGGGGCTAAGAATTTTAACAAGTATCTCACCGAGGGGTTGACGGAACAGGTGGGGGCCCACTGGAATATCGCCTCGGATCCCTTGGAAATCGCCCGGATCATGATCGAAAAGATCGAGGAAAAGCGTGACGCCCTGGGCATTAACAAGAAGAAAGAGCGTGTTCTCTTTGACATGGACATGCGGCGTGACCTTGGCGTTGCCAGCGCCCCCCTGACCGACGTCGGCTGCCATGGCCCAACCGTTTCCAAGCAAGAATAAGGATCATAACCGATGAAATCGGGAAGCCGTTTAGAACGGATTTTAACATCAGGAGAGTTCGCCGTCACCGGCGAGCTGGGGCCACCCAAGAACGGCAATGCCGAACTGGTGCGGGAAAAGGCCCGGCTGCTCAAGGGGAGTGTTGACGCGGTCAACATCACCGACTGTCAGACCGCCATTGTTCGCATGTCGAGCATCAGCGCTGGCCTGTTGACTCTGGCCGAAGGGGTGGAACCGGTCATTCAGATGACCTGCCGCGATCGCAACCGGATTGGGATGCAAAGCGATATCCTGGGTGCTGCCGCTCTGGGGCTTAAAAACCTGCTCTGCCTGACCGGTGATCACCAGAAGTTCGGCAATCATCCTGGCTCCAAGGGCGTATTTGACATGGATGCCATCCAGTTGCTTGGCATGGTGAAGGACATGCGGGATGATAAAAAATTCCAGTGCGGCGAGGCGATCAAATCGCACGAGCCCAGACTTTTTCTTGGCGCTGCGGCCAACCCTTTTGCCGCCCCTTCCGAGCAATTCCGGGCCGCCCGCTTGGCCAAAAAAGTCGCCAATGGCGCTGATTTTGTTCAGACCCAGATCATCTACAATGTTGAACGCTTCGCCAGATTCATGCAGGCGGTCCGAGATCTCGGGCTCCACAAAAAGGTCCATATCCTGGCCGGCGTTACCCCGCCAAGATCCGTGGGCATGGCTCGTTACATGCAGAGTTCCGTGCCCGGCATGGATGTCACTGATGAAGTGATCAAACGGATGCAAGGGGCCAAGGACAAGGAAGATGAAGGGATCAACATCTGTGTTGATATTATCCGCCAGGTCCGGGAGATAGAAGGGGTGGCCGGGGTTCATATCATGGCCATTGAATGGGAGAGTGTTGTGCCGGAGATAGTCAGCCGGGCAGGGCTTGCCGCCCGTCCGGTCTTTGCCGATGAGCCGGTTGCCCTTGCGGCGCCGGTTTCGGCAATCGAGATTCGGAACACGGTGGCCGGAGGTGAGGAGAGTGATGCTGTTCTGGCGGTAGCCAAGGTTGAGGCAGAAAAAATTATCGCCGCGGCCAGGGTGGAAGCCGCCCAGTACCGTGCGTCAGCCACGACTGGCGGCGCCGGGGTGGTTGGTCAGGCAAGGGTTGAAATAGACGAAGCGGGAGAGGATGCAATGAACGAAAAAGAACGTCAAATGGCGCTTGAGTCGGTACGCCTCGGTCTTGATGCGCTGAAAAAGGCCTATGGCTTGTCGGACGATCAGTTTGATGCCCTGGTAAAATTTGCCGGTGCAGAAGCGATCCTCAAACGCGAGCCGCTGCTTGCCACCCCGGTTTTAGCGGCGGCAACTCCGGTTGCTCCAGCTGCTCCGGCAATAGATGAGAGCGTAGCCAGAAAAGTTGCCGAGATTGCGGCAGCAGAAAAGGCCAAAAAGGCTGAAGCAGCCAAAAAAGAGGCGGACGAAAAGGCGGCGGCAGAGGCCAAAAAAGTTGCGGCAGCGGCAGCGGAAGAGGCTCAAAAGGCAGAAGCTGCCAAGAAAGCTGCCGAAGCCAAGGCTGCGGAAGAGGTCAAGAAGACCGCCGCTTCCGAGCCACAGAAGGTTGCCCCTGCCGTTTCTGCTTCGCCAACCGGTGCGGTTGACGCGGCTGATCTTGCCTGTGAAAAAACGCCTTTGAGCGAACGGGCAGCCAAGGTTCCCGAAGCCTCTTACAAACAGGCTTATACCGGCGCTATCCGGCAGACCGTTTTGGGCGGTGAAGCAAGGGGGATCAAGGTGGGCGGGGCAACGACCCTGTCGTTCCATCTTTTTGAAGGCTCCATGCCTAACAGGCCCATGATTGCCTTTGATGTTCTGGATGTGAAACCAGACGAATGGCCAGACTCTCTGGCCCGTCATTATCAGGATGTTTTGGACAATCCCCTGGCCTGGGCCCAGAAATGTGTCAAGGAATACGGGGCAGACGCCATCTGTCTCTCCATGGTCAGCACCGATCCCAACGGCCTGAACCGGCCTGCGGGTGAGGCGGCAAGGGCCGCAGCCGAGGTGGTAAAAAATATCGAGGTGCCGGTTATTGTCTGGGGTTGCGGCAATGGCGAAAAGGATACGGAAACCTTGCGGGAAATCACTTCCTTGATCGGTGACAAGAAGGTTTGTCTGGCCCCGCTTTCCGACAGCAACTACCGGGCCATCGGTGCTACTGCTATGGCCTTCCATTATCCCATGGTTGCAGCCTCGCCCATTGACGTTAATCTGGCTAAGCAACTCAATATTTTGCTTGAGAACCTCGGAGTCTCCCTGGATTCCGTGTTGATTGATCCTTCTATTGGCGCACTTGGCTACGGAATTGAATATACCTACTCGGTCATGGAGCGGATTCGTCTGGCGGCGCTTACCCAGAAAGACGAGAAACTTCAGGTGCCTTTTGTCTGTAACCTGGGCCGTGAGGTCTGGAAGGCTAAGGAATGTCGGTTGCCGTCTGATGCGCTTATCGGCGATCAGGAGACCAGGGGCATTCTCATGGAAGCAATCACCGCCTCATGTATGTTGATGGCCGGTGGCGAACTGATGATCATGCGGCATCCGAGGGCGGTTGCGCTGACCAAGTCGCTGATTAACGGTCTGATGGGTTGAGCCGTCGTTCAAGATGTAAAATAGTTGGGATATCGGGACTGGCATAAGGTGCCGTAACGAAAAATCAAGCAATTAAAGATTGTTTCGTAGCGGCCCCTAAGTTCTCTAAAATTGTGCATTTAGCGAGTAAAGAGGAGATAAAATGTCCAAGATAATCTGTTCAGCCGCCATCCGTGGGGCTCACAACATAGTTGACATGGCGGAAGCCAAGTTTGAGGAAGCCCTCAAGAAGTATGGGCCTGAGCAAGAGGTGCATTTCCCTAATACTGCTTATTTCCTGCCGGTTATTTACAGTATGCTGGGCGCCAAGGTGCAGAATCTGGGCGATATGAAGGATATTTTTCAGGAATGCCGTACCCTTTTGCCGGAACAGGTGAGCAGCAATATCTGGTTGCCTTATCTTGCGCCGGCTCTTGATGCGGGGATGGCTACCTTTTTTGCTGAGGAGATGTTCGAGGCCATCCGTTATCTTGAGGCCCCTGATTTTTATACCAAAACTGAAGATCCGTTGGAGAATAATATCTGGTTGGGCGCTGCTGATGACGTGATCTTTCGTAAGCGAGGCGTTGAATTTGTAGACGGTACAGCGCCTGGTTTTGCCGCCATCATGGGCACCCCGGATGATAGTGCGGTTGCCGCTCGGATTGCCTTGGAGCTTCAGGAAAAGAATCTCTACATTTTTATGCACGATCAGTCCAACGGCAAGAACATGGCCGAGCGTTTGCTGGAAAGCAAGGTGCAGGTTGGCTGGAATACCAGGCTGGTTCCCTTTGGCAAGAGCTACACCTCGGCGGTTTTCGCCATCGGCTTTGCCTGCCGGGTGGCCATGGCCTTTGGCGGCATCAAGCCAGGTGATTACAAGGGCAATCTGATCTACAACAAGGATCGGACCTTTGCCTTTGTCATGGCCTTTGGCCCAGTTTCCGACGAGTGGTACGCCAACGCGGCCGGTGCCATTAACTGGGGCTTTCCTACTATTTCCGACTACGATATCCCAGAGGTGTTGCCCACCGGGATCTGCACCTATGAGCATGTGGTCAGCCGGGTACCTCACGCGGAGATTGTCCAAAAGGCTATTGAAGTGCGCGGTCTCAAGGTCAATGTCACCAAGATCGATATCCCCATGTCTTTTGGCCCGGCCTTCGAGGGCGAGCGGATCCGCAAGGACGATCTCTTCATGGAATGCGGCGGCGGTCGGACCTCGGCGGTTGAGGTTCTGATCTCAAAGGATATGTCCGAGGTCGAAGACGGCAAAATCACCATCGAAGGACCAGACATCAAGGATATCGAACAGGGTAAGAACCTGCCTATCGCCATCCTGGTTGAGGTTGCCGGTCGTGGGATGCAGTCGGATTTCGAGCCCATTCTCGAGCGCCAGTTTCATCACCTGATGAATTACATTCAGGGCATCATGCATATGGGCCAGCGGAACATCATGTGGATCCGCATCGGCAAGGCCGCAGTGGAGAAGGGCTTTTCCTTCACCCATCTCGGCAAGGTGCTGCACGGCAAACTGCATCAGGAGTTTGGCGCCATTGTTGACAAGATTCAGGTTAAGATCTACACCGAGCAGAACAAGGTGGAAGAGGTTCAGGAGCTGGCCCGCAAGGTTTATGCGGAGCGGGATGAACGTCTGGGCTCTATGACCGACGAGACTGAAGAGGTTTTCTATTCCTGCACCCTGTGTCAATCTTTTGCCCCGAGCCATGTCTGCGTCATCACCCCGGAGCGGATCGGTATGTGCGGCGCCTATAACTGGCTGGACGGCAAAGCCTCCTTTCAGATCAATCCCACCGGCCCTAATCAACCTATTGACAAGGGGGAGTGTCTGGATGAAAAACTTGGCATCTTCAAGGGGATCAATGATTTTGTCGAACAGACTTCCCGCGGGGCCGTGCCTGAGCTGGCCCTGTATTCTTTGATGAACAGCCCGATGACCGCCTGTGGTTGTTTTGAGGCCATTGCCGCCATGCTCCCCCAATGCAATGGAATCATGGTAGTCAACCGTGATTTCAGCGGGATGACGCCTTCCGGAATGAAGTTCACCACTCTGGCGGGTATGGCCGGGGGCGGCGCGCAGACTCCTGGCTTCATCGGGGTTTCCAAGCATTTCATGACCAGCCCCAAGCTTTTTGTCGCCGAGGGCGGGCTTACGCGGATGGTCTGGCTGCCCAAAATGATGAAAGAGGAAATCAAGGACAAGCTCATGGAGCGTTGCAAGGAAATCGGCAGGCCGGAGTTTTACGAGATGATCGCTACCGAGGAGAACGGCACCACGGAAGAGGAAATCCTTGCCTTTATGAAAAAAGTCGGTCATCCGGCTCTGGAGATGGAAGCGCTTGTTTAATTTTTAGATATATGTTGTCAGTTGTCAGCCATAAGATTCAAGATTACTATTCAAGCTTAAAGCGCAGAGCTTACAGCTTGCCTTATACGGGAGGAACAGACAGATGGCTTTAACAGGTATTCAGATCCTCAAGATGCTTCCCAAGAAGAATTGCGGGGAGTGCGCTATTCCGACCTGCCTTGCTTTTGCCATGAAGGTGGCTGCCGGGCAGATGGAAATTGGCGAATGTCCGTATGTGAGCGATGAGGTCAAGGAGCAGATCGGCGAGGCCTCTGCCCCTCCAATCCGGACGGTTAAAATTGGCTCTGGGGATAGTGCCTATACCACCGGCGGCGAGACCTGTCTGTTTCGTCATGAAAAACGTTTTGAGAACCCTACCGGAATTGCGGTTCTGGTCAGCACGGCAATGAGCGAGGCCGACGTCGATGGTCGAATCAGTCGGTTCAAGGCGCTTCGTTACGAGCGGGTCGGAGTTCTGCTCAAGGCCGACCTGATTGCGATTAAGGATATCTCGGGTGATGAGGCTGCTTTTACCGCCTTGACCAAGAAGGTGCTGGACGGCGCAGTCGATGCTGGGCTCATCCTGATGAGTGACAAGGCCGACAATCTCAAGGCTGCCGTGGCCGCTTGCGGGGAACGCAAACCCCTGCTGTACGCGGCCACCGCTGATAATGCCGAGGCCATGGTTGCCGTGGCCAAGGAGGCTCAGTGTCCTCTGGTTGCTAAGGGGGTAAACCTTGACGACACCGTGGCGGTTGCTGAAAAATTGCTGGCAGCCGGGCTTAAGGATTTGATGCTCGACTCCGGGGCTCGCACGATCCGGGCTGCCTTGGAAGACAGTGTGGTGGGGCGGCGTTCTGCTATCCGTGCCAAATTCAAGCCCCTGGGTTTTCCTACCATCACTTTTCCCTGTGAGATCTCCGCTGATCCGCTGATGGAGGCTATGGTCGCCTCGGTGCTTATTGCTAAATATGCGGGCATTGTCGTGCTTTCCGATCTGCAGGGTGATATTCTTTTCCCTTTGCTGCTGGAGCGACTGAATCTCTTCACCGATCCGCAACGGCCCATGGTGGTTGCGGAAGATATTTACAATATCAATGGTCCTACCGAGGATTCCCCGGTGCTGATCACCTGTAACTTCTCGCTTACCTACTTTATTGTTTCTGGAGAAATTGAGGGGAGCAAGGTGCCTTCCTGGCTGTTGATCAAGGACACGGAAGGACTTTCGGTTCTCACCGCCTGGGCGGCTGGCAAGTTTGGCGCGGACATGATCGCGGCATTCATGAAAAAATCCGGCATCGAAAACAAGGTCAAACATCGGGAGATCATTATTCCCGGTTACCTTGCCTCTATGAAGGGCGAGCTTGAAGAAGAGCTGGCCGGCTGGACCATCACCATCGGCCCCCGTGAAGCTGGACATCTGCCAGCCTTCCTGAAGGAATGGAAGCCTGCGGCGTAAGTTACAGAGCTGGGTGCTTAAGCAGCGGGATATAAGGTCTTATAAGTCCTATAGGACCTATATTGCCAGACTGTAAAGCCCTTTGCGCAGGGGCAATTATCACCATTAGGTTTCCTGAAGATGAACATCACAATCAACGGTTATGAAATAATTGCCGAGGAAGGGATCACCATCCTGGAAGCGGCAAAGCGGGCGGATATCCATATCCCAACCTTGTGCTACGTGAACAAGGGGATCTCGGATATTCCCTGCGGGATATGCGTGGTCAGCGTGGCTGGGGTGGAGACTCCGGTACGTTCCTGCATAACCCCTGTTGGTGAAGGGATGCGGATCACCACCGAATCAAAGGAGTTGCAGGCCAGGCGCGCTGAGCGGATGACCCTGCTGATGGAGACCCATTTCGGCGACTGCAAGGCCCCCTGCAATCTCACCTGTCCGGGGCAGATCAATGTGCAGGGCTATATCGCCCATGTGGCCAAAGGACAGTATGAGGAAGCTCTGCGCCTGGTCATGGAACGCAATCCTTTTCCCTTTTCTGTGGGGCGGGTATGCCCTCGATTCTGCGAAACTCGTTGTCGTCGGATTCTCGTTGATGAACCAGTATCCATTAACCATCTGAAACGTTTTGTTGCTGACTGGTGCATGGCCCACAAGATTGACCTGCGCATTCCCTGCGACCCAGCCACCGGTAAAAAAATTGCCGTTATTGGCGGCGGGCCATCCGGCCTGACCGGTGCCTACTATCTTGCTCGCAAAGGCCATGACGTTACGGTTTTCGAGTCCGCCCCAAAGCTTGGCGGCATGTTACGTTATGGCATCCCTGACTACAAAATCCCCCAGGATGTGCTTGATTACGAGATCAGCGCCATTTTGCGCATGGGGATCAATGTCCGCATGCGTCAGAAATGGGGCGAGGATTTCACCTTGCAATCCCTCAAGGACCAGGGTTTTGAGGCCATCCTTATTGCAACCGGCACTCCGGTGGACGAGAGGCTGGATATTCCTGGTTGTGCTCTTCCAAAGGTGATCCTGGCCACGAAATTCCTGCGGGATATGTCAGAGGGCAAGGCTGGCAACTATGGCAATTCTGCGGTGGTTTTCGGCGGCAACAATGTTGCTATGGAAGTTGCCCGTTCCCTGTTGCGTAAAGAAGTTGGGGAAGTCACCATTATTTATTCCAGGGCTCAGAGTGAGATGTCGGCTAACCAGCGTAATATTCGGGTGGCTGAAAAAGAGGGGGCTCAGTTTCTGCTCATGGCCTCGCCGGTTAATTTCAGTGAGGCCGGCAAAAGCATCAGTGTGCAATTGATCCGCACCAAACTTGGGGAGCCAGACGAGAAAGGCATCCGCTACCCGGAGGCCATCCCCGGTTCTACGGTGAACATCAAGGCTGATACGGTCATTGTGGCGCAAGGATTGAGTGCCTGCCGCGACAAGTTTGAGGGCGGTAAACTGGAAGAGAGTCTGGAACTGACTCCGAAATGCAACATCAAGGCCAACCCCAGAACCTCGCTGACCAATCATCCAGGGATCTATGCGGCCGGCGACGTGACCAGTGGTCCCCGCTCGGTGATTCAGGCCGTGGTCGCGGCCAGGCGGGCGGCGGAAAATATCCACACCCAGGTCATGGGCCTTACCAAGACCGTGGTCGAGAGCCGATTTAATTTCACCCGGGGCAAGGGCTTTGATGATGTGGATTTGCGCAATTTCGAGGGGGTCAATATCAAGCTGCGGGAGAAGATGCCCACCCGGCAGCCCCAGGTTGCCATCCAGGACTTCAGTGAGGTGAAGCTTGGATTTTCGGAACAGATGGCGATAACCGAGGCTAAACGGTGCCTGTCCTGTGGTTGTCGAGCCTTTGATCGTTGTGACCTAAAAAAACTGGCCATTGATTTCGGCCTTGATCCAATCCGGACCGGAATGGCGGCACAGCCTGCCTACATGGAGAGAATCAATCATCCCGTCATCCAGGTAGACCTGAATAAATGCATCTATTGCAAGCGCTGTCAGAACAGTTGTGAATACGATGCCCTGGAAATCAGCGCCGATGCGGTCGATGACAAGGGCCGACCGTTGGGCCTGCGTTTGCGGTTCAAGGAAAACTGTGTCAACTGTGGAGCTTGTGTGGACAACTGTTCTACCGGAGCCCTGAATAAAAAAGACGTTATGGTGCCGGTGGTGAACGAAGCCATTCGCGAGGTTCGTTCCACCTGCCCGTACTGTGGGGCAGGCTGTCAGCTTATTCTCAAGGTGAAGGGCAATACCTTGATGGAGGTTACCTCTGATCCAGATCTGGCGCCTAATTACGGAGCCATTTGTGTCAAGGGTCGTTTCGGACATAATTTTGTCCAGCACAAGGAGCGCTTGACCAAACCCTTGGTGCGTCGTGGTTCTCAGTTGGTGGAAGCAAGCTGGGAAGAGGCACTGGAGATGGTGGCCAAAAGATTCTTCGATCTCAAGGCCATGTACGGACCGGATTCGATTTCCGGTTTCAGCTGTGCCAGAGCCAGCAACGAAGAAAACTATCTGATGCAAAAATTTATGCGGACAGCGATCGGAACGAATAATATCGATCACTGTGCCCGACTCTGACACGCTCCCACGGTGGCCAGTTTGGCCCTTACCTTCGGCAGCGGCGCAATGACAAACTCCATTGCGGATACCAAAAAAACCGACCTCTTCTTCATGGTCGGCAGCAATCCGGACACCAGTCATCCGACTATTGGCCTGCGCATTCATCAGGCCTTGGATCGTGGGGCAAAACTGGTGGTGGTGGATCCCCGCCGCACCAGGCTGGCCGAGCGGGCCGATCTCTGGCTGCGCATCGTGCCGGGGACCGACGTCGCCTTTTTAAACGGGATGATGCAGGTCATTCTCGAGGAAGAGCTCTGGGACCAGAAGTTTGTTGAGGAACGGACCGAAGATTTTGACGAACTTGTCCGGCTGGTCAAGAAATACACCCCGGAAATGGTAGAAAAAATTACCGGCATCAACGAAGCTCAGCTTCGTCAGGCCGCAAGGATGTATGCCGCAGAAGGCAGACATGCTGCTTTTTGGGGCATGGGCATTACCCACTATGTCACCGGTACCGACCGGGTGAAATCCATCGCCAGCCTGACCATGCTTTGCGGCAAGATCGGGCGGGAAGGCACTGGCTGCAATCCGTTGCGGGGGCAGAACAATGTCCAGGGGGCCTGCGATATGGGGGCGCTGTTCAATACCTTGCCCGGTTACGGAGGCCTTGAAAACGACGAGCTCTTTGACCGGTATGAAAAGTTCTGGGGTGTCAAGCTGCCCCGGCGTCCAGGCAAACCGGCCACTGAGGTTTGGGAGAATGTCCTCAAGGGCAATATCCGCGGCCTCTATATCTTCGGAGAAGATCCAGCAGTGGCCGATGCCAATATCGCCCATGTTCAGGCGGCCCTGGAAAAGGCTGATTTTGTGGTGGTGCAGGATCTTTTTCTGACCGATACCGCCAAGATGGCGGATGTGGTGTTGCCCGCCGCCTGCTACGCGGAAAAGGACGGCACCTTCACCTGCACGGAACGCCGGGTGCAAAGGATTCGCAAGGCGGTTGAGCCGCCGGGTGAGGCCAAGCCTGACTGGCAGATCATCTCCATGCTTTCCCAGCGGATGGGCTATCCCATGCACTATAATTCTGCCTCGGAAATTTTTGACGAGATATGTCAATTGTTGCCGCAGTACAAGGGGCTTTCTTATGAGCGCCTGGAAAAAGTCGGTCTGCAGTGGCCGGTGCCGGATCAGAATCATCCCGGCACCACGGTTCTGCATGTTGACCAATTTACTCGGGGCAGGGGACTGTTCATTCCGGAGGATTATTTCCCCCCGGTGGAGCTGCCCGATGAGGAATATCCGCTGCTGTTCACTACCGGTCGCGATCTTGCCCGCTATAACTTCAGTAGCATGACCGGCAAGACCAAGGAGATCGATGAGATCAGCCCGGAGTGTTTCGCCGAGGTTAATCCGCGGGATGCGGAGCGCCTGGGTCTAATGGAGAAAAACTGGGTGCGGCTTACTTCGCGACGCGGTTCGGTGGAAATGCGGGCAATCATCACCGACCGGACCCAGGAGGGCACTATCTTCAGCACCTATAATCATTTGCAAACGCTGGTGAATATGCTGACTCTGGACGCTCTGGATCGTCTTTCCAGAACGCCGGAGTATAAACTGTGCGCCATTAAGGTTGAAGTATTGGGTGATGAGTTATAAGCGTTGGCACCCCACAATTGTGACTGTTCAGCAGTGCCGCATATGATAGGAAGAGGTCTGCGAAGTGTGCTATTGCACATGAGCAGGCCGATGACAACGCAGATGCTGTGCTGCTGGGCAGTCACGTAGTTATCTAAATTTAAGTGGAGTTACACGATGGGACAAGCAAAAAAACAAGCTGAGTTGAGCAGCTTGCCTGCTCAAACGAAACTTATGCCCTCTGGGTACAAGAAATCAGGGACGGTAATGGTCGTCGGCGGCGGGATCGCCGGGGTTCAGGCGGCTCTTGATTTAACCGAGCTTGGCTACTATGTCTATCTGGTGGAGAAATCCGCGGCCATTGGTGGGGCCATGGCCCAGTTGGATAAAACCTTTCCGACCAACGACTGTTCGCTTTGAATACTCGCGCCTAAGCTGGTAGAGGCCGGTCGGTCTCTCAATATCGAGATTTTGAGCAACGCTGATTTTCTTTCTCTGGACGGAAAGCCAGGCAGTTTTACCGCCAGGCTGCGGCTGCGTCCCCGTTATATTGATAAGGACAAGTGTACGGCCTGTGGGCTGTGTACCAAGTATTGCCCTAAGCATCTGGTGGATCCATACAATGAGGGTCTCGCCATTACGCGGCCGATCCACATCGATTATGCCCAGGCGGTGCCCGCCACCTATTATATCGATCCGGAGGCCTGCCTGTACCTCAAGCACGGAACCTGTCAAATCTGTGTCAGCTCCTGCCAGAGCAAGGCCATTGATTTCAGCCAGAAGGCCGAGGAAAAAGAGCTGCAGATCGGGGCGGTGATCATGGCCCCAGGCTTTGGCCGCGTTCCCGATGCAACCCTGGCCAAGTACAGCTACGGGCAGCATCCGGATGTGATGACCAGTCTGGAGTTTGAGCGGCTGCTTTGCGCCTCCGGCCCTTTTCAGGGTGAGGTGAAATGTCTCTCCGACCGCCGGCATCCCAAACGGATCGCCTTTATCCAGTGCGTGGGTTCCCGGGATCTTGGCTGCAATAACGGCTACTGTTCGGCGGTCTGCTGTATGTATGCGATCAAGGAGGCCATGGTTGCCAAGGAGCATGATCCCGAGGTGGAGATTACCATCTACTACATAGATATGCGGACTCAGGGCAAGGGCTTTGATGCCGCTCAGAAAAGGGCCGAGTCTATGGGGATCAGGTTTGTCCGGGCCAGGGTGGCTGATGTCATGCCCTGGGGCAAGAACCTGAAGTTGACTTATTCCACCATGGAAGGGACGCATAGCTTTGAACCCTACGATATTGTCGTGCTCTCTGTTGGTCTCGATGCTCCAGCCGATGCCAAAAACCTGGGTGAGATTGCTGGTTTCGCCTTAAACGATTACGATTTTTGCAAGACTGAAACCTTTGCCCCCTTGCTCACTACCAGGCCTGGTGTTTACGTCGCGGGCGCTTTTCAGGGCCCCAAGGATATTCCGGAAAGCGTTACTCAGTCCAGCGCGGCGGCAGGCTTAGCG
>Ga0208863_1001036_pt1 | contig 20078 bp, 21 predicted proteins | sample RifOxyD3_FD_184040 | JGI IMG/M metagenome (GOLD analysis project Ga0208863, IMG submission 184040) | Soil microbial communities from Rifle, Colorado - Rifle Oxygen_injection D3 (SPAdes) | ecosystem: Environmental > Terrestrial > Deep subsurface > Rock core/Sediment | place: Rifle, Colorado...
AGGGGATATCGAACAACCAAGAACCTGATCAACATGGCTTACCTCATTGCCGGCAAACTTGATTTCAGGCTACCCACTTGAAACAGCGAGGAGCCGATTTTTTCCACGAATCCGTCGGGATAAAACTGGCCAGGGCCTGAGCAGGGGCAAAGGGATTGACGATCTCCTCGTTGGCGGTGAGCGCGGCTTTGCCATAAAATTCCCGCACTGTGGCATGGCCATCGGCCAGGGAGATCACGCAATTGCAATGGGTGAGAGCCACCTCCCCGCCATCCGGGCAGTCGTGACGCACCTCGCCCATTCGCAGCAGAATCTCGGCCTTGGCTCGGATGGGATATTGGTGGGCCTGGCGACTGATCAGCCAGAGAGCCAGGCCATTGTAAAGCTCCACATATGGATCGTGCCCGACCAGGGTGCCGCTGGCCAGATAGCTGTGGTCCAGATCGCCGCCGCCCACCAGAAAGCGTAAGGGATTGGCCTGATAGTCAGCGCTGTCAATCAGTGACGTCTGCCGGATCTTTTCCAGAATCGGGCTGTGCCGCCAAACTGCCGCCAGACCGTCGCTTAAGGGGCCGCAAGCCAGCTCGGTGATGCCGATCAAGGCGGGAGAGGGGTAGATTACCCCGTCCGGCCCAATGGCCAGCGACTCCCAGGCCGTGTTGGAAAGATCGTGCTTAGTGCCTGGAGTGCTGAATATCTGGCTGCGCAGGGATTCCACGTTGTCGAGGCGCACCCCCATTTTCTCAGCCATTTCCTGGGCTCGGATCAACTCGGGAAGGATCAGGGCTGGGGCAACGAACTGCGCTAAGCTGCCCTTGCCCCGGACAAAATGCCAGAGAAGGTGGATGTTGGTGATCCCCTGGTCGGCAGCAAAGGCGACAATTTCGGCCAATTTGCCCACATTGGCCCGGTTCACCGCCACCGACAGGGTGAGGGGAAAACCCATTTCCTTAAGCAACCCCAGGCTTTCCAGCAGCCCGGCAAAAGAGCCTTTTCCCCGCTGCGCCTCATGCTGCTCCGCCAGACCATCCAGGCTGAGCTGCAAGTGGAACTGTTCCCTGGGCAGGGCCAGCAGCTCGGTAAGGTGCTCCCGGATCAGCAGCCCATTGCTCAATACCACCACATGAATCTTGGGATCAACAAGCAACTCCGCTACCATCGCGACAAAACCCGGATAAACAAAGGGCTCGCCCCCGGTGAAATAAAAGATGGTGCAGCCCAGGGCTCTGGCCTCGGCGATCCCCTGGGCCAGGGCTTCCGGAGCAAGGGTGGCGGCCTGGGCCGGGGAGGAGGCAAAAAGGCAATGGCGACAGGACAGATTGCAGCGATCGGTGAGATGAAACCAGCATTCCTTCAGGCTGGTCAGGGTGAGCAGCGGGTGACGGCCTGGGTATAAAGAGGCGGGGTCGGCGGCAAGCTGGGAGACAAGCCGTTGGGCCGTGAGCATCCGGCCACTACCTGGTTCTTTCTCTTGTTGCAACTCCTGGAACAGACAGTCAGCCTCGTGATCCGGCACGAACCAGTCAGGCCTTTCCGGCTGTACATAAACCGGGGTTCCATTCTGCTCCAAGCGTTGCCATTCTTCAAACATGCAAAATTCTCCTGGGAATTTCTTTTTCTTCACACCTCTTGCAAAGGGTTTGCAAGGTACCTCACCAGGATGGTGGATGCAATTATTTCTGCTCGCAAGCCTTACCCTGATAGCGGAAAAAAAACTTGAGCGCCTTGCGCACGGGTTCGGAGAATATCTTGCGGGAAAAAACCGACCCCACCACCCTTTTGTTGATCTCGCCAAGGGTTGGGTAGGGATGAATGGCCGAGGCAATTTTCGACAATCCCACCCCGCCGTTCATGATCGCCACCCATTCGCTCAAAAGATCGCCGGCCTGGGGGCCCAGAATCTGGATGCCCAGTGGCTTTTCCTTTTTGTCCAGCAGCAGTTTGATAAGCCCGACACCTTCCCCCTCGGCAAGAGCGCGGTCGTTGCCGCTGAATTCTTCTTGCCACACCGAATACTCGATCCCGGCCTTGCGGACGCTTTTTTCATTCATGCCGATGCTGGCCAGTTCGGGATGGGTATAGGTACACCAGGGCACATGGGTGTAGTCGGCTTTTCTGGGCAGATGAAAGATGGCATTGCTTAGGACAACCCCGCCTTCATAGCCGGCCACATGGGTGAACTGATAGCCGCCGCTGACATCTCCCGCGGCATAGATATGCCTGTGGTTGGTTCTGAGCCGTTGATCCACCTTGATCCCTTGGTGATCGAAAGGGATGTCGATTTTTCCAAGGCCCAGGCCTGCCACATTGGGCGAACGGCCAAGGGCCACCAGCAGCGCCTCGGCCTTTAGGGTTCTGGTCTCGCCGGCCTCATTCTTGATCACCACTTCCCGTTCACGACCAAGATCGCCGACCCGGAGCACCGCAGTGTTCAGAACAAAGGCAACCCCTTCTTTTTCCAGCTCCTGCTGGACAAGGTCCGCCATTTCCTTGTCTTCTTTGCTCAGAATCTGGCCGCTGCGCTGGATCACCGTTACCTGGGAACCAAGTCGGCAGAAGGCCTGGGCCATTTCAACGGCGATGGGGCCGGCGCCCAGAATGATCATGGAGCCGGGGAGTTTCTCCAGAGAAAAGATCTCCCGGTTGGTCAGATAAGATGTCTTGTCGAGTCCCTCGATCGGCGGGACCAAGGCAAAGGAGCCGGTGGCGATCACCCAGGCGCGGGCGGAGGTGGTTTTGCCGTTCAAGCGGATGGCATGTTCGTCGGTGAACTCAGGGGCACCGAATGAGACTTTGGCGCCCAGTTTACAGAACCGCTCCACCGAGTCATGCTTCTGGATAATGTCGATCACTGCTTTGATCCGGGCCGAAATCTCCTTGAAATCCACCGGCGGCGGGGTTATGGCCGGAAGGCCGAATTTTGGCCCGTTTTTCATGAGATGATAGACATGGGCGGTCTTGATCAGGGTTTTGCTGGGCACGCAGCCGAAATGGAGACAATCGCCGCCCAGGGCCTCCTCTTTTTCGATAAGCAGGGTTTTCGCCCCAAGCTGGGCAGCGCCGGACGCGACGGTGAGTCCTGCCGCGCCCCCGCCGATAATACCGATATCGTAATCATAGTTCGCCATGCCACACCTCCTTTTTTAGCGTTGGAATTTAGTTTGATAAAGCCATAGAAGTTTTTTCACCGTGATCGGGAAGAGGCCAAGAAACACAAAGGAAAGCAAAAGCCCCGGCGACATGATCCCGGCCAGGGAGTCAATCTTTGCTAATTCCTTGCCCGCGTTGACAAAGACGATGGTGCCTGCCAGCATCCCGACCTGGGACACCCAGAAAAAGGTGACGAGCGGCATCCGGGTCAGGCCCATTGCCGCGTTGATGACAAAGAAAGGGAAGATCGGCACCAGGCGGAGGGAAAAAAGATAAAAGGCCCCCTCCCGTTCGATGCCGTCATTGATGGTTGCAAGCCGAGCGCCAAATTTACTCTGCACCCATTCCCGCAACAGGAAACGGGAAACCAGACAGGCCAGGGTGGCCCCGATGGTGCTGGCAAAGGAGACCGCCACCGTGCCCACCGCCAGACCGAACAGGGCGCCGCCCGCCAGGGTGAGAACGACAGCCCCAGGCAGCGACAGGGCGGTGACAGCGATATAGATCCCCATGTAAGCGGCGACAACGGCCAGGCGGTGTTCCTGGTAGAGAAGTTGAAATTTTTCCTGCGAGTCCTTCAGGTAAGCAAGGGTAAGATACTGCCCCAGGTCAAAATATCTGAAAGCGGTGACTCCGAGAATGATGACGCCGAGGATGAGGATCTTGTTGAGGGTTTTCGTATTGTTAGCCATGGATGCCTCTTTTCAGCTCAAACAGTATATGTTGACGACGACACCTTGCCGCCGCTGCCACTCCAATCGGTATGGAAAAATTCCCCCCTTGGCCGGTCAAGCCGTTCATAGGTGTGGGCGCCGAAATAATCACGCTGGGCCTGCAGCAGGTTAGCGGGCAAGCGGGCGCTGCGATAGCCGTCATAAAAGGCCAGCGCTGCAGAAAAGGCTGGGGCCGGAATCCCTAACTCGACCGCCTTGGCTACAATTTTACGCCAACCAGCCTGGGCGGCATGGATCTTCTGTTGAAAAAAGTTGTCAAGCAAGAGATTCTCCAGGGCAGGATTCGCGGCAAAGGCCTGTTTGATATCGCCGAGAAAGGCGCTGCGGATAATGCAGCCGCCGCGCCACATGAGAGCGATGCTGCCGTAATTTAGTTTCCAGCCGTATTCCTCGGCCGCGTGGCGCATGAGCATATAGCCTTGGGCGTAGGAGATGATTTTTGAAGCATACAGGGCATCGCGCAGATATCCTACGAATTCGTGGGAGTCACCGGAAAACTTGCTCATCGGGCCTTCAAGAACACCGGCAGCCTTTTCCCGTTCCTCCTGCATTGCCGACAAGCAACGGGCAAACACCGCCTCGCCGATCAGGGTAAGTGGCACGCCTAAATCAAGGGCGTTGATCACTGTCCATTTGCCGGTGCCTTTCTGCCCGGCGGCATCGAGGATTTTTCCCACCAGGGGAGACTCGTCCGCATCCTTGAAGCCAAGAATGTCAGTGGTGATCTCAACCAGATACGAGTCGAGCTCCCCCTTGTTCCATTGCGCAAACACCGACTGCATCTCCGTTTCGTCCAGCCTGAGGCCGCGACGCATGAAATCATAGGCCTCGCAGATTAGTTGCATGTCGCCATATTCGATGCCGTTATGCACCATCTTGACGAAATGGCCGGCCCCGTCTTCTCCGACCCAATCGCAACAAGGCGCGCCATCGACCTTGGCGGCAATGGTCTGCAAGATATCCTTGACCCGCGGCCAGGCCGCAGAATTGCCGCCCGGCATAATGGACGGCCCCCGGCGCGCTCCCTCCTCGCCCCCGGAGATCCCGGTCCCGACAAAGAGGATGCCCTTATCGGCCAGGGCCTTGGTGCGGCGGTTGGTATCGGCATAGAGGGAGTTGCCCCCGTCGATAATAATGTCGTCACGATCCAGGTGCGGTAGCAGCAAATCGATAAAGGAATCCACCACTGGCCCGGCTTTGACCATCAGCATGACCCGGCGTGGCTTTTTGAGCGCGCCAAGCAACTCTTCGAGGGAATGGGTGCCGATAATCTTCGTCTCCGTGGCCGGACCGCTCAAAAACTCATCGACCGTTGCGGTCGTCCGGTTGAAGACTGCCACCGTAAACCCATGGTCGTTCATGTTCAGGGCCAGGTTCTGGCCCATGACCGCGAGACCGATCAGACCGATATCCGCTTGTGGCATTGGCTTTTCTCCTTATATTTGTGCGCAACGAACCATGAATCAGCGAGAAGCTTTCGTGGATCATTGCGCAGTACTCGCAGCGATTGATCAGGGAGACAGCCTCCCTCATTTCCGGCTATGGGGCAAGCCACTGTCTGCCATCCTTTGTAAGCCGCCGATCCCATGCGACCGGACCCCAGCTGCCAGCCGGATACGTCTCCAGTCCGTCCTGATTGCCGCCCAGGTTAATTCCCGCGCACGCAGAATTTTGCAGCGCCGGAGTAAGTAACCTCCACGACGCTTGCACCCCGTCTTTTCGCCAGTACAAACTCTGATCCCCCCGGCCCGGTGTTCAACCCCAAGCGACTCGGCGACGGTGATCTGCACCTGATCGATGTAAGTACTGTTCCAGGCCGGTTCAAAAATCGGATTGGCAAAGCGAAACATCAGAATATTCTGCACCGTCTCCTTGCCCAGATAATGGTCGATCCGATATAACTGCTCTTCGGCAAGATGCTCAAGCAGGGCGTTGTTCAACCCTTTCGCGCTTTCGAAATCCCGACCGAATGGTTTTTCCACGATTACCCGCTGAAAGGGCGCCTCATCCTGATGTCTTTTCACCAGCCCATTTGTGCCCAAAGCGGCCACGATATCGGCATAAAGCGGCGGGCGGGGTCGCGATATGAAAAACTAGATTGCCGCCCGTGGCAAAGGCGGCGTCCAGTATCTCCGTTTTCGCCTTCAACGCCTTAAAGCCGTCATCCTGGTCATAGCCGCCGGAGACATAAAAACACTTTTTGGCAAACTCCTCGATTTCGTTTTCGGGAATACTGCCATCCACCTGGCGGATGGCCTCCCGCACCTTGATCCTGAAAGCGGCATCGTCCATCGCGGAACGGGCATAGCCGATGACGAAAAATTCCGCGGCCACCCTTTTTGTCCGGCACAGAGAAAAAACCGAGGGCAAGAGCTTCCGCCGGCTAAGGTCACCGGAGGTGCCAAAGATCACGTAGCCGCACCTGCCGTCGCTCACCCATTCGCACGATTCGCTGTTGTTTTGGCTCAATATGACTTCCATCTGGGGTTCCTGTTTTGCTTTCCTTTGCTATTTTGCTCTGATAGCATTGAGGCGAGTCATCGTTCCTTCACATCCCCTGGAGGCACAGGCGAAAACCTTTCTCGGGTAAGCTCCCAGAACAGCAGGCAGAGAAACGGCAAATATTCAAGCGCCATCAGCCAAGACCTATTCTCCCAGTTGCCCGTTGCCCGATACCAGTAGACCACGAGATTGCTTAGGTTGGAAAATCCGAGCAGGGTAAATACCGACACCGACCACCTGAGCACCAACAATGCTGCGAGCCAGGTGAGATACCAGGGGTGGACGACCGGTGAAAAGAGCGCGAAACAAAAAAAGGTAAGGAAGACTTTTTCGAGAATCGACCTCTTCAGCAAAAAAATCCAAACCAAACAACAAGCGAAAAGAACAGTGCTGGCCATATGCGCAGCGGCGCTTGATTTCAGCAGGGGCCGCATCACACTGTAAAACAACCCGTTGAAGGAAAATGACGAATTAAAGAGCACAACCGATTCGAAGAGTCCTCCGGAAGAATGTTGCCAATAGCATAAATACCCTGCGGCCAGCAGCACAATCGGGATGCCGGGAAGCCAAGCCCGCTTTAGGCGCAGACCCCTCTCGAACAACACGGGCAAGAGAAAAAGTGGGTAGAGCTTTGCCAGCCCGCCGAAACCGAGCGCGACCCCTGCCTGGTTATCCTTGGCGTTGTGCAGGAAGAGTAGAAAGAGCAACATAAAGGGGATGCCCAAGGCGTCGATATGGCCATCGAGCGCAAAGTACATGATCGGTAACGGCGACCAGGCGTAGAGCAGCAAGGCCTCAGGATTCCTCTTGAAACGCGCCAACAACAGCCAAAGCAGGGCGATGGTGCTGAGATCGCAGACGACCAGCAGGGCCTTGAGCCCCACTGTCGAGTCACCAAACAGCAGGTGCGACAGGAGAAAAAGCCCCTGCGCCAACGGCGGATAGATCGTCCGCAGCTGAGGATGATTGATCTTTGCTGATAGATCGCCGTTTTCGAGGGCGGCCAGGGTGGCATCGGTCGGGGCGTATTGGTAGGGATTGATCCCCGCTGCCGCCACCTTGCCATCCCACAGGTAGCGGTAGATATCGTCCGAGGCAACGGGGACATGCGGCAGCAAGGTCAGCCGAAAGAGCAGCGCAAAACCGATAATCAACCAGAGACGACGATGGCGATGGGCCTTTTGGCAGGCCTCCTGTTTTTCACCCCGGTTCACATGAACAATATAGGCGAGAAGGGCATAGGCTCCCGCGTTTACGGCTATGAACGTCGCAATTGAAGGCAGGAGGTCCGCGCACAAGAAAAGACTCAAGTACAATGCCTCAAGAATGACTCCAAAGAGAATGAGATGGCGGGTAGGCATTCAGACCTTCACGACAAGGTATTTGAAGATAGTGTAGAGAATTTTCACTGAAGCACCCGCGGTGCCGAGAACCGTCCCGGTCACTTTTGATGTGCCAATCCGTTTTCGATAACGGACCGGTACTTCCGTGCACTTAAGTTTGAGCTTGGCGGCCTTGATCTGCATCTCGACAGTCCAGCCGAAGGTGGGATCAAACATTTTCATGTGCTGCAAGGCCTCGACCGTCACCGCCCGGAATGGCCCGAGATCGGTGAAGCGGTAGCCCCAGAAGAGACGCATCAGGGTGCAGGCCAGCCAATTGCCGAACACGGCCTGCGGCAGCATCGCACCTCGCTCGCGGCGGCCGATCATCCGTGAGCCGATGACCATATCGTATTCCAGGTCAAGGATTGGCCGTACCAGCTCCGGCAAATCTTCCGGGTAGTCGCTGAAGTCGCCATCCAGGAAGACGATAACCTCCGCATCATGATCGATGGCATGCCGGATGCCGGTCAGGCAGGCGGTGCCATAGCCTTTTTTTAGTTCCGAGAGCACCGTGGCTCCCGAGGTTCGCGCAATAGTTGCGGTGTTGTCCGTCGAACCGTTGTCGACCACGATAATCTCTGCAACCAGCGGCCGTGGAATGGCCTGGATAACCAGACCAATGGAAAACGCCTCGTTGAGCGCCGGGATGACCACCGCAACATAGGGATGCCCGCCGAACTTTTGGCCCGGCGGTACAGTCTTTAATTGATTGCCCTCACCCATGCCTATACCTTGTCAATATGGAGAAAGATATTCGGTGCCGGAGTTTTAGTCTGCGGCATTGACATTCCAGTCATACTCATAGCGGAGGCCTTTGTTATACGATCGTACCGTATCAATCAGCTTGCCCTTTGCGCCTTGGGCCTTCCCCACTTGATCGAGATACGGCAGGAGATGGCGAATCACCCCCTGTTCGGTGTCGCCAAAATCTACCTGGAACCACTTGTAGATATTTGAGACCTGTAACTTGCCATCCACCATCCCCACGCCACGGGGGTGATTGATATAATCGGTTGCCCCCTTGACCAGGAGTTGTTCCAGGTTGGCGGCGGTATAGGCTTGCGGTTGCAGATTCGGGCAGCCGAGGCTGGCGCAGTTCAGAGCGTAATGCAGCCGGTTGTCGCGGTAGATTGGCCTGAGTATCCGATGCTCGATGTCATTTAAGCTGACCTCTTCTCCTTTAATCTTCAAGAGCTTGGCATCCCATGGCCCCCGACTGAACATCCCCTGCGAGATATTGATGTCCATGATACTTTTCACCGGATAATGATCCAGGATAACCTGCACGGTAAGGGCGTTGTAGAGGTTGATCCAGTAGGCCTTCTGCTCGTTTTGGTTTAAGGAAGAGACGTTGACTGTTTGCAGGCGCTCCAGATAGGATTTGAGGGCCTGGCGATCGGCCGCCGAAACCGCCTTGTACCTGAAGCGGTTGATCCCGGAGGGATGCTTGGTGAGTAGATATTTTTTCAGCACAATGTCCCAAGGGCTGTGATCAATGGCCAGGGTGTTTTCTGGCTGGTTGGCCTGCCAGCGGGGCCATAGCTCGGGAGATGGCGCGGCAAAGGCCGGATGCAGCCACAGGCTAATGCTGACGGTGAGAACGAGAGCAAAAAAGAGACGTTTGCCGGACGTTGCCTTGTTACCCTGTGCCGTAATCATATCGTATCCCCTTTTATTGAAATCCTTTAAAAACAGCTTACCGTGGCCCTTACAGAAAAGATGTAAGCTTCATTACATTTTTTCCATTATTGGGAAACTATCGGCATTGCAGGATGGATTCCGTCTAAAAAAATGGTTCCGCGGCATGCACAATTTCTCCGCCTCTTCAGCTGGCAGCGGCTTGGCAAATGGTTCAGGTAGCTGATGGCGCCGTCGGCCGTAGAAGCCAGCACCGGAGTGGGGTTTTCGCGAGGAAAAGAGGCCAGGCGAATAATTTCGTGTACCATTGACTTGAGGTCGATTGTCAGCCCTTTCAGCTCTCCCTGAAAATCGCCATCCAGATGGGCCTGATACTCGCCATTGCTTATTTGTCTGGTGTAGCCGATGACTGCCTTGATCGGCACGGTGATGCCCTTAGCAATGGTATAGATAAGGATTGAGGCAAGCAACAGAGCCAGAGCGCTGCTGGAAAAGGCCAGGACCTGCCATTTACGGTAGCTTGTTATCCTCTTGTTGATCAGGATATCAAGCTCCTCAATCCCGGAGAGGGCGAGTTGACGGCAGCTCAGTCTGACCTTGGTGTTTGCAGCCTGGTAGACCGCAACCTCCACGGGTTGGGTGGCATTTTGCTGATGGAGGGCGATAAATTGGGAGGTAGAATTTTGATATTCGTCGAGGGCCTGGGCAAAGGTTGTATGCAGCGAAGGGCTGACGCCGTAATACTTGGCATCTTCCTGCAGAGTGAGCCGGGCGTTGGCGATGATTCGCGCGACATCCGCCTGAAACAGACTGAAATCAGGCGGCGATTTATGGAAGGCGTGTCCGGTGCCTTTAATTTCAGGCGAAGAAGATGTCTGGCGGTCAGGTGCCGCCGTCTGAGACGAATAGATATTAAGCTGGTTCCAGTTGCGGGGAAGCAGGTCGGTCAGCAGATCCGCCAACAGCTTGCTGTCTAAGGCGGGGTCAAGGCTTAACAGATAATCCCTGCCTGTTGCGGAGATCAATTCGACAATCCGGGCTTGCAGTTTGGCTGTTTCCCCGCCCTGGTCTTTTTTTTCCCCGGAAAAATGATCGGGGAGATGGTCGAGCAGCCCAAAAAGTGGGCGAAGGGCGTTGATGCCCGCCAATTCTTTTTTGCCGATGTTGATATCATAGATGAAGCTGATATTCATAAAGAAGATCAGTACCGCCATGGGGAGGGCGAAAGCCAGGTTGCTCAGGAGCAGTTTGGTTGAGATGGGAAGATCGCGATAGAAGGAAAGCATGTGTAACCTGGCCTTGTCGGTTGCTTGGAGGGATCAAACACGATACGAACTGCATTGATTGATAAGGTGTCATAATCCGGCGCCGATATTTTTAATTACTACAGGCAGTTGCTGCGCGTCCAGCAATTTCCTGAAAAAGACTTAGCGTCTGTACTCCATTGCGTTATAATTAAAGAACATTTTTAAAGATAGGAGGAGAGCAATGCCGGAAGCACGAACTACCCTGCGCATAAAGATCCTGGCTGCCCGCGATGGCTTGTCTGTGGAAGAACGACAGCTGAAAAGCAGGTTCATCACCGATCGTCTTCTGGCCCTGCCGGAATTTGCCGGCGCCCGCAATATTTTAACCTATGTCAGTTTTCGCAGTGAGGTGGAGACCCTGCCGCTGATCGCGCATTGTCTGCAAAAAGGCATAACCGTGAGCGTGCCCCTGACTCTGGTTACGGAGCATCGACTGCTGGCCTATGCCATCACTGATCCGGGTCGGGATCTTGCCCCTGGCTATTGCGGTATTCTTGAACCGTTGCCCACCCTGCCCCTGCTCGACCCTGTTTCCATTGAGCTGGTGGTGATGCCGGGCAGTGTTTTTGATATGCGGGGTGGGCGGCTGGGATACGGGGGCGGCTATTATGACCGGTTTTTACAGAATGCCGTGCCGAAAGCCCTGCGGATCGGCTTGGCCTTTGATCTTCAGGTCGTTAAGGATGTACCTCAGACAGGGCACGACCAGCAGCTCGATTATCTGGTCACCGAAAGCAATTCTTTTCATTTTACGAGAAAAACGCCATGTGCCGAAAAACAGCAGTCCTGAAAGACCAGCTCTTTCTTGCCCATGATCCGGGTTACGACCATGTGGAAAGCCCCGCCCGTCTTGCCGCCATCTATCAGGCCCTTGCCCGGGAGGAAGAGGCCGCGGCTTATCTTTTTTCCGACTGCGAGCCTGCCAGCTATGCCGATCTGGCTGCAAACCATACAGCAGCTCATATTGAACGGGTGGCAAAGACAGCGGGCAAACAATTCGATATGCTTGACCCGGACACTCACACCTCGCCCCGGTCTTACGACGCAGCGGTGCTGGCGGCAGGCGCAGTAATCACCGGCCTTAAACTGGTGGCTTCAGGTCAAGCTGATAATGCCGCAGCCTTGATCCGTCCGCCCGGGCACCATGCCGAGGCGGACCAGGCCAAAGGCTTCTGTCTGTTTAACAATATTGCCATCGGTGCCCGCTATGGTCTGAAACATCTCGGTATGGAGCGTATCTTCATCCTCGATTGGGATCTGCACCATGGTAATGGCACCCAGCATTCCTTTTACGATACCGATCAGGTTTTCTACTGCTCCACCCATCAGTATCCGCATTATCCCGGCACCGGCAGCCTCAAGGAAACCGGGGCGGGCAAGGGCGAGGGTTATACCCTCAACGTGCCGTTACCCGGCGGCCAGGGTGACCAGGATTTTTCCCGGATCATGGACGAACTTGTTGCCCCGGTTGCCCGTCAGTACAGGCCCGATTGTCTCATGATCTCTGCCGGGTACGATATCCACATCTCAGACCCCCTTGGCGGCATGGCCGTTACCAGCGCGGGGTTTGCCTATATGACCAGGATTATGGTCGCTTTGGCGGCAGAGCTCTGCGAAGGGCGGTTGGTTTTGGCGCTGGAGGGGGGGTACAATCTGCAAGGCCTTGCAGAGGGGGTGCTGGCCAGTCTCCATGAAATGACCGGGACGCCAGGGCTGTCAACTGGGCCGCATAAAACTTCGAGTCAGACAAAAAGACCTCTGCCCGCCTTGGATGCGGCTCTACAGGTGGCGAAAAAATACTGGACTTTCTGAAAAAAATCCGGTGTTATAAGCAGGGGTGCGGCATGCCGTGCCCCTGCTCTTTTTATTTAGCAATGTAATAAGGACTTGTTATTTATGGCCAAGGCAAAGATTCTTATCGCTGATGATGATAACCTGGTGCGGGATTCATTACGCAAGATCCTCACCATGTTTGGTTATCAGGTCGTGGCCTGTACCAGTGGAGAAAAAGCGCTGGCCGCCCTGAATGGTGATTTTGATCTTGTCATTCTCGATATCAACATGCCTGGTCTGGACGGCTTTGAGACCCTCAAGCTCATCAATGAACGGGATTACGGAATTCCGGTGATTTTTCTCACCGGCGCTGGATCCATGGAGTATGCGGTCAAAGCCATCAACCTTGGGGCTTACGACTTTATTCCTAAGCCTCTTGAGGATTTGGATATTTTCCACATCAAGGTCAAGCGGGCTGTTGAAAAAAGGATTTATGTCATTCGGGAGAGGGCTTACAAGGAAAACCTTGAAATTGAGGTACGCAGAAAGACTCGTGAACTGGCGGAAAAAAACCGTCTGCTGGAAGACTACAGCGACGATCTGGAAGTCTCCACCTTAAACACCATGCTCACCCTGCAGACTGCTTTGGAAGAAAAGGACACTTACACCGCAGGCCATACCAGCCGGGTTACCTTTTATGCTCTGCAGATTGGCCAGGCCCTGCGCTTGGGTGAGGCAGATATGGTCGTGCTGGAGCGGGCCTGCAAGGTCCATGATCTCGGCAAGTTGGTGGTGGATGTCAGTTTCATCCAGAAACCTGGGCCGCTTTCCGAAGAAGAATGGCAGCTCATGAAAAAACACCCGGAGATCGGGGCTAACATTATTACGCCGCTGGCCTTCATGCAGCATGAGATAACCCTTGTCCGCCACCATCATGAGCGGCTGGATGGCAAGGGTTATCCCTGTGGCCTGGGCGGTGATGAGCTGAACCTGCTGACCAGGGTCATTACTGTGGCAGACAGCTATGATGCCATGACCTCTAAACGCAGTTATAAGCAGAACATGAATCTTAAGGAGGCCATTGCTGAACTGCACCGTTGTGCTGGCAGCCAGTTTGATCCTGAGATAGTGCGGGTTTTTGTCGAGGTTATTGAGGCTCAGGCGAAAACGGGCGCAAGCTAACTATTTTTCCTTTGTTGCGAGAGCATCACGATTGACTTGCCCGGTTGAATACGTTACAAAACAAGGCATGAAAATCACCCCGGAAGAAGTACGATATGTTGCCAGGTTGGCGAGACTTTCCCTGTCTGAGGCAGAGGTGGCAGAAACCACTCTGCAGTTGGATGGTATCCTGAGCTATGTGGAGAAGCTGGGTGAGCTGGATACTACTGGCGTATTGCCTACCACCCATGCCCTGGATATCCGCAATGCTTTCCGCGCCGATGAGCTCCATAAATCCCTGACCCAGCATGAAGCTCTGGCCAACGGCCCTTTGCAGAACGGTGAGGCTTTTGTAGTGCCCAGGGTTATTTGATCATGAAACTGCACACCTTAACCATTCATGCCTTGCAGGAGCTGCTTGCCCGTGGGGAGACCTCCTCTCTGGAGCTGACTCGCGCGGTGCTCGCCCGGATTGACGCGGTGGAGGGCAAGGTCAACGCCTATATCACCCTGGATCGCACGGGTGCTCTGGCCCAGGCGGAGGCGGCGGACGTCCGGCGTCGACAAGGCGAGGTGGGAGGTCTTTGCGGTATTCCACTTTCCATCAAGGATGTCCTTTGTACCAAGGGCCTGCGCACCACCGCTGGCTCCCGAATCCTCGAACCCTTTATCCCGCCCTATGACGCCACGGTGGTGGAAAAGCTGCGGGCCGCCGGTGCGGTGATTCTTGGCAAGACAAGTATGGACGAGTTTGCTATGGGCTCGGCTAATGAAAACTGTGCCTACGGAGTACCGAAAAATCCCTGGAACCTTGCCCATGTCTGTGGCGGCTCAAGCGGCGGCTCGGCAGCCTCGGTGGCGGCGGATGAGTGTACCGCCTCGCTGGGCTCAGACACCGGTGGCTCTATCCGTCAGCCTGCCTCCCATTGCGGACTTGTCGGGATTAAACCCACTTATGGCCGGGTATCCCGCTTCGGTCTGCTGGCCTATGCCTCGTCTCTGGATCAGGTGGGGCCGCTCACCAAGGATGTGCGCGATGCCGCCATTATGCTGGGCGCGATCAGCGGCTACGACCCGCGTGATTCTACCTCGGTCAACCAGCCGGTGCCAGATTACACCGCCGCGCTTATCCCTGAGTTTAACGGCCTTACCATTGGCATCCCCAAGGAATACTTTGGCGCAGGTCTTGACCCGGAGGTAGAGCAGGCGGTGCGCCACGGCATCTCCCTGCTTACCGAGGCCGGGGCCAAAACCGTGGAAATCTCCCTGCCCCACACCGAGTACGGGGTGGCGGCCTATTACATCATTGCCCCGGCCGAAGCCAGCTCCAATCTGGCCCGCTATGACGGGATCAGATACGGTTTCCGCGACCATGACCGACATGAACTTCTGGAGATGTATAAGCACAGTCGCTCCAAGGGTTTCGGGGCGGAGGTGAAACGCCGGATCATTATTGGCACCTATGCCCTCTCTTCCGGTTACTACGATGCCTATTACAAAAAGGCCTCCCAGGCCCGTACCCTGATTATCGAGGATTACGCCAGGGCCTTTGCCCAGTGTGATCTGCTGGTCTCCCCAGTCACCCCCGCACCAGCCTGGAAGATCGGCGAAAAGGCCGACGACCCGCTTAGCGTGTACCTGTCCGATATCCTGACGATCTGCACCAACCTGGCCGGGTTGCCCGGCATGTCTGTGCCTTGCGGAATAAGCAGCGGCGGCCTGCCCATAGGTCTTCAGCTCCAGGCCAGTCATTTTGCCGAAGAAAAAATATTCCGGGCGGCCTATGCCCTGGAACAGCGACTTGACCTGAAAAACAGCTGTCAGCTTTAAGTTATCAGTCAACAGCTGACAGCTATCTATAAGGATTTACTTCCATGAAACTTCCTGTTCGCCCTAATATCGCCAACCTCATCCCCTATCCGCCGGGCAAACCCCTGGAAGAGCTGGAGCGCGAGTACGGCATTACTGGCTCCATCAAGTTGGCTTCCAATGAAAACGCCATGGGTCCTTCGCCAAAGGCGGTGGCTGCTGTAACCGATAGTTTGAAAAAACTGCACCGCTACCCCGATGGCAGTTGTTATTATCTGGCTCAGGCGTTGGCCAAAAAGATTGGCGTGGCTCCGAATCAGTTAGTTTTTGGCAACGGCTCCAACGAGATTATCCAGTTGCTGATCGCTGCTTTTCTCGCTTCGGGCGAGGAGGTGATCACCAGCCAGCCAACTTTTCTTGTCTATCAAAAAGCGGTTCAGGCCCAAGGCGGCGTCAACCGGGTAGTGCCGCTGGTCGGTATGCATCACGATCTGGCGGCTATCGCCCGGCAGATCACCGATAAAACCCGGCTGATTTTTCTGGATAACCCCAACAATCCCTGCGGCACAGTGTTCAGCAACGAGGCCTTTGCCGCCTTTCTTGAAAAGGTGCCGGATCAGGTGATCGTCGCTCTTGACGAGGCCTATGTGGATTTTGTCGAGCCTGGCCTGCGCCTCGACGCCCGGGACTATCTCAAGCACCGGGTGCCGGTGGTGGCTCTGCGTACCTTTTCCAAGGCATACGGACTGGCGGGCTTAAGGGTGGGCTACGGCCTGATGCACGCCGATATCGCTGATTATCTACATCGGGTCCGGCAGCCATTCAACGTTAGCCTGCCAGCCCAGGCAGGGGCACTTGCCGCCTTGGCCGATGACGAGCATTATGAGAAAACCATGGCCTTTACCCGCGAGGGTATCGCCTGGTTGAGCCACGAGGTGGAAAGGCTTGGTTGCCGGGCTTTTCCTACTCAGACCAATTTTTTTCTTATTGATGTGCAAACCGACGGTAAAAAGTTGTACGAAGCCCTGTTGCATCAGGGGGTTATTGTCAGGCCTATGAACGCTTATGGTTACCCGACTTATATCCGGATCACCGTAGGCCTGCCTGCGGAAAATCAGCGTTTTATCAAGGCTCTGGCCACAGTGCTTGGCGAGATAGACCGTGCTTGACCCCAAAGCCATTGTCACTATCGACGGACCTTCAGGCGCCGGGAAAAGTACGATCAGCCGGGGGCTGGCCGCAAAGCTTAACTTTACTTATCTTGACACCGGCGCCATGTATCGGGCAGTGGGCCTGGCTTTGGAGAAACAGGGCCTTGATCTGGCGGACACGACGGCGCTTGAAAAATGTCTGGACACTATCGAGCTATCTCTTTTGCCCAATGGTGATGATGATGTGCTGGTGCGGCTGAACGGCGAGGATGTTTCCCAGGCCATCCGCACCCCGGAGATGGGCCTGGTGGCCTCGCGGGTTTCCGCCCATCCGCTGGTGCGGGAAAAACTTACCGCCCTGCAACGGCAAATAGGGGAAAGGGGCGGCATAGTCGCTGAGGGGCGTGATATGGGCACCGTGGTTTTTCCTAAGGCGGCCTGCAAGTTTTTCCTTACCGCCTCGGGAGAAGAACGGGCTCGTCGCCGCCAGGCGCAGCTGGCAGAAAAAGGTCAGACTGTGGGCTTGCAGGAAATTCTCGACCAGATCAGCAAACGGGACTATGATGATTCCAGACGTCAGCTTGCGCCGCTTAAACCAGCCGTAGACGCTATTATTGTTGATTCCTCCAGTATGGGCCCAGAAGCGATCATTGATTGTATGCTGGCCAGCATTGCCAAGGCAGTTTGTTGAAAAAACGACCAGCAGGAGAGGATTCATGACAGAAAAAAATCGCTCCCAGAAGCGCAGACGCCTGGTGTATTACCTTGAAGTCTATGATGATGAGGTCGACGAACTCCTTGGGCATCTTGTCGACCTGACCACCACCGGCCTCAAGCTGATGAGCAGGAAACAGATTTCTCCTAACCGTACTTACCGGCTGCGGATGGCGTTGCCAAAAGGATATTTTTCGCAAAAAGGAATTTCTTTTGAGGCGCAGAGCATGTGGAGCTCAAATGAGATCAGCCCGGATTTTTACGATACGGGATTTTCCGCTCCAGAGCTGGAAGATGCTGCCAAGGATATAAGCCCTGACTTGGTGATCCAGATAACCAGTAAAGATTAGGAGCCGTTACGAAATACTCTTTGTCTACTCGACCATTTCGTTTACGGCTCTTTATGCCGTTGAGGTTATTCAAATGACGATCTTATTTTGTTACAACGGCTTAAGCGGCATGCAGGAGGAGAGGAAGTCATGACAGAAAAAATCCGGTCCTATAAACGCAGGCACCTGTTGTACTATCTTGAGGTTTATGACGACGACACCAAAGAACTTCTTGGACATCTTGTTGATCTGACCACCACCGGCCTCAAGCTGATGAGCAGGCAACAAATTCCCAGCAATCGGGACTACTGGTTGCGGATGGTGTTGCCGGAGGAGGTTTTTCCGGAAAAGGATCTCTATTTTGAGGCGCAGAGCCGGTGGAGCTCTAACGATGTTAACCCGGATTTTTACGACACTGGTTTTGCTGCTCCCAAGCTTGATCTGAAAACCCAGAACATCATCCGTGATCTGTTGAGCGAGATGAGCTTTAATGATTGAAGAAGAAAAGCAGGGACAGAAGATGAATATGGTGCTTGATTGTCGGGATCTGGCTTGTCCGCAGCCTGTGCTCAGGGCCAAGGAGCTGCTTGATTCCCTGACGCAGGGTGCGGTGGAGGTGCTGGTTGATAATGAGGCAGCCCAGAGCAATCTGACGCGTTTCGGCAAAAGCCAGGGCTTTGCCGTGGAGAGCCGGATAGCTGGAGAGAACCGCCATATCACGATCAGTAAAAGCGGCCCGGCCAAGGTCGCTGTTTCGGCCCCGGATGACGTTCGGTGCGCTCTATCCGGCAACGGCCTGGTTATCGTGGTTCCTGCCAACACCATGGGCCGAGGCAACGAGGAGTTGGGCGGGGTGCTCATGCGGGCCTATGTTAAAACCATTAAGAGCCTTAGCCCCCTGCCAGCCAAGATCTTTTTTTACAATACCGGGGTAAAAATTACCGCAACCGAGTCCGATCTGATTGAGCCACTTAGAGAGCTGGTCGCGCAGGGGGTAGAGGTGTATTCCTGCGGCACTTGCCTGGATTTTTTTAATCTCAAAGATACCCTGCTGGTGGGCCAGGTTACCAACATGTTTGAGATCATGGACGCCATGGCCCAGGCCGTTAACGTTGTCAGCCCTTACTGAAAGCGACTGCCACCTCCCTGATATGCCCGATTTACATCCCTCTATCTATCTCGACAACGCCGCAACCTCCTTTCCTAAACCTCCGGAAGTGGTTGAGACCATGCACCGGTTGCTCCAGGAGATTTCTCTGAGCCCCGGCCGCTCGGCGCATCGTTTTTCCCTGGCTGCCAGCCGGGTGATTTTTGAGGCCCGTGAGCTGGTTGCTGATTTTTTTGGTTGTCCGGACTCAAGCAGGGTGGTGTTTACCAGCAATGTTACCGAGGCGCTCAATGTTGGTCTTTTCGGGCTCCTCGCCCCAGGAGATCAGGTGCTGACCACGGGTATGGAACACAACTCGGTGATGCGGCCTCTTCGCCATCTTGAAAAAACCAGGGGGATTGTCCTTACGTTTCTGCCTACCGATCCCACCGGGGCCATTGACCCGGAGGATATTCCCAAGCTGCTGAGTGCCAGGACTCGGCTCATTATAATCAATCATGTGTCCAATGTGACCGGAACCCTGGCTGATCTTGTCGCCATCGGCAAAGTCAAGGGTGAGGCGCTGCTGATGGTGGACGCGGCCCAGTCCGCCGGAGTTTTTCCTCTGGAGATGCAGGCTTTTGGTATCGATTTTCTTGCCTTTACCGGACACAAGGGGTTATTTGGCCCCACTGGCACAGGCGGTTTTATTCTCCGAAAAGGACTCATGGTTCCGCCGCTGAAGATGGGTGGCACAGGCAGCAATTCGGAACAAGAAGAGCAACCACAGATGATGCCGGACTGTTATGAGTCGGGAACACCCAACACTCTTGGCATTGGAGGCCTGTTTGCTGGTCTGGCCTTTATCAAGAGGACCGGGTTGGAGACGATTCGCTGTCACGAAGAACAACTCACCCGTCTGCTGCTCGCGGGTTTAAGCCAGATAAAGGGTCTCACTGTGCATGGGCCACCGGCCAGTGCCAACAGAGGCTCGGCTGTTTCCCTGACCATGGCAGACAGAAGTGTAGCAGATCTCGCTTTGCTTCTCGATCGCCACTTCGGGATCATGGCCAGGGCCGGGTTCCACTGCGCGCCTGCGGCCCACCGCAGCATCGGCACCTTTCCTCAAGGCACTCTGCGTCTTTCCCCAGGTTTTTTCAATACTGCAGTGGAGATTCAGGCTGTTATCGCAGCTCTGGATAAGATCAGTGCTACGCATTGAAAGGCTCCTCGCTGTTTCAAGTGGGTAATGGTATGACAATGGTTCATCCCACTCTGGAGGTTTAATCGTTTGAATTCTGAATCATTGTTCGCCGTGGCCCTTGGTATCACTCCTCC
>Ga0208863_1001039_pt1 | contig 20044 bp, 15 predicted proteins | sample RifOxyD3_FD_184040 | JGI IMG/M metagenome (GOLD analysis project Ga0208863, IMG submission 184040) | Soil microbial communities from Rifle, Colorado - Rifle Oxygen_injection D3 (SPAdes) | ecosystem: Environmental > Terrestrial > Deep subsurface > Rock core/Sediment | place: Rifle, Colorado...
CCATAGTAAAATCACTAACTGGGCTAAAGTCGTAACAAGGTATCCGTACGAGAACGTGCGGATGGACTATCTCCTTATCGAAAGGTTTATTTACTTCCTCATAGTTTTGTCTTCTGGTGGGTTGGATTTTATGACTCTTCGGGGTCATGGGCCACCAACTGCTCCTTAACACACTCAATAAAAGAAACGTATCGATGAGTCGAAAGACTTGTCATTTCTCTGTACGATTTCCCCCTAGGGAAATACGACGGAAAAAAGATTACGTATACCATATCAACATATCAAAATCAGTAAGAAGCTATCTTCTGTTTATCAGAAAGATTGTAAATCGTATTCCTTGTTTCGTTACGGGAGTACGTGTAGAGTGGAAGGCTGAGTAGTTGTTAGTTGCTAGGGAATAGTTACCAGTTTACTGGTGATAAATACTTAGATTACAATTAATAACGGTCTCCTTCAATTTCAAATACATGATCAAAGCTTTTCCAAAAGGAAGAGATTTGTGTGAATGACGAGCATTCGAGCGAACCGTACTTATGTACGGCGAACGAGAAGCGCAAGTCAATGAACGCAAATATCGAACTTTTCGAAAGGCTCAAGTATGAATACACTGTACGGCACAAAGTGGATGCCTTGACTCATATATCCGATGAAGGACGTGCAAGACTCACGATAAGCCCCGGGAAGCTGTCAAGAAGCGTTATACCCGAGGATCTCCGAATGGGGGAACCCAATACTGTAAACCGGTATTATCCGCAGAGCGGAAGGACACCCAGCGAATTGAAATATCTTAGTAACTGGGGAAAAGAAATCAAACGAGATTCCGTTAGTAGTGACGAGCGAAAGCGGAAGAGCCTAAACTCATAGTGTGTCAAGCGTTAGAGCGTTGCACTGTGGGGGTTGTAAGAGCATATTACTGACTTCTAATAGGTCAGACAAACAAATATCCTGGATAGAAGAACCACTTGAAAAGGTGGACCGTAGAGGGTTACAGTCCCGTATTCGAAATCCAAGATATTGATTTGCATGTGTTTCTTGAGTAGGGTCAGACACGAGAAATCTGGCTTGAATCTGGGGGGACCACCCTCCAAGGCTAAAGAGTATATGAGATCGATAGTGAACAAGTACCGTGAGGGAAAGGTGAAAAGAACCCCGGGAGGGGAGTGAAATAGAACCTGAAACTTTGTGCCAATAAAGAGTCGGAGCCTTCGGGTGACGGCGTACTTTTTGTAGAACGGACCAACGAGTTAGCTGTATGTGGCAAGGTTAAGGAAGAGTTCATCCGAAGCCGTAGGGAAACCGAGTCTGAATAGGGCGACTAAGTCACATGCACTATACCCGAAACCTGGTGAGCTACCCATGAGCAGGCTGAAGGTGGGGTAAAACCCACTGGAGGGCCGAACCATTTGGAGCTGCAAGTCCATTGGATGACTTGTGGGTAGGAGTGAAAAGCTTATCGAACTGGGAGATAGCTGGTTCTCCGCGAAATATATTTAGGTATAGCCTCATAAAGCAACGTACAGAGGTAGGGCTCTGATAGGGCTAGCGGGTCTCACGACTTAGCAACCCCTGATAAACTTCGAATGCTGTACGCCAAGTATTATGAGAGTCAGACAGTGACGGATAAGCGCCATTGTCAAAAGGGAAACAGCCCAGATTGCTGTCTAAGGTCCCAAAGTTGTGGCTCAGTGGAAAAGGAGGTAGGATTACACAGACAACCAGGATGTTGGCTTAGAAGCAGCCACTCATTCAAAGAGTGCGTAATAGCTCACTGGTCGAGTGATCCCGCGCCGAAAATTCAACGGGGCTTAAGCCACACACCGAAGACGCAAGTTGCACCTAGTGCAGCGGTAGCGGAGCGTTCTCTATGCCAGTGAAGGTGAACTGGAAGGTTTGCTGGAGGTACGAGAAGTGAAAATGTTGGTATGAGTAACGTAATGGAGATGAAAACTCTCCACGCCGTATGTCCAAGGTTTCCTATCCAACGTCAATCGTGGTAGGGTGAGCCGGTCCTAAGGTCAACCTGAAAGGGGTAGCTGATGGATAGCAGGTTAATATTCCTGCGCTACACGGTATTCGTTATCATCTATGGAGGGACGCATAGTGTACATGGAGTGGATCTAATGGATTTCCACATGTTTATAATCTGGCTGCGCAGGTAAATCCACGCAGCAATACAGAAAAGAAAGCATCTAGCTTCTCTGAAGTCTTCGGACCTAAGAGGGGTCAAGTCCTACATGTGCATTGTGCCAAGAAAATCTTCTACGAGAGAATACCTGTAACCGTACCGTAATCGAACACTCGTGGACTAGTGTGAGTACACTAAGGCGAACGGGATAATCATGCTTAAGGAACTCTGCAAAACAGCGGTCGTAACTTCGGGATAAGACCTCCCACATCACTACTTTAGTGATGTGGGCGCAGCTAACGAGCCCAGGCGACTGTTTACCAAAAACACAGCTCTCTGCAAACACGCAAGTGGAAGTATAGGGGGTGATGCCTGCCCAGTGCCAGAAGATTACGTGGAGGGGTGCAAGCTCTGAAACTAAGTCCTGGTGAACGGCGGCCGTAACTATAACGGTCCTAAGGTAGCGAAATTCCTTGTCAGGTAAGTTCTGACCCGCACGAATGGCATAACGGTCTGGGCACTGTCTCAAGCATGATCCCGGTGAAATTGCAATATCGGTAAAAATGCCGATTACTCGCAGCAAGACGGAAAGACCCTATGAAGCTTTACTCTAACTTGGTACTGAGTTGTATGATATGATGCGCAGGATAGGTGGGAGACTATGAAACAGGAACTTCGGTTTTTGTTGAGTCGACGTTGAGATACCACCCTTCATATTATGCAACTCTCACCCAGCGCTTTGATTACAAACGTAATCGAGCGCGGGATGAGAAATCAAAGAAAGGAAACAAAGTACAATTTATACAAACTGTAATCTACCCTCAAAAGTTCATTACACAAAATATACAATCTGTACCTAGTGACCTCTATTATTCACATCTTCTAGCAAACGAAAACAAGAAATATGAATGAAAACATCGCAAGATGCAATCAAACATATCTCATTTTGTATTCAGTGCGCTGGGGACCGTGCTTGGTGGGGAGTTTAACTGGGGCGGTTGCCTCCTAAAATGTAACGGAGGCGCACAAAGGTGGGCTAGTTCCGGATGGAAATCGGAACGATAGTGTATTCGCATAAGCCCGCTTGACTGAGAGACCAACAAGTCGATCAGAGACGAAAGTCGGTGAAAGTGATCCGGCACCAACACGTGGGAGTGGTGTCGCTCAACGGATAAAAGTTACTCTAGGGATAACAGGCTGATTGCGTCCAAGAGTTCACATCGACGACGCAGTTTGGCACCTCGATGTCGGCTCGTCGCATCCTGGGGGTGGAGAAGCTCCCAAGGGTATGGCTGTTCGCCATTTAAAGCGGTACGCGAGCTGGGTTCAGAACGTCGTGAGACAGTTTGGCCCCTATCTGCTGTGAGCGTTTAGAAATTTGCGAAGATTTGTTTCTAGTACGAGAGGACCGAAATGAACGAACCTCTGGTGTATCGGCTGTCAGGCCTACTGGCAGCGCCGAGTAGCTACGTTCGGAAAGGATAACCACTGAAAGCATCTAAGTGGGAAGCCAACTTCAAGATGAGATTTCTCCAGTCGCAAGACTGATAAGTGCCCTTGGAGACTACAAGGTTGATAGGTTGCAGGTGTACGGACAGCAATGTCTTCAGCCGAGCAATACTAATAGCACGAATGGTATTTATACAAGCTTCTTACTATTTTTGATAGCAGGAGGTATGGTATATGTAGTCTTATTGATAAGTGTTGTGAGTGTATGCAAATATGCTCACAAATATATTTCGACTCATCGACCGTTTCTTTTATTACAATTTTTTCTATTCACCGTCTTGGTGTTTAATACGCGTGAGGTATACCTGTTCCCATCCCGAACACAGAAGTCAAGCCACGTCGTGCCTATGGTACTGCATTTCATGATGTGGGAGAGTCGGTAAACGCCAAGACAGTGAGGAGAAAGAAAAAGTGTGATAATAAAACAAAATAAAAAAAGACCTATAATAGGTCTTTTTTTATTTTGTTTATTTTATAAATTATCGTATTGTCACTTTTCCGAATCTTCTGTCGAATTCGAGAATCCTTCCAACACCGTGATATTTAACGGTCATTCCTATTCCTATATAAGAAGAGAGATTTGAATCACTTCCAGTAAAAGAAATATCATTATTTGTATCGATAACGATATCAAGAGGAAGGGGATATATGGAACCTGTAGACGAATCTTTCATTTTTCCATAAATATCTTTGAGGACAAAGGATGAATCTCAGTAAAATGGAGTATTCATAACTTCTCAAGATCCTATTATACTACTTCCAGAATAATAATAAATCCCGATGGAACCGGTGGAGAATTGAATATGAGTACTGGATGGATTAATGATTTTTGTACTAACCTTTATACCTCTTCCATTTGATGCACTTAGAATCGCAGAATGGAGTATGGATTCTATTTTTGAAATGAAACGATCCCTTTTTTCTATATCCGTTTTTTTATTGAAATCAAAAGAAAGTCCGGTTATCGCAAGCATAGCAATAATAGCAATTACCACCAAAATTTCTATAAGCGTGAAGCCTTTTTTTGACATAATAAATATTTATGAATGAAATATTTGCAAAATAAGCAATTTTCTATTATAATGGAATTCGTACAGTGTTTCTCTTGGAGAGAAGTATATCCAAGATATTCCAATATACAATTTTATTTTTTCTTATTTACTTTCTATGCAATACACAAAATACCTTGCTACCGTAGCAACACTTTCATTACTTTCTGTTTCTACTCTCGTGTCGGCTGCGACCGGTGATGTTGGTACAGGATCGACTTCTGCTGATACTGTTGTAGTTCCTGCAACAACAACAACTTCTCTTGAAGTAAAAGGAGCACCACGTCTTGTAAAAAAGACAACTGATTCCGTAATTATTGAATGGGATGTAGTGACTGATGCAACCGCATATATTGTTAAATATTCTAAGACTTCCGTAGCAACTTCTATAGATCCAAACGCTCAATATGACAATGAAACTGATCAAGTAACAACTACTGGTGCAGTAATTACTAAGCTTTCTTCAACAAATGAGAAGCTTGCTCCAGCAACTTCTTACTATTTTTCTCTCGTTGCTATCGATAAAGATGGAAAAGAATCAGATACATTCTCTGACGAACTTATGGTAACTACCGATGCTACCGAAATGACAGTTACTGCTCCCGCAACAACTCTTGCTATTAATGAGGTTGTTGTTTCCGATGATCGAACTCTCTCTCTTTCTTTTAACTCAGATCTTTCAGTTGATCCTGTTTCAGTAAAGATTACAAAGACAAGTGATAATTCTGATATTTCGGTTGCGACTGTTGTTCAAGATTTGGAAAATCCAGCAGTAGTAACGATTACTACAGCAGTTGCACTTAATCCTTCTTCTTCTTATACACTTACCGTACTTTCCGCTAAAGATACAGCAGGAAATACTATTCAAGAAGGAGTAAATTGATTGAAAGAATTTACAACTACTGATACTCTTCAGTCTTCCGTTTCTGTTGAAATGCCTACTCTCTATGCTGCAGGTACTGCTTCCGATGAAACTCTTTCCGGTGCTCTTTCTCCAGAAACTGCAACAAACGTTGCGACTGGAACACAGGAAAATCTGATCGTTCTCGTAGCACTTATTCTTTCTCTTGGTATTGTTTATATCTACCGACGTAAATTGATTTAATCTCATTAAATGAAATTCAAAAAATCTCATTCCGAGCAATCGGGATGAGATTTTTTAAAATTCATTTGGTATTTCCGAGGCTTTTCATATGATAGTGGCTTCCTGTATTTTATGGCCAATTTCTTCTATATGAAAAAAACGAAAATCATAGCAACAGTCGGACCGGTAACGGAATCCGAAGAACAACTCATTGCTCTTTATAAGGCGGGGGTAAATATCATCCGATTTAACTTTTCCCATGCAAACTATGAAGTGGCACATGCCATCATGGGGCGTATCCGAAAACTCAATAGTGAAGGAAAAACCAATCTCTCGACACTCCTCGATACCAAAGGACCAGAGATTCGAACAGGAGATATGGAATCAAAGATTCAATTCGAAAAAGGAGATAAGATTAAAATCTATACCGATGTTCAGAAATTCAAAAATGATGGAGTGTCGCTTTTTTGTGATTATATTTCTCTCGTCGAGGATGTAAATATAGGACAAATTATCAGAATAGATTCTGGACTTTTCGATGTAGAGGTAATTGAAAAAACTTCTGATTACATTCGTGTTGTAGCACTCAATAGCTGTCTCATCGGTTCAAGGCGTCATGTAAATCTTCCAGGAGTGAAGCTTCGACTTCCAGGTATTACCGGACAGGATAAAAAGGATGTACTTTTCTCTATTGAAGAAGGGTATGATTTTATCGCGATGAGTTTCGTAAGAAATCGCTCAAATGTAGAGGAACTTCGAAATCTACTTTCTGAACACAATGCAAGCCATATCAAGATTATTTCTAAAATTGAAAACCAAGAAGGAATTGAAAATCTCGATGAGATTATCGAAGCTTCTGATGGAGTTATGGTAGCACGAGGAGATCTCGGAATCGAGGTTCCAATAGAAAAACTTCCAGTGTATCAATTAGAGATTGTGAAGAAATCTATGGCACAAGGAACATTTGTCATCGTTGCGACTCATCTACTCGAAACGATGATAGAAAACCCATTTCCGACTCGTGCAGAGGTTTCTGATATATTCAACTGTGTTCGACAATATACTGATTGTACTATGCTTTCTGGAGAAACAACCATCGGAAAATACCCAATCAAGACGGTTGAGATGATGACTGCGGTTATCAATGAAGCGGAATCGAATATGATATACGAACACAAGGATTTCTCTGATAAAGGACTCTGTATTCGTGATATAGAAAAGAAACATCTTATAAAGAACGCTCTCGTAACGAGCGAATCGATCAATGCTCGGGTAGTGCTTATATTTACGAAATCCGGACGTCTTGCGCGCTTTGCTGCCGCTTTTCGACCAAATAAAGACGTATATGCATTTACCATGAACGAAAATTCCGTTCGTTATATGAATGCGCTTTTCGGAATCCGTCCGGTGCTTCTCGAGAACTGGACTCCGAATCTCGGAGGAAATCTCGATAATGCCATCGCTCTTCTCAAGGAAAAGAATATTCTATCAGTCGGAGATAGAGTTATCGCGGTTAATGATATCCAAAAGGAGGGGAAGGAGATTCCGGTAATGGAAATAATCACCATAGAATAAGGTCTTTGAAAAACTTGTTCTTCAAGTTTAAATCTCCGCTTCCTCATTCATCGTACAGTCGTACGCTTCATTCCGGGTCTCGATTTGCACTTGAATTACTTCGTTTTTGAAAGACCTTGGAAAACACCTCTTGTATAAATTAAAAAATCTCTCGGATTCGAGAGATTTTTTAATGATGTCCGTGTCAGCTGTGGCCTCCATGTTCTTCTTCGTGCTCCATAAATCATTCATCCATAAATTCCCCGTGTTCTTCATGTCATTCGTCATGATGATTTCCTCATGAGATGACTTTCTTTTTCTTGATATTTTCGATGAGCGACGCGACCATAGTATTTACGATATCGGCGAAGAGCATCTTGTAAATAATGAAGCCGATGGAAAGGATAATAATCGTCGGAAGGTGCGAAGAGACAAAAGCGAAAAGCAGAGAACTCTGGAGCTCTGAAAAAGAAGCGAACTTGTTCATGAGAGTGAAAGCACTGTCGGTATGGAGAAATATATAGCTTTTATCCACCAATCCAAGAAATACGGCGAGGAGAAAAAGTACGAGGATAAACGAGAGAACGAGAGTTTGAAATACCATTCCAAGAGCGCTTTTTGGAAGAGAAACATTAATTCCTCCGTTCATAGGAACCAGGAGCGCAAGGATGAAAATAAGATATACGGACGATCCGATAAGGACTTTTGCAAACGTATCGCTTATGAGACTGAGTGTTTCAGGAGTCTGAAATTCGGGAGAAAGGATAGTGGAAAAGAGGACGAAAATCCCCATTCCGAGCACAGTTCCGAAGAAAGTCGAATATATCCGTGCGAGTCCCATTACTGCAATGATTCCCATTATTACGATCAAACCAAAAAAGACATATACATCGAGTGATGTAATCGAGAGCGCTACGGCGATTTGTGCGATGATGCTGTCGAGTTGTGCCATATACTAGGCTTTAGTTTATGAGTTTTTAGTACTTGAGGGATAGTGTATCGGTTTTTTTGGTTTTGTCACTTTTATGTTTATTCTACTAATCCCTCAAACTCCACCACCATTTTCTCTATCTCTTCGACCGCATCGCGATAGAAAGCAGGAGAAGTGATGTCGAATCCGTGTTCGGCGAGGAGGTCTTTTGGACGCTTAGAACCACCGGCTCGGAGGATGTCTTTGTAGCTTTCGACGAAGCTCTGACCTTCTTTTTGATATCGGTTATAGAGCGCAAATACGAGGATATTCCCGAAGGCGTAGGCGTAGCAGTAGAAAGGAGTTGCGAAGATATGTGGAATCATAGACCATCCAGACTCGTTTTCCGCCGTCACATCGTAGATTACACTTTTCCCGGTCATACGAATCTGTTCTTCTCTCCATATACGGTTGAAATCGTGATAGGTGAGTTCCTGTCCTGCGAATATCGAGGAGTGGGCTCGTCGTTCGAAAGATATATACTGGATCTGACGGAAAATAGTCGCAAATACGTCCGAGAGTTTTTCATTCAGGAATTCCTTGTATTCTTCGGTTGAAAGTTCCTTTCGGATTTTCTCCGACAAGAGCATTTCATTGAATATAGAAGCGGTTTCCGCAAGCGAAAGGGGACTATCGTACACAGCAGGTTTCTGTCCTTGAGAGAGATGTCCGTGCGTGGCATGTCCGAGTTCGTGGGAAAGAGTGGAAACATCTCGGAGTTTGTTTGTGTGATTGAGTAGTACGAAACTTGGTTCTCCGGCTCTATAGCTTGCGAAAGCTCCGCTTTGTTTTCCAAATTTTGGAAATACGTCAATCCGTCAGGATTCAAGCATATCGAGAGAATAGCTATGGAATTCGGAATCGAAATCCGCCATAGTTTCCAAATGGAGTTTGACAGCTTGATCAAAATTAAATTCTTTTTCTATAGAACCGAGCGGTGCTTGCACATCATAAGTATGAAATTCATCGAGTTTCATACATTTACGTTTCGCCTCTATGAAACGGCTATAAAGAGGGAATGCAGCTTGAACTTCTTGAAGGAGCATATCGACCACCTCGTTTTCGAGTTCTTCGGAAGTGTTTCGTGGTTCCATAACTGTTGTATATCCGCGGAGTTTCACATCAGAAGCCCAGTTTTTGACGATTCCGGCATAAACGTTTCCGAGAGTGATTTGAACCTGTTTATTATTGTAGACCTGTCGGAGCGATTCATGAGATTTCCGGCGGATTTCACGGTTCGGACTTGTCCGAAGGCTTCGGATTTCTTCCTCGGTGACGGTTTTTTTCTTTCCGTCCAATTCTATCTCGAAGGTATAGGAATTCGCGAGCTCTTCCCGGAGAGATTCTACTACTCCAAGCGCTCGTGATTTTTCATTCAAAACGAATTCTTCGCGTTCTCCGAGAATGTATTTGAGATTGTCCGCCTTGGAAACAAGCGCATTTTTATAGTCTGCAAGCTCCTGATTATTCGCAAACGACATAATCTTGTCATATCCGAGTTCTTTCCATTCCTGAGAAATGAAAAGAAGCTTGGAAGAAGCTTCGATAAAAATACATTCAAGTTCTCACATCTTTTTGATAACTGCATCATTTTGTGTGTCAAGCGATTGAAGATACGAAAGATAGATACTCCCGGTTCCCATTTCATGAGACATTTTCTCATAATCCGCGTAATATTCGAGAACTTGTTCAGAAGTCGAAAAAGCCTTGATGGTATTTCGATATTTTTTTGCAAAAGCCTCTGCGAGAGGGAGAATAGCATCTATATTTGCTTGGAGACGAGAGTCGTCGAGACCGGAGAAAAAGTATTTGGTAAGATTCCAATTTGTTTGAAGAGTCATATGATTTGGTGATGAGATAGAACGTGCGGTATTGTACCCGAGACGCTCGAAAAGGCAAAAGTTTTAACCATCGGAATACAGATGAAATTTTCTCGGTACTTCTTTCGATTATTTTTTCCATTTTTTGTATTTTTGAATACAATCCCTGAAATTTTACAGGAAAATAAAACAAACTTTTTTCATGCTCAATCCTTCACAACAACTTGCCGTCGACCATTTGACCGGACCACTCCTGATACTTGCCGGAGCCGGAGCTGGGAAAACTCATACACTAACGGAGCGCATCGCAACGCTTATCCAAGAGCGCGGCGTTGCTCCGGAGAATATTCTCGCGGTGACTTTCACGAACAAAGCAGCTAAGGAAATGCGCGAACGAATCGGGAAAAAACTCGGTCGGGACACGACGAATATGAGTCCGTATCGTATGTCCGGATTTCCACTCGTCGGGACATTCCACTCGGTCGGGATTTTTTTCCTCAGAACTTTCATAGAGTACCTCGGGTACGACAAAAACTTCGTGATCTACGATGAAGACGATAAACTCCGACTGATGAAATCGCTCATAAAAGCGCGTAATTTGGACGAGAAAGAAATTGCTCCACGAGCCGTTATAGGAGCGATAAGTCAGGCAAAAAATCAAGGAATAACCGCCGCGAAATACGACACTATTGTGAATAACTATTTCCAGTCCATGGTGCGCGATATCTATGTGGCATATGAGAAGGCTTTGCTCGAGAACAATGCTCTCGATTTTGATGATATTCTTCTTCGGACCAATGATTTACTGCAAAACCCGGAGGTTTTGGAACGGCTTCATAATCGGTATGAGTATATATTTGTCGATGAGTATCAGGATACGAACGATATCCAATATCAGATTATCAAACTGCTTGCGAGTAAGTATCGGAATCTTTCGGTGGTCGGAGACGATTGGCAGGGAATCTATGGTTGGCGAGGAGCGAATATCAAAAATATTCTCTCGTTCCAAAAGGATTTCCCCGGAGCTGTGGTTGTGAAACTCGAACAGAACTACCGTTCTACCAAGACGATTATTTCGGGAGCGAATGCTGTTATCAAGTGCAATAAAGAAGCCCTCGACAAGACTCTCTGGACCGAAAATGAAGAAGGAGATAAAATCAAACTCATCGAAGCAATTAGCGAGAAACAGGAAGCGGAACTTATCGTGAAGGAGATTAAGGAAAATATTTCTGATTTGAGTAAATGGGCGATTTTATACCGAACCAACAGCCAATCCCGACTCATAGAAGAAGCGCTTATCAGAGCGGGAATCCAGTACAAAATATACGGAGGGCAACGTTTCTATGAACGAAAGGAAGTAAAGGATATTCTCGCGTATATGCGACTCGTTTTCAATCCATTGGATACTATGAGTCTCCGTCGGGTTATCAATGTTCCGAGTCGGAAAATAGGAGAAAAAAGTGTGGAGACTTTCCTCGAATACGTTCATAATTTTCGTGCTCCGTTCTCGGAAGTGACTGAAGGGATTGACGAAATGGATGAACTGACTCCACAAGCCCGTCGTGGGATTGCGGGATTTTCTCTTCTGTATCGTGAATTGACAGAGTATCTTCAGACTCATTCCATAAAAGAGCTTATGGAAGAGATTATCAAAAGAACTCAGTATATCGATTATCTTCAGAGTGAATATGGAGAAGGGGAAAGTGAATCGAGAGAGGAGAACTTGAAGGAATTCGCCAATATGGCATCGCGCTATGACGGTATGGATTCCCGCGAAGCTCTTATGATGTTTCTGGAAGACATTGCCCTTATTACCGATTCTGATAGAGATGAGCCTGGACAAAACAACTTTGTTTCTATGATGACGATACACTCTGCCAAAGGGTTGGAATTTGAGAATGTTATCATTGCCGGAGCGGAAGAAGGATTATTTCCACATTCGCGGACTCTTATGGAACCTCGAGAAATCGAGGAAGAACGACGACTTATGTATGTGGCTATGACTCGTGCGAAGCGTTCGCTCACGATTACACGCGCTCGTGAACGATATACTTTTGGAAATTATTCTGCCAATCCTCCATCTCGGTTTCTGAAAGAAATCCCAGAAGAACTCATAGAACGAAAAGAAATACAAGTGAAGAACTTTTTTGGAGGTCTCGGAAGCAGTCTTTCGTATCCGACTTTTGAGAAAGAGGTACCAGTACCGGAAAAGGGTACCGGTACCGTCAAGCGTTCCGTCACTTCCAATGATCCAAGTTCATTCACTCTCGGAGAACGAATTCGGCACGTCGAATTCGGGGCGGGAACCATTGTAAGTATTTCTGGTCCTATCGCAGAAATTGCCTTCGGATCAGGGAAGGGAATCAAAAAAATGCACCTCGGAATCGCGCCGATTGAGAAAGAATTATAGAGTCTTGTTCTTAATCTTTCCCCGTTTTTTCTGGATATAATCTAAATACTCTCAGGCTATTTTTGTGATTTCTTCGATATGCTCACTTTTTAGTTTGTATACATGGTGGTGCTTATTGTTAGTAGTGACAGTAAAAAAATTGAAGTAGTTACGGATGAGATAATTCCATAATCTTAATCCAGAAATTTTTCTATTCTCCATAGAGAATTGCTCGATGAATTCTTTATAAAAGACACCAGTTATCTCTTCTTTTTGTTCTGAAGAAATAGATTTTTTTGTTTCCTCAGATTTTTGTATCTTTGATCTTAAAGTTTTTTCGTGTATCTCCAGGATATTATTTACTCATTCTTCCGTGAGAGTAATGAGTCGGATTGATCGTTTCTTTCTGTCAGAAAAGTTAATTACTCATATTTGCTTTAAATAAGTAGACACCCTTTTTCCAGACACCTCTAAGATGGCACCAATTTCTGCAACTTGTGCTTCTCTCATTAATAAGAGTTTATCTTTTATAGAAAGTGATTCCTGTGGTTTAATATCTGTATTATCGGGTATCTCTATGATAAAATTCATAAAATTAAATGTTTTGGATTAAATAATACAAATACTGTTACTTTCTATTTCTGAGAGAAGTGATAAGTGCGCTTGTAGATTTTACACAATCCTGTATATGCCAGATGTTTTCGATAGCGAGTCTCTTTGCTTCGAAATCGTTTTCACGATCGATAGCTTCATTATCAGATTTTATTTCCTTAATTGTTTCCAGAGGAAGATTCGTTCGTCCTATCATATCATTGGCAAGTTCTTTGGCAATGAATGCTGATTCCGGACTGACGAATTCGAATATTCACATCGCTGCGAGGGACGATCCATGAATCCTTTTAATGACTGCTACCGATTCCATTTCGGCGAATCTTTCATTATTTTTCCCTCATTCTTTCAAAGTTTTTTCGAAATTTTTCATAAAGTATCTTTTGTTATTTTATACAGTTTTTTTTATCGAAGAATCTTACGCTCCTGTTGTTCCAGATATATATGATTACGTATGTACTGAAGTATTTTACGTTCTTTTATGTTGGTAGTCGATCAGATTTTGTTATCCAATAGATTCAATATTTGAATAAAAAGAACATCTCGATTATTCTTGGAATCAATCTTTTCTACTATAGAAAGGGTAAATCTATCAAGAACGGTTGTAATAGTTCGCGGAAAACGTTTATTCTGAGTGTAATCATATCCTATGAATGCAGGATTGGCGAAATCGATTCCGAGTAAAGCGAAATCTGTGGCGGATACGGAAATAACCGGAATCGAAACAATAGTTGTTTGAGTATTCGGCTGAACGACGGTCGTTGAAGATTTATATGAGAGAATTCCATTACTCTCGGAAACGAGGCGAAGATGGAGATTTTCCAAAATCCTTTTTTCTTTTTCACCACTACTTCGTTTCCAGTGACTAAAAAGATAGGCATCTACTGCTTTATAATACGCTATTTTCTTTGCTATATTTCCTTGGGATTTCTGTTCGATAGTCGTCACTATTTTTGCTATGATTGAGCGAAGTTCACTTGTAATATTTTGTGGAAATCGTTTATCGCTCTGGAATTGGTACGCGTTTATGACCGGATTATTATTAAGGAATCCTTCAGAAATAGATATTGTCGGAGAGATTATAGAAGTATTCATATTTTCTATTTTAGGATTTGCAGGAGCGGTTCCACAAGTTCCATCGTAGTAACTCGGAGAGTAGTCTTTTCCAGAACACCTGTCCATAGAAAGACTACTTCCTCCACCACCAGAAGACATAGGAGGAGGAGTGATAACTACTGGAGGAGTTACTACAATCGGGTCTCCGGATACGAGAGCAAAATATGAGAATGTATTGGTCGGAAATGAAAGAATTCATCCAACTGCACTGCTTGTTCCGATAGCGGTCCATATCATACCATCTTCACTTCTGAGAATAGTATATGGTCTACTGCTTACCATTCCAGATACACTTAATGTCACATCTTGATTCAAGTTCATCTGAACTCCGAGAGTATCAGCACCAACCTTAATAACTTTTTCGATATTCATTCCAGAAAGAAGAACCCCCGTATTGGTTATAGAATCAGAAGATAGAAAGAAGTTTTTATCCACCGTTTCTCCGAGTATAAATCCTCCATTCCATGTAATGGAACCGGAAGAAGAAGCAATACTATCCACTTGGGTCATTCCTGTCCCGAAATGTATAGTGATTCCATCTCGAGCGGTGATGGTAGAGGTTGTTCCCGTTCCATTGTCCGCGAGCGTAATAGCAGTGGTTCCGGTGAGTGCAATATTTCCAGAGATAATACTATTACTATGAGCATAGACAATAGAATCCGTTGTTGTGGAAAGAGTCGTTCCGGTGCTTGTTCCAACTTGTATATTTGGGATATTCAAACTTCCGGTCAAAACAGTTTCTCGGAACTGGTTATCGATAGCACGGATTCGGTAGACATACGGAGTGTTTCTTGCTAATATCCCTACATCGAAAAGATAGGATCCATCTGGTTTTCGGAGGATATTATCCACATAATATTGAGGGTATCTTCGGAGATTAGAGAACCCTGTCCCATATTCGATTTCGAGATTGGATCCATAGTTCAGATCAAAATTGGGATCTTCTATACGAAACGGTACAACCAGCCTGGCGCTATTACTATTATAACCAGGACGAAATTCATTTCTGGCGAGAGTAAATCGTGGAGGATTGATTTCTATATTATCCTCTAAACGATTCATAGAGGTAAAATAAAAGGAATCGGAAAGTCCATAAAGAGCATTGAATACTTTCCCATAAAGAGATCGGTAATCTATCCCAACTCCAAGCCAATCAGCTTTCTCCTTGAGAAGGTTCATATTTCCATAGATCTTGTTTGGAAGACTTGTTTGAAGTGTTGGATTATTGGTGATAACAAACACCCCTCCGCCTGCACCATGATCGGTTCCGAGATCTCCATTGACATGGAGTGTTCGTCCAAATTCCGAGTAGATGACGATAGTTATATTTTGCGTATTTTTTACCGAGTTAAAAAATGCGGTAGCATTGGCAACAACCCGACCTATATTATAGTTGAGATCATGAGGAATATTGTTGGGGTCAAAATTGGAACTTGGAGCGAGCTGATCCGAGTGTGTATCATACCCTCCATCTGCCTGCATAAAGAAAGCTTTTCCAACTCCTGAAGAGAGAAGGGAACGAAGAAAGGCGAAATTACTCGTATTTCCCCAACCAGCTCCATCGGGTCCACTATTTGCAACCGAGAGAGCTGCTACTTCATCTATCTTCGTAGCATTTTTAAATACTCCGTGAGTGGTACCGGGATATTCTCTTGTGGAGAAAATATCTCGAAAGAGATTGAGCTGACTTGTTCTCTCCGTGGTTGATATCGGAGCATAGTTTATAAAGGTGGCTCCAGATGGTCCGATATTGATATAGTTTCCATTTCGGAAAATATTTGGACGTTTCCCAGAGAGAGTAATGGTATTATTCCCTTCTGCTTCGGTTTTGATTATATGTCCAAATGCCCCATCGTCCGTATAATCGGTAATATTGCTATAGGAAGTGCTTTGTTTCTGAGCGGCGTCATGATCACGAGAATGTCGAGAAGTTCCGACCCGATTGAATATTCGGAGATTATTGGAATCATAGAGAGACTTAAGAGATGGTTCATTTGCTCCCGAATATGCAAGAGCATTATTCATATAAAAATCTCCAAGATCGGTAAGATTTTGTGGTGCTATTGCAATCGTCCCACCAGAACCATCAGTACGAATTGATTGATAGGTTGTATACTGATCTTTTTGGATAATCCCATGAAGCCAATCATATCCTCCGGAAAGTTCGATAAAAACAATCTTGTTATTGGTAGAACTTATGACAGAGGGTGTGGTATTTTCCGTTGCTGGTGCTATATCGTAACCTGTTTGGAGAATGAGCTCAGGAGAGGCGAAAGCAAGCGCTATTATTCCACGGATTTTCGTATTCTGTATGGTGGTATCGACAGGAGTAAAGGCAATAGTCGCACCGGTACTGCTCGTCGTCGCATAGGTTCGTATTTTTACTTTCACCGATTCGGGAAGTCGTCTGGAAGAAAGTATAGTATCTTCGATTTGTGTGATGACTTCATCGACGTTCGATTGGCGTGTCAGAACAGAGGAAGGACTTATAGGAAACGATCCAGTGAAATTCGTATACGTCGTTCCAGAATACACGAACGAACCGGACGAAACGATAAGAAGAGAATTCGTGATATCTAGATTTCCCTGATCAATAGAAAGAGTTCCCGATCCGAGCCCGATGGAAAAGTTCGGAAGAGAAACTGTTCCTCCGTCATAATCAAAAGAAGTTCCCGATCCGAGCGTAATAGTTCCTGTTCCTACGATGGATACAGTCCCAGAATACGTATTGAGTACGGAAGTAGTTACTGGGTTACTAGAACCAGAAAGAGTTATACCGGTAGTCGGTACGATATTGGAGAAAAGATAACTTCCTGTAGTGGTAGTAGAGGCAAGACGGGTTGTAAAACTAATCCACTGATTTTCTGTATAGGCAGTAAACCATTTATTGGTATCATCGAATCATTCTCGACCGAAAACACTTCCGGGAAAATACGGTGTCCATCCGAGAAAATTAAGAAGATTTGTATCGTAAATTCGAGGATCAAAAATAAGAGGATCCTTATCATGAAGAATCTTTAGAGTTCCGATAGTGAGTTCAAGAGGATTCTTGTACGATACTCCATTCATGGAAATATCGGAATAAAGCAAATCGCTTGTGAGTAATGTCTTCACGCTTGGAAGCATCTCGAAATTATTTGTACGAATATTCTGAGCTATTATATCGAGCTCGCTTCGAGTTGGTTTCCCATGGATATAGAAACGGAAAAGTCGGTCTGCAAGGAAGAGGGAAATAGCCTCCGCTCTTTGTGCAAAAATATAATCGATAGTATTGTCAGTAAGTCCATTATTTCCTGAAATAGGAGTTTGAATAGCACCTAAATCCAATGTTCCCGAACCGCTATCATAGAAAGAAGAAAACGGATTAGAAGAAAGGGTTCCCGAAAGGAAAAGCACTCCGGTGGAAGTATTATGCTGTAGAGCATCATAACTTACTATATGAGTACTAACATCTGATCGGAGCCCTGTAAGGATTTTTGCGAGAGCCGCAACATCGGTTTCTTCGTAGTTTCTGACGCTTCCGAGTTCCTTCGAATCCCCGTTCTTGTATTCTCCCATCAGAAAGAGCTGGAGAAGTTCTCGGGCATAGTTTTCATTTGGATAGTTCTTATTTGATCCATCCAAAAGATCCAGGAATTTTCCTTCGGCATAATCGCCAGGTTGTCCATTATTAAAAAGGATTCTTTTCACGAGAGTTTTATAGTTTCCAAGAGTATTGGTATAGAGGAGATCCTGTTGATCCTTGATATCCTGAAAACTGATAGTACTGCTTTGATTTACCGGGAAAATATCTTCAAAGAGCGAAAAAAGTTTTACTTTTGCCTCATAAGGATCGCGATAATAACGAAGTTGGTAAAGTTTCCGCATACTTCCATTATCAGTAAAACTGAATCCGGTCGAAGAGGTGAGTGCTGTTACTTCAGCATCATACGAAGCACGACTCGGTCCTACAGCATCAGGAAAAAGAAGATCGACCGCAGTAGTAGCACTGCCTGCCTGATAGAGCTGGTTAATAATGGTCGGTGTTGCACCGAGAAGAGCCTTTCGGGCAAGTTGTTCTGCTTTCTCATAAGTCCAAGGAGTTGCAGTTCCGTTCGTCGATACTGCATAGAGTATTATCGGAGAGAAAATAGAATAAAGCCCCATATATATGAGGAGAAGAGTGGAAAACACACGTTTTACCATAGTAATCGGAAGTTGAGGTAATAAAAAAAATAACATTTGAAATAATAAAATGTAAATTCTTTTTATTTGTATTTTTGCATGTCTTTTATAACTATATATAATGATTTTTACTATAAAGTCAATGAATAAGAATATCTTCTTTATCCTTAGTAAATCTATAATACAATATCCCGTACATTGAGTACGATTTTTTTTCTCCCCATCCAAACCTCCTCGCTTATTTCAACGATGAGCGAGAATTTTTCCCTGTTTTTAAGTTCTTCGTAGTATTCTCCGAACCCAAAGGCATTAATATTGAACTTCTGTCATTTATCGAGGAACTTCAAATGTTTCCCATCTTTTCCGAGGTACTCGATGCTTACTGGAATAAAATCTTGTATCAGAAAAAGTGGTTTCGGATTCCCGATTCCGAACGGTTTGAAAATCTGGAGGGTTTTGAAAAAATCCGGATTGATTTCTGTTAAATCTAGGTTCGTTTCGATACGAAGAGTTTTCGGCTTGGTCGAAATAATCCCGTGTTTTTCCTGAAGTTTTCGCTCAATCGTCTCTTTGAATACTTCGAAATTCTCTGCAAGGATTGTAAATCCGGCAGCTTGTCGGTGTCCACCAAACGCGACGAAGTATTCACGACATTCTTCCAGAAGCTCAACGATACTGATATGTTCTGGACTCCGACAACTTGCAACGAGCTTATCACCCTCGCGTTTGAGAGCGATTGCTGGTTTTCCGAAAGCTTCAGTCAATCGTCCGGCGATGAGTCCGATAATTCCGTGTTCGATTTCGGTGGAATCATAAAAAAGAATTCCACGGTCTCGGTCGACCACTTCGAGAGCATGTTTTACAAAATGCTCAGTGGTAGTTTTCCGCTTGGTATTCAAATCCTCGAGTTCTGCGAGAATAGGATCGAGCTTATCTTCCCCGGCGAGCAGAAGCGAAAGTGCTTTATATGGACTATCCATTCGTCCTGCTGCGTTGATACGGGGTCCGATATGAAACCCTACAATATCAGCATCCATATCCTTATATTTTCCTTCAATAAGTTTTCGAAGTCCACTGGAATTACTTTTTTCCAGTCTCTGAAGTCAGAGATACGCAATCGTCCGATTTTCTCCGATGAGTGGCATACAGTCGGCAATCGTCCCGAGACAGGCGAAATCCACATATTCGAGAATAACTTTCTCATACGTTTCAGGATAGATTCTCATAGCAATTGCAGATGCTACCTTTAGAGCTACGCCGGAACCAGAAAGGGAAGAGAACGGATAATTACTCTCTTTTATTTTCGGATTCAGAATAGCGATAATATCCTCGGGAATTTCATCTGGAACAGCATGATGGTCGGATACGATTACCTCGATCCCTTTGGAATACGCATACTTTATCGCTTCCACATCGCGGGTTCCGCAATCGACGGTAATGATGAGTTTTACATCTTTTTCTGCGAGCTCGTCGATGAAATGTTTTTTAAGTCCATAACCATCGTGAACTCGGTGGGGGAGTCGGTAAGATACTTGTATGCCGATGGAAGCAAAAAATCGTACAAGAAGAGCTGTGGAGCTTACTCCGTCCACATCGTAATCTCCGAATATTACGACCCGTTCTTTATTTTCACGGGCTTTCAGAATCCGTTCCAC
>Ga0208863_1001040_pt1 | contig 20039 bp, 5 predicted proteins | sample RifOxyD3_FD_184040 | JGI IMG/M metagenome (GOLD analysis project Ga0208863, IMG submission 184040) | Soil microbial communities from Rifle, Colorado - Rifle Oxygen_injection D3 (SPAdes) | ecosystem: Environmental > Terrestrial > Deep subsurface > Rock core/Sediment | place: Rifle, Colorado...
TGGTGGCCAGGTTGATATCCGCTACTCCGATGCCCGCGCCAAAGGATATGCTGTCCACGCCGGTGGAGTCATAGTTGTTAATGATGTCCGCTCCGTCGCCTGCATTGAACATATAGGTGTCATTGCCGGTGCCGCCGTCCAGGGTATCGCTACCCCCGCCACCGGCCAGAATGTCGTTGCCCGCCTCGCCGCTGAGATTGTCGATTCCCAGTCCGCCGTCCAGCAGGTCATTGCCTATGCCTCCGGCAAGAGTGTCATTACCGGCTCCGCCGTCCAGCATGTCATCGCCGTCTCCGCCCTGCAGGTTGTCGTTGCCCTCTCCTCCCCACAAGCTGTCGTTTCCGGCATAGCCATACAGGATATCGTTACCCGAATTGCCAGTCATGATATCCACCCCCTCATAACCAACAAGATAATCGTTAGCCGCAGTCCCGTTTTCGTAAAGCGGCAGACCGGCAAAGATCTCCGCGCCACTTTTCACTGTGCCGTCCGCGAAGGCAAACCGGTCTACCTGGTAGTTAACTCCAGCAAACCAGTTATTGATGGTAATTTGGTCCCCGCTGGCGCCGATCCTCAGGATCAGGTTATTGTCTGCCTTGGTGGCCAGGTTGATATCCGCTACTCCGATGCCCGCGCCAAAGGATATGCTGTCCACGCCGGTGGAGTCATAGTTGTTAATGATGTCCGCTCCGTCGCCTGCATTGAACATATAGGTGTCATTGCCAGTGCCACCGCCCAGAGTGTCATTGCCCGCATCGCCAAAGAGAGTATCGTTACCGTCACCGCCGTAGACAATGTCGTTACCAGCCTCGCCGGCCAGGAAATCATTTCCTGCAGAGCCTTGAATGGTATCATTCGCCAAACCTCCGCTCATAGTGTCATCACCGGCAGTGCCGGTGAGATATTGGTCGTTGCCAATGGGAATTATCCGACCCATCACCAACTCAGCAGCACTTACCACGGTGCCATCGGTAAAAGTAAAACGATCCGGCTGGTTAGCAGACCCGAAGAACCAGTTAGTAAACATCAACTTATCACCGCTCTCCCCCACGTTAAAGACCAGATTATTATTTAACCCGATGAAGTCATGCAGGTCATCCAGAACGATACCATAGCCAAAGGCCACAGTGTCCACTCCACTCGTGATATCATAGTTATGAATGATATCGACACCATCACCAACATTAAAGATGTAAATATCATCTCCTGTGCCGCCGTCCAGGGTATCATTGCCTAAACCGCCTTCGAGTTGGTCATTACCCTCCCCTCCAGTCAGGATATCATTTCCCCTATCACCGATCATAATATCCGCACCTTCATAACCAATCAGGATGTCAGTCGTAGTGGTGCCATTTATATGCACCGAACCTTGGGCCAAGAATTCTGGCCCAGTCACCGAGTTGCCATCAACGAAGGTGAAGTGGTCTGGCCGGTAGCCACTGCCAAGGAACCAACTGGTAAAGGTAAGCTGATCACCATTGCCCACCTTGACGATCAGATTATTGCCTACCTTGGTGAAGTCGGCAAGATCCGCAAGGCCGATACCCGGGCCAAAGGCCACGGTATCCACCCCGCTGTAATCAGCATTGATAATAATGTCCACTCCGTCGCCCGCATTAAACAGGTAGGTATCGTCACCAACGCCACCGTCAAGTGAGTCATTACCGATGCCACCGTCCAGTGTGTCGTTACCGGCGTTGCCAAGCAGAAGATCATCACCGGCCAGACCGCGCAACTCCTCACTTGCCCCGTCAAAACCAGTCAACAGATCGTTGCCATCGGTTGGTATCATAGTCTTTGTCCTGATATCGTTAAGGCCCCAGACCGTGCCATCGGCAAACTGGATATTCTCAACCACCGAGGGCGAAACCCCGTTAATTTCCTTAAAATAGGAGGCAATGGTGACCTTGTCGCTATCGCTGCCAACAGTAAGAATCAAGTTATCGCCGATCCTTGCGGCCTGTACATCTCTGGAGGTGATCCCCTGACCGAAAGCCACCGTGTCCTTACCGATGGGGTCTTGGTTATAAATAAAGTCTGTTCCATCCCCCACATTAAACAGGTAGGTATCGTCACCAACGCCACCGTCAAGGGAGTCATTACCGATGCCACCGACCAGAGTGTCGTTGCCAGCGTTGCCAAACAAAAGATCATCGCCGGCCAGACCGCGCAACTCCTCGCTTGCCCCGTCAAAACCGGATAGCCAGTCGTTGCCACCAGTAGGCAGCAGGCTTTTGGCACGGATATCATTGAGACCCCAGACCGTGCCATCGGCAAACAGGATATTCTCAACCACCGAGGGCGAAACCCCGTTAATTTCCGTAAAATAGGAGGCAATGGTGACCTTGTCGCTACCATCGCCAACAGTAAGAATCAGGGAGCCGCCAATACTGGAGACTACAACATCCACCGACGCAATGCCCTGACCGAAACGCAAGGTATCAACACCACTGGTATCATAATTTTCAATGGTATCTACCCCGTCACCGACATTAAACAGGTAGGTGTCATTACCAGGATTACCGTCCAGAACATCGCTACCAAGTCCACCAATCAGAATATCGTCACCGGCGTTGCCGTTCAGGACATTGTTGCCAGCATCGCCGAGCAAGGTATCATTGCCTGCGCTACCAACCAACTTAAGTCCCCACTCCGTGCCATTCCAGGTTCCGGCTCGGATAATCCCCTCTGTCCAGTCGGGGATCGGGGTAACGCCGGTCAGGTATCCCAGGGCAGTGACCACATCACTGCCCAATGGGGCAAGGATATTGTAGAAGGAGGTGATGTTCAACACGGCGTTCGCGCCCATACCCTTGACACCCCTGGAAAACTCCGCCAGTTGCGCCACCCCGACCGCATGATCACCATTAATGGCCTCGGCAAGCGCCGCAGCCACCGCGCTCAGATCGCCCCGGATACTTTGACCGGCCTCATCCCAAATATAGGTAATTTCGTTGTACAGAAGTTTCAGGCTAGTCTGGGCGGCAAGCTGACCGTAAACCAGTTCCGAGAACATTGAGAAGGCCTTGCGGATCTCTTCGCTTGCCTTCCAGAAAGGGTTGCTGAAGTCCCAGTTGGAATTGCCCACGGCGCCGTGCTGATAAAAATCCTCACCCAAAAAAGCCTCCAGACTGGAAATCATGCGGGCATCACCGATGTAAATGCCACGGCTGTCCTGATCAATCGCATCTACCCCTGCCCACTTGTAGATGATCTGCGGAATAAGGGCCTCTCGCTCGGCAGAGGTGGCGGCATTGGCAAACTGACTCACCAAGTACTTAAGCTGGCCACTGGCATCGCGGGCCATGGCCTGGTGTAAATCGTACACCTGGCCATGGCCTTGCAGATCGGGCAAAGCGGCAATGTCAGCCGGGACATCCACCCTGTTCTCGGCGATAGTGTGCATGGCATCGGTCTTGAACCAGACATCGGTGGCGGTGCGAATCTGGCCGTCGGTGGTGGTAAAGCCGCCCGTCTGCTTATGGGCGTTGCCGTTTGCATCCACCAGGGTAGAGTTGGCGTAGCCAGTGTTGATGGACTGCACCCCGGCTGCACTCAGGATGAGCAGTTCGCCGTCCGAGGTGTAGCCGTCTCCATCGTAATCCTGCCAGACACGGAGATTGGAAAAGGCTGCATCCTGAGCGTCGATTTTACCGTCAAGATTGATGTCCAGCTCCTTGATTGCCACAAAGCCGTTGATAGCCTTGGTTCCGTTAGCGAGCAGGATATTGTTGCCGAAGAGTTCTGCGCCGGATTCGATGCGGCCGTTACCGTTTCTGTCGTAGACCAAGAGCCCGTCGTCCTCCCCTACCCAGCCGGTCTGCTCGGCGAATCCATCGCCGCCATGGTCGAACCAGGCCCCGGCCTTGACCCCGGTAGTCTCCACTCCGTCGCCGTCCAGATCCAAGATGATGGGGGTATCCCATTTCTCGCCCCGCCGGAACTGGTTGCGGATGGCGTCCATGGGGTCCGGCCCCATAATTTCATCTAAAACGCTTTGGTACTTACGAATAGCATCTACAGTACCACCCAATAAACCTCCAAAATTGTCGGCAATACCATTAACATCAGTGTACCCGTCTTTCTTATACGTAATTAATTGTAAACCTAAGACGGAGGCGGTTGCAGTCACTTGATAGCTCAAGCCCCCTTCTCCATTAGGAGTCATCTGGAGTTTTGCATCCAAGCCCCACTTACCCAACTCTACAGTGTATGATTGGTTCCCGTTATAATCAGTAGACTGGGTTAAGTTAGCAAAATGAGACAGTGGTATTTGAACACTGCTTGATCCATCAACATAGTTATGGATATATGTTGCGCCCTCAACACTTCCGGACATTTCTCCTGTATTTGTGTTAAAATTGAAATCTACACTTAAAAAATTACCTTTAACCCTTCCACCCTGTATTTCCAAATAAGATCCCATAGCATTCTCCAAAAAAAATTCATCCAAATATAGAGCAAGTAAAGCTCAGCGTTGTCCGATTAGAAAATTGCAGGAGCGATTTTTGGAGAGCCCGAGGGGGCGCTGCTTCTAAAACATTGACCACGAGTAATACCCCTCCGTCTCCCCGCAGGTACCGGTTGATCCTTTACTGAGTTATCCTGTTTATTCATCCATGCCTCCTCTCCAAACATAATAATGGTGTTGGCTGCCTACCTGTAGCTCCCTATGGGACACTGGCAAGTTATGTAACTCATCCACCCATTTCTCTTTTTTACTAAGTTTTTTCAGCATCAATCCTTTGCGTTACAGCCACATTGCCATCCTGCCAGTCAATCTTCCCAGCCTTGAAGCCGAATACCCTTATGATCTGACAAGATAACAAAGCGGATCTCACATTTTTCTCACATTCTTCTCACATTTCCCATTAATGGGAAAACAACGGGGTCAGGCATGACTTTCGGACATTCTATCATCCCGGCATGGCTCATCCACCCATTTCTCTTTTTTACTAAGTTTTTTCAGCATCAATCCTTTGCGTTACAGCCACATTGCCATCCTGCCAGTCAATCTCCCCAGCCTTGAAATCGTTGCCCCTGATTCCTCATAGGCGCGCCGGGAAAATTGGCTCCCTGCCTGGCCCAGGATTCTGCTCACAACGCCTCTCACAAAATGCCACCCCGGCCTTCAGCGCAATAACGACCGGCTGGCTTTCTGATCATTTTGCGACAGCCTCGAAGAATTTCGCTAATAACGACAAGGTATATCCGGCAACAATAAAACCTTCAGATGCACGTTACCTCCGGTGCTAATGACCTTTGCTGCCTTGAAGCCGAATACCCTTATGATCTGACAAGATAACAAAGCGGATCTCACATTTTTCTCACATTTTTCTCACATTCTTCCCCCTAACTTGAGATTAAATACAAAAATAACACAACTATCTGAATTTCTTATAAAAACTTTTTTTAAATTTTCGCCTCATCCATTAAAAAAATGACTAAAATTCACGCTGCGACAGATCAATCTAACAGTTTTCGCTTAATTCCATGGCAAAACAGGAGATGGAGACAGGAGCGAACACTGGCTCTAAGACAACATAACAAGTACGTTTGGAACCAGCGTCCCCTTAACCCCAACGCCTCTCACAAAATGCCACCCCGGCCTTCAGCGCAATAACGACCGGCTGGCTTTCTGATCATTTTGCGACAGCCTCGAAGAATTTCGCTAATAACGACAAGGTATATCCGGCAACAATAAAACCTTCAGATGCACGTTACCTCCGGTGCTAATGACCTTTGCTGCCTTGAAGCCGAATACCCTTATGATCTGACAAGATAACAAAGCGGATCTCACATTTTTCTCACATTTTTCTCACATTCTTCCCCCTAACTTGAGATTAAATACAAAAATAACACAACTATCTGAATTTCTTATAAAAACTTTTTTTAAATTTTCGCCTCATCCATTAAAAAAATGACTAAAATTCACGCTGCAACAGATCGATCTAACAGTTTTCGCTTAATTCCATGGCAAAACAGGAGATGGAGACAGGAGCGAACACTGACTCTAAGACAACATAACAAGTTCGTTTGGAACCAGCGTTCCCCTTCACCTTCATGAACGGCTTTTTTATGATGGCCACAGCCACCCCGGCCTTCAGCGCAATAACGACCGGCTGGCTTTCTGCTTGTTTTACGACAACCTCGAAAAATCTTGCTTAAGAATAACGGCAAGGTTGCCGACAAGGCAATGTCCGGCAACGACAAAGCCTTCAGATACTCGTTGCGTCCGGCGCTGACAGCTCTTTGCTCTCCCGGCGTCTTAAATTGACGAACCTTATGATCCGACAACATCCAAAGCAGACCTCATTTTTTGCTCACAAAACCCATTTAATTGGGGATCGGATGCAAAAAAGATGCAACTTGCCGGATTTTCCCCAAAAACTCTTTCAAATTGCCGCCTCATCCATTAAAAAGATGGCTGAAAGTCAAGCTGCGACATGTCGAAAGAACTCTTTTCGCTCCATTCCCTGGCAAGACCGGAGATCTTTTCGGCAAAAATCTTTACCTGTTGGCAGTTTTTGCCGTCTCATCAATACCACAGGAATTAATCGCCTGGGATTATCATCCTGTCTGGCTTTTGCGGTGTTTCGGAGGATGAGCTGATGGCTAACCACACAATGCAGCAGAAGGAGCATAATGATCTTTTATCGCAGCTTCGCTATGCGGTACCTGTGGCCAAATTTTCTCCGCCTCGTTTAGCCGCGTCTCCCTATCTGTTCCGAACCCACCTGATTCGGGAGATTCTTCAGAAGCAGGGGCAGAGAGCAAAGATATTTTTATTCGAAGCCCAGGGCGGCCAGGGGAAAACAACCCTTGCGGCCCAGTATCTCTACGATTCCCAGCATAACTTCGCCTGGTATCAGACAGGGCTTGAAGACCGCGATCCCATCTTTTTTCTGACTGCAATTTTGTTATGCCTCAAAGAGGCGGCGCCCTCCTTTTCCTCCCCTATCCTGGAAGATATGGCGATAAACGGCGAGGTTAATTCCGCTGATCTGGCCAGGCTTGCCAACATCCTGCTTATAGATCTGCGTAATAATCTGACCCATGATTTCTTCATAGTTTTTGATGATCTTCACCTGTTGGAACACTGCGAGCAAAGCCTGAACCTGTTGGATTTTTTACTGAAGTCCTCTCATCCTCAGCTCCGTTTTATCCTGTTGTCCCGACGACCGGTGGCTCTGCAGAGCAGAACCTTACGTTACGGCAATGAGGTGCTGCGCCTGAACAACAGAGATCTTTCTCTGAGCATCGAGGAGGCTGACACCTTGATGACAGAGATCCTCGAGCTGAAATTCCAGAAAGATGTCGTAGGGGAGATCAACCGAATCACCGATGGGTGGGTCATGGGGGTGTTAATGGCCACCAGGGTTCTGTCCTTGCAAAAAAAACAAACCCAGAGCCTGGAAGAGGTCAGGAAGAGCTTTACAAGTCGAAATATCTTTGATTTTTTTGACCAGGAGATTTTCGCTCAAATCCCCGATGACTACCGTATTTCAATCATGAAGCTTTCCCTGCTTGAAGAGGTGCATCTCGATCTGGCGGTGAAAATCACCGGGGATCAAGATATCGGCACAAAGTTCTGCCGCCTGGTGGATGGAAACTATTTTGCCAAGACCAATGACAAGAACGATCAGCTTTGCGAGTTCCATCACCTCTTCCGGGAGTTCTTACAGGGAAAAGCCAACCAGGAGTTAACCGCCCAGAAAAAAAGAGAAATATACCAGACGGCCATTGCACACAGCATCGCCGGAAAGCGAATGGCGGAAGCATTGCGCTATTGCCTGTCTGCGGCAAACTATGAGACCATGGAACAGATTCTGCTCACCGATGGGCTTAATTTCCTGGCCACGAACCGGAGCGCAACATTGCTTGCCATTCTGCTGGAAACGCCGCCGGAAATCCAGTTCAGTCATGGCTGGATCGCCCTTTTTATAGGACTTACTTTCAGCGAATTTTCTCCGGAAAAGGGCTACGAGCACCTTGAGCAGGCACGCAATATCTTTGTAGCCAGCAAAGAAGAGCTGGGGGAACTCCTGGCCTTGAGTCAGTTGATCTTTTTCTACTGGGTGGTGGCTGCCGCTTTGAACACAGGCGCTCTGCTGCTTCCCCGGGCTGAGGAGCTCTTCCTTCGCCTTGAGGGCCAATTGCCCAGCAAGATCAAGGTGGTTGTCGCTAAAAACATTGCCGCCGGATTTTGTTACTTCAAGTGTGACATGATCACAGCCCGGCAGTATTCTTCCCTGGCCCGCAGGCTTGCCAATAAACTGCAAAGCAAAGGGCTTGAGGCCGCTGTGCTTCTGGTGCAAAGTTACGAGCATGTCCTGCTGGGGCGCAGAAAGCAGAGCCTGATTGAGCTTGAAAAAGCCTACGAGTTGCTGCTGGATCCCCATGTGGCCTCAGTTTACAAAATGGCGCTCAGCACCTTGCATATCGACGACCTGCAGCTCCACGGAGATTTCAACAACTATTTTTTCCAGAAAGAGCAGATGCTTGCCTTATTAACTCAGGAAGAACTCTCCCAGAAAACCATAGTCGGCCCCTTTCTCTATGTCTGGGACATCGGAATTCTTGTCTCTCAGGGCAAGCTCCGCGAAGCGCTGGCGGCAATGGACGAGGGCAGCCACAGTGGCCCGGTGGCGGAAACGCCCCACATGATGAGCCAATTTTTGCACTGGAAAGCATACCTCCTGGCGCATCTTGACAAACCGGAGGCTGCCTTGAAGGCCGCCAGAAAATCTTTATTGCTCCGAGAGCAGGCAGGCGGGCCTTTTCATGAGGTTCTCAACGGTATTTTGCTGGGGACCGTCTTTGCCTGTCTCGGGATGCATGATAAAGCCGAAAAACTATTAACCCAGGCTTTATCCAGAACAAAAGAACACAGGATCATCTATTTAAAGGCGGTCTGTTTGTTGCACCGGGCAAATGCCGCCAGTCTCGCCGGAAAAATCGAAGCGGCGGCGCAGGATCTCAAGGAAGGTCTGCGCTGCATGCAGGAAAATGACTACCGTTATGTGCCTGGCTTGACCCCGGATAAGCTGGAGAGGGTTCTGCAAATCGCGGTACAGCATAATATTGAAGCGGTCTTTGCCTGCGACATAGCCCGGGAGCGTTTAAAAAAGACCTTCATGAAGGGCGGTCGGGTGGTGCCGTTGCTCACGATTCGCATGTTTGACGAATGCCAGCTCGAGCTTGACGGACAGCTTGTTATGACCACAGCCAGGATGACTCCTCTTCAATGCCGCCTGCTGAAACTTCTGACCACCGCCAAGAATATGAAAATGCGGCAGGAGGCTATACAGCTTACCTTCTGGCCGGAAAGCCCGCCCGAAAAGTCACGCTCCAATTTTGACAGCCTGTTGTCACGCTTCAGGAGAAGCCTGCGCAGTGCGATGAGGCCATATCAGGTTGATGATTATTTTGTGCTGCAGCAGGGTATCCTCAGCCTGGACAACTGCGAACTGGATGTAATGAAGATTCGGCAGATGGCCAGAGAAGGCTTGCGACATGTAAACAAAAATGAATGGTGGCAGGCGGCAAACTGTTTTCAGACGGTGCTGAGGCTCTGGCCTGGCTATATAAATACCGAGGTGATTGAAGATGACCAGGTACATGATTTTGTCACAGAGCTTCAACTTCTCCTGCTTAAAGTTGTCTCAACCTGGAGCCAGTATCTGATTTCAGCCTCCCGCGAAGAGCAGGCCCTGGTTGTTTTGCAGGAGGGGCTTAAGATTGATCCAACCGAGGCCAGTCTGGTCAGGCTGACCTATCATCTCCATCGCAAAAGGGGAGAGATGATCAAAGCGAAAACTCTTCTGCAGGAATATAAACAACGCCTTGTCGCGGAAAACTATAATTTATCGGAAATTCAGGCGATCATAAACCTGGCTGTTACCTGAGGCGCCTGTCCTGTGTTTTCCCGCCATCAAGCACACCGGGGTGATCCGCCTCAGGAAGCTATGTTATTCTGTGTTATTCATCAATCTCCCCTAATCTCCCGGCAATTCTTGCCCAACCACGATCTCTCTTCCCTCCGTTCGTTTTTATGAAGGAATTCTTTTCCTGTCTTGCGGGATAACGGTTTATTTCTAGAGCGCATCTCTGCCTGCCAGCATCAATCAACTAATTGTTTTTGCATCCTAATCTCTATTTACCCGAGGCGTGACTTCTGGCGTGGCATGCCTTTTGCTCTGTTTGCCTGGCAAGGTGTTCCCTTCGGGCGCGAAACGAAGAGCAACCTTGATGGACTCGTAACAACTCATTGTTTAACACAGAGGCGCAAAGTTTTACCCCCTTTATTTCAAGACGTTGTCTTTGCGCCTCTGCGTCTTACCGTTACGTTTTTTAGTTGTTACGGAGTTCAACAAACTTGCAGCAAGGAGTTTTCGTGGACACACTCATGATTCCCATTGTGCCGACCTCCAAGACGACGATGGCGGTTGCGCTTCAAACCCCGGCCGACAAGAAAACCGGAGCGAACTTTTCCGACTACATGGAAAAGAAGCTGGTTACGGAAGTCCGGCGCCAAAACAACCTTTTTGGCCTGGCAAAAGACAAGGCCGCCCCTGTTTCTGCCGCCTTGCAGGCCAGCCCCGTTGCTTTGGCGCCACAGAAAGGGCCGGAAGGAACGGCAACCGTCGCCGCTTTGCTGGGGCAGTTTGTTCAGTATCTCCAGAAGTCAGCGATGGATCAGCAACAGGGGCCAGGAGAATGGTCATTCCCGGCGCCCGGGCCTGAACTTCTCCAGAAGATTGCCAGGGATGCCGGCATGAATGAAGGTCAGCTGAACACCCTCATGGAAAAAACGAAGAGCCCGGACGGTAAGCTGTCCGTGGTCGCTTTTCTTGATTCCTTCGCTCGTCATTTTCAGACCTTGCAGGATGAGATGCCAGTGACCGCACCGGAAACCGATCTGCCGCTTCTGCAGATCCTCTTTGAGCGTCTTGGGATGCCAGTGTCTGAGGTAAGCAGAATCAGCGAGGCGGCGGTACGGGGAGACAATACCTTTGATCTGCAAAAGGTGGCTGATTTATTGCAAGGCCTGAGCGGGGAAAGAATTACCGATCTCACGGCGGTGGAAGCCGAACAGTTGCAGGATCTTCTTGCCGGAGCCGGGGTTTCCGGGCAGTTGCAGCGCGCCCTGTTGCCCGAGCGGCTGCCGGTTATTGAAGGCCTGGTTGAATCCGGGCCGCCGGTAACGCTCACCCTGGATCGCTTGAAAAACATGCTGGCGCAGGGCGTGCGTGAGGTGAAGGCCAACCGGCTGCAGGCGGATCCGCTTTCCTTTCTTGCGGATCTCCAAACGGTGCTGGCCCGCTCTGAATTTGCAACCAATGGCCCGCGTCTGTCTTCCGCTGTTCAGGGCACATTGGCGGCTGTTTTTGAGAAACTCCTGGAAAGCGTTGATCTGGCCAGGGTCAAGGTGAGTCGGGGTTCTGAGGTTGCCGAGTCGGTGCTAAAAAAGAAGGATCTGAGCTTCTGGCGGGAAAATATCGCAGGAAAAGCAGACGTAGCAGCGCCTGTGGGAGCAACGCAGATCGAGCGGCCATTCCTCCCCAGTCCATTTGAACCTCTTGGAGCGCCGGTTTCTGAGGTGAGCCTGATCAATGAGGCTGCGGTACGGGAAGAAGACAATACCTTTGCTTTGCCAAAGATGGCAAACCTGTTGCCAGAGGTAATTAAGGAAAAAATTACCGAGCTTGGCACGGAGGTAAACAGAATCAGCCAGGCTGCGGTACGCGGCGATAACACCCTTGCCCTGCAAAAGGTAGCGGCTCTGTTGCAGGTTTTGACAGGAAAAGAAATTACCGGTCTCACCGTGGGAGAAGTGGAGCAGTTGCCGCAGGCCAAGATATCCGAGGGGCTGCCGGCTGTTGAAGGCCTTGTTGCCTCCGGCCCGCCGCTAACGCCAACCCTGGATCAGCTGAAAAATATGCTGACGCAGGCCGTGCGTGAGGTGAAGCCTGAGCGGCTACAGGCGGAGCCTCTTTCTTTTTTGACTGATCTTCAGGAGATGCTGACCCCGTCCGCCGGTTCAACAAATAGTCCGCCTCCGTCTCCTGCGATGCAGGGCGCGCTGGCGGCTGTTTTTGCCGGGCTTATAGAAAGCGTTGATCTCGCCAAGGTCAAGGTTGTTAGTGGTTCCGTTGTTGCCGGGCAGGCGCTGGAGAAGAAAGACCTGGGGCTCTGGCAGGGGAATATCGCCGACCAAGAAGCTGTAATCAACGGGAAGATATCGTTTGCCGAAAACACAGGCCTCTCACGGGCAGAGGCGCCTGTGGCTATGGCCAGGGCCGAAGCTGGTGCTGCTGCCGACGTTGCCGACCAGACAGGCAGACCTTTTCTGAATACTTCCCGTCTGCCCCAGGAGTTGCGGCAGGCTTCAGCTCTTGCCGAGGTTTTTGTGGAGAAAAAAGGGGAGGTGTTCGTGACGGAGGCAGCGGCTAAGACCGAGCAATTGCCTGTCGAGGGCCGGAATGCACCAATCTCTTTGGTGTCTGCCAAAGAAACAGGAATCAGTGGCGAGCTTTTTGCTGAAAACATTGGCGCTTACCAAAGCGTGACTGCAACGCTGGCCAGAGCCGGGGCTATGGCCCCAACTGCCGCTGAAAATCAGGCGGCCAGGCCCATGACGCATATTCCCAATCTGCCTCAAGGCCTTCAGCAGCAGGGCTTTGCCCAGCTTTCCCAGGGCGTACTCCAGGGCCTGCGCAACCAGGAGCATCATCTGGTGCTCAAGCTTTATCCCAAGGAACTGGGCGAGGTCAAGGTGGAGATGACGGTGCGTGACAATCAGGTGGCGCTTTCCTTTGCCATGGAGAATGCCAGGGTGAAAGAGACGCTGGAAAGCAATCTGGGCCAGTTTAAGGAAAATATGGAAAAGCAGGGTTTTACCCTTGGGGATTGCACAGTGTCCTTGAACAGGGATAACGATGGCAACGAAGCCTGGCAGAAGTTTCAGTCGGTCTCGCTGGAAAAGGAGGGTGGGCGCCGTCGGACAACCTTGGCGGACTTGCCGGATGATATTCTCTATCAGCGGGTGCAACCCGGAAATGGCCGTGAAAGCGGCGTTGATCTGTTTGCTTAAGAACAAGTGAGGAAAAAACAATGACTACCGCAGCCAGCATCAGTTCTCCCCTGCCGCTTCAGGATCCCACAGCCTTAACGACGGTGGGCAAGAGTACTCTGGATCGCAGTGATTTCATGACCCTGTTTATCACCCAGATGCAGCACCAGGATCCGCTGGAACCCATGGACAGCACGGAGATGGCCTCGCAGCTGGCCCAGTTTTCCAGTATGGAAGCCACCCTACAGATGTCTGACAACCTGGAAAAACTGCTGGGCTACCAGGTGTCGCAGAACAATCTCCAGCTTTTGAGCCTGATTGGCAAAGAGGTGCAGGGAACCGGCAACACCATGGGCGTGGTGGCCGGGCAGGCTTCCACTACCCAGTACACCCTGGCGGAGGCCGCCGACTCATGCAGGATCGAGATTTATGATGCGGCAGGCCGCCTGGCGGATACGGTTGAATTGGGCTATGCCGCCTCTGGCCTGCACGAGTTTTCTTGGGATGCGACCACGCCCAGTGGCACTGTTGTGCCTGATGGTCAGTATACTTACAGCGTGGTTGCCATGAACGCTTTGGGGCAGCAGGTTGCCGTTGATTCCCGGACAACCGGTAGGGTAACCGGGGTAAATTTCAGTGGCGGCAAGGCGCAGGTAACGGTGGATAAATCCATCACCATGAATGTCGCTGATATTCTGGTGGTCAAGTGATTTCAACAAAAAACAAAGCATAGAAAAACAGGAGGTAGGCTATGGGCGTTTCAAGTTCGTTGTACGCAAGCATAAGTGGTCTCAGCACCATGGGCAACGCCATGAGTGTACTCGGTGATAACGTTTCCAACGTGAACACCATCGCCTTCAAGTCGAGCCGGGCGACCTTCCAGGATGTTCTGTCCCAGAGTGTGGCCACTGCGGCGGGCGCGGCCCAGGTCGGGCGCGGGGTGACCATGACCACGATTGACGGCATCTTTGCCCAGGGCTCCTTTGAGTCTACCTCCACCGCCACCGATCTGGCCATTGGCGGCCAGGGCTTTTTCATGCTCCGGGCCGCAGCCAGTGCCGAGGCGGATATGTATACCAGGGCCGGGGAATTCCGTTTCGACAAAGAGGGTTATCTGGTCAACCCCACTGGTAACTTTGTCCAGGGCTGGACCCTGGACACCACCTCCGGCGAGAGGCAGGGCACCATCGGCGATATCAATCTGGGCAAGACCACCCCGCCGGTTGCGACCACCAGTGTCCAGGTCATTGCCAATGTGGATTCCCGGAAGAACAACGAAACCAGCGAGCTAACTCTTTTCGACGCCTGGAATGGCACCAATGCCGCCCTGACGGTGCCGACCTCTCCCATCGACGCCAACGCCTATGAATACACGACCGCTATCAAGGTCTACGATTCTGTGGGGGCAAGCCATGATATCACCGTGTATTTCGACCGCACCACCAGGGATAATCAATGGGAGTTCCTGGTTACCAGCTCGCCCAGTGAAGATCAGCGGATACTGAGCACTGGCCGCGACATCACGGGCGCCCTGGACGGCAGCAATGACGAGGCCTCAATCTACACGCCAAACACTACCTACAACTACGAGAACCACAAGGGCGCAGGCGCCCTGCTCTACGGGAAGATAGATTTTTCCACCTCAGGCGCGATCAACAATATAACCGCCTGGAAAGTGCCGCCCGATGGCGTGGTAGATCCGGCCCAGAGTACCAATCTGATTGTCCTGGGAAATTCTGACCAGTACTATTCCTTTGCCGCAAATTTTACCGGCGATACAATCAATCAGCAGATCGAGCTGAATCTCGGCGCCATTTACAGCGGTCAGGAAACTGCGGTAAGTCAGGTGCTGGTAAGCGGCGGCGCGGCCTATGCCACCCCGGGGACCTCGACGCCAATTACCAAGGAAACCTTGTGGAGTACGGTATATGACAGCGCCGGCACCCTGGTTGATACAGTGGCGCCTGTTGATACCGTCAGTTTCAGCGGCTACAATCATGACGGGGTGGCTGTCAGCGGCACCTATCTTCTTGCCGCTGGAGATAAGGTGCAGGACTTGCTTGACGCCCTTAACACCACCTTTAACTGCACCAGCACCATTGACATCGCCGGCCGGATCCGGATGACCGATGAAACCGGGGGGCCCAGTGCCCTGGCCATAACCACCTTTACCTTTGCCGGCGGAGCCGGGGTGAACCCCTTTGGCGCCAGCAATGCCACCACCAACACCTTCAATGTCACCACCGCCAAGCGGCAGGTTGTGTCCACAGCCAGAGGTCTTACCACTGCGGGCGGCCCAACCCCGATCAGTTCCAGCACCCTTCTGACCAGTGTCTTTGATTCTGCAGGCACAGCCCTTACTGCCACCGACACCCTGGCTTTTGTCGGGGTTCGTGGAGACGGCACCGCCGTAACCTCCAGTTTTGTAGCAGGCACCAGCTATGGTTCGCCGCTCACCGCAGCCAACAGCCCGCCAACCATGCAGGATCTTCTTTTCTGGGCGGAGGAGCAATTCCAAGCAGAGGCCACTGTTGATAGCGCGGGGCGCCTGGTACTTACCGACCGGGTGGCCAACGTGGTCGGCGGTTATCAGAGCCAATTGGCGATTACCACAATAACCAACGCCGCAGCTGGCATTTCTTCTCCTTTCGGGGCCACGGCATTCACCACCATTGCCGCAGACACCAGCGGAGATGACGGCAGCCGGGTCGGGGACACGATGAGCCTCAGCTTCAGCACCGAGGCACTCTCCACTACCCAGTACGCCAACAGCTCCACCACCATCTTTCAGGATCAGAACGGCTTTGCCGCTGGCTTTCTCCAGTCGGTTTCCGTAGACACCGACGGGGTTATCACCGGCAACTATTCCAATGGGCAGGTGCTGGAAAGGGCTCAGGTGGCCCTGGCCAGCTTCAACAACCTGGCAGGGCTCAACAAGGAGGGCGGCAATATCTTCCGGGAAACCAGCGCCTCTGGCGCGCCCATTACCGGCCCGCCGGCGACCAACGGTCTGGGCACAATCTCGCCCAACTCTCTGGAGCAGTCCAACGTGGATCTCGGCGCGGAGTTTGTCAAGCTGATCACCACCCAGCGCGGATTTCAGGCCAACTCCAAGATCATCACCACCGTTGACGATATGCTTAACGAACTGATCAACATCAAACGGTAAGCCGTTGCCTGGCCAGATTTAAACCTGCTCCGGCGGTTCGGTAGATTCCGAACCGCCGGATTTTTTGTTTCAGAAAAGGGCCGCAGGAAGGATCAGTTCAGGAACTCGCTGAAGATGGCAAAGGCCTTTTTCACCACCGGCACCGAATCGGCCAGATCGAGATAGGATTTGCCCGCAATCTCCTGGGCTACCAGTTCGTTGCTTGCAGGCAGCAGGCCACCCAGGGGCAGATCGGTGGAGTCCACCGCCTCCCTGATTTTGGCCAGCAACTCTTCGCTGGCCGGTTCCGGCACCCGGTTGACGATGAGACATTTTTTCTTGATCCGTATCCCTAAGGGGCCGGTGAGCTCAGCAATCCGTTTGGCGGTCATGATGCCTCGGGCCGAGGGATCTGAAACCACGAGGAGATAGTCAATATCCCTCAGATTCATGCGGCTCAAATGCTCCATACCCGCCTCGTTGTCCACCACGATGTACTGGTAGTTGTCGGCCAGATGATCCATGGTCATGGCCAGATGCTGATTGGCCGCGCAATAGCAGCCCGGCCCGTCCGGCTGGCCCATGGCCATGAGGTCGAAGCCGGTGGCCTCCACCAGAGCCTGATGCACCTTCATCTCCATGTACTGGTCTCTGGTCATGTTGGGTTGCATCTCGCCCTTGAGTTCCTTCCTGATCTGGCCGATGGTTATGCCAAGTTCCAGCCCCAGCAACTCGTTGAGGTTGGCGTTGGCATCGGCATCCACGGCGAGAATGGGGGTCATCTTTTTTTCGCTCAGGTATTTAATGAGCAGGGCGGAGATGGTGGTCTTGCCGACCCCGCCCTTGCCCGCCAGGGCAATAATTTTTGGCATGAGATTTCTCCAGAGGAGGATTTTTGCACGAATTCAGTGGATTCGCGATAACCTGAAATAATGGATTCGTCATTCCGGCGAAGGCCGGAATCCAGTCTTTTCGAGCAGTTACATCGAGGCTTGACCCCGGCCTTCGCCAGGGTGACGAGCTGTTGCTAATCCAGTATTTTTTGACGAACCTACTATAGGAACCAGGTCGGGAAATGTCAAACCCAAAGCCGATTGGCAGAGCGAACCACCCGGAATCCCAGCTGTTTTACCTTGCAACTTGCGGGTGAGCTGGTATGTTTGTCAGCTTGATTTCAGCACTAAGCACTCAGCACTAAGTAACATACGGAGATCACCCATGGATTATAGGGCGACATTGAACCTGCCCCAAACCGATTTCAAGATGAAGGCCAACCTCTCCCAAAGGGAGCCGGAGTTTCTCAAGGCCTGGGAGGAGGGCAAGCTCTACGCCAAGGTGCAGGCGCAGACTGCGGGCCGCCCCCTCTACCTTCTGCACGATGGCCCTCCCTACGCCAACGGCCATATCCACATGGGCCACGCCTTGAACAAGATCCTGAAGGACATCATCCTCAGATCCAGGCGCATGGCAGGTTTTCACTGCCCTTATGTGCCGGGCTGGGATTGCCACGGCCTGCCCATCGAACTTAATGTGGACAAGGAGCTGGGCGCCAAGAAAAAAGAGATCGGCAAGATTGCCTTTCGCTCCGCCTGCCGGAATTATGCCGGGAAATGGGTCAAGCGGCAGAAGGATGAGTTCAAGCGCCTCGGGGTGCTGGGTGATTGGGATACTCCGTATCTGACCATCGATTATAAATACGAGGCGAGCATCACCCGCGAGTTCAACCGTTTCCTCCTCTCCGGCGCGGTGACCCGCAGCAAGAAGCCGGTACACTGGTGCTCCTCCTGTCAAACCGCCCTGGCCGAGGCCGAGGTTGAGTATTACGACCACACCTCGCCCTCTATCTATGTGAAATTCCCGGTGGCCGAAGACTTGGGTGGGGTTATTCCCGCCCTGGCCGGTGAGAAGGTCTCCGCCGTAATCTGGACCACCACCCCCTGGACTCTGCCCGCCAACCTGGCTGTGGCCTTCCATCCTGATTACCCCTATGCCGCAGTGCGGGTGGCGGGCGAGGTGCTTATCCTGGCCGAAGGGCTGGTGGAGCAGGCCCTGGCCGAATGGGGCCTCAGCGATTATGAGATTCTGACCACCTTTTCCGCCCGGCTGCTTGAGGGCAAGAAATGCAGGCACCCCTTTCTGGAGCGCGAGTCGCTAATGGTTCTGGCCCATTATGTGACCCTCGACACCGGCACTGGCTGCGTGCACACCGCCCCTGGGCATGGCCGGGAAGACTATCTGACCGGGATCAACTACAATCTGCCCGTCCTTTCGCCGGTGGGCAGCGATGGCCGTTTCACCGAGGAGGCTGGCCCCTATGCCGGGCTCTTCATCTTCGAGGCCAACCCGCTGATCAATGCGGATATGGCCCATCAGGGCGCGCTGATCAAGGAGGCCAAGCTCTCCCACAGCTATCCCCATTGCTGGCGCTGCAAGAAGCCGGTGATCTTCCGGGCCACCGAGCAGTGGTTCATCTCCATGGAGGCCAACGGCCTGCGCGATAAGGCCCTGACCGCGATCAAGCAGGTGAGCTGGATTCCCCAATGGGGCATGGAGCGCATCCACGGCATGGTGGAAAACCGGCCGGACTGGTGTCTTTCCCGCCAGCGCGCCTGGGGGGTGCCGCTGACCGTGGTCTACTGCGGCCAATGCGGCGAGGTACTCAATGACGAGACCATCATGGAGCGCATCACCGCTCTCTTTGAAAAAGAAGGGGCAGACGCCTGGTTCAGCCATGAGCTGGCCGATTTCATCGGGCCGGAGGCCAGGTGCCGAAAATGCGGCAGCACCGAGTTCATCAAGGAAGAGGACATCCTCGATGTCTGGTTCGATTCCGGGGTGAGTTATGCCGCTGTCTTGGAAGAGCGTCCCGAGCTTGCCGCCCCGGCTGATCTGTATCTGGAAGGCAGCGACCAGCATCGCGGCTGGTTTCAGAGCGCGCTCCTGGCCTCGATTGGCACCCGGGGCATCCCGCCCTACAAGAGTGTCCTCACCCATGGCTTTGTTGTGGACGGCCAGGGCAAGAAGATGTCCAAGAGTATCGGCAACGTCATCGCGCCCGAGGAGATCATCAAGAAATACGGGGCCGAGATCCTCCGCCTGTGGGTGGCCTCCGAGGATTACCGCGACGATATCAAGATCTCCGACACCATTCTCCAGCAACTGGCCGACGCCTACCGCAAGATCCGCAATACGGTGCGCTTTATCCTTGGCAACCTCTACGATTTCGACCCGGTTTGCGACACGGTGCCGGACAGCGAAATGGACGAGCTGGACCGCTGGGCCCTTTACCAGTTTGAGCTGTTGAAGATGAAGGTGCTTAAAGGCTATGAGGGGTTTGAGTTCCATCCCGTGTTCCACGGCCTGACCAATTTCTGCACCGTGAGCATGAGCGCCCTCTATCTGGATGTGCTTAAAGACCGGCTCTACACCCTGCCCGCCAAATCACGGGAGCGGCGGGCCGCCCAGACCGCTCTTTATGAGATTGTCGATGGCCTGACCCGGCTTATGGCCCCGGTTCTTACCTTCATGGCGGCTGAGGTCTGGGATTTCTTACCCGGTGCGGCTCAGCGTGAGGACAATGTCTGTGTCGCCCTCTTTCCGGCATTGAAGCCGGAACGGGTCGGCGACAAAGCGCTGGCCGAGAAATGGGACAGGGTTTTGCGGGTGCGGGGTGAGGTAACCAAGGCCTTGGAGATTGCCCGGCGCGACAAGGTTATCGGTCATTCCCTGGAAGCGGAGGTGATGGTCGCGGCAGGCGGCGAGCTGGGAGAGTTTCTGGCGGCTAACTGGGGAACCCTGCAAGGTGTGGCTATTGTT
>Ga0208863_1001041_pt1 | contig 20033 bp, 17 predicted proteins | sample RifOxyD3_FD_184040 | JGI IMG/M metagenome (GOLD analysis project Ga0208863, IMG submission 184040) | Soil microbial communities from Rifle, Colorado - Rifle Oxygen_injection D3 (SPAdes) | ecosystem: Environmental > Terrestrial > Deep subsurface > Rock core/Sediment | place: Rifle, Colorado...
TCACAGCCGAACCTCAATCTGCGCCCGCGCCCGTATGTCTCGCAAGCCGCACAGCCACTCAGTAACGGGGATGCTTCCATCTTCAAGTTGATAGCGACGCAACTCGACCATAACTCAATGTAACCTAAAAACTACTCAATGGCAAGACTGACATCGAAAAACAGCGCCAAAACCTCTGCCGACACTACCCCAGGGAAATCCGCAATTACCAATCTAAAATCAAATCACTGTCCGCCGCGCACGAGACGAACTGAATTGTAGTTGTTCCGGTTGTCGTCGTTGACAAGGCCGTGGTAGAAGTTGACGATCCACGCGTTGTCGGAATAGCTGGCAAACGGCGACGAAGACCAAAACCAGGCGGACGGCGTGGTCGGAAAGAGGGTGGCATTGATGGCCGGGGAGGAGCAGCGCTTCTCCACCAGGGAGGCAAGCTCCTTAACATTGGGCAGCCGCCAGTCGGAGTGGCTGGCAAAGCTGGCCCCTTGCGCCTGCTGCAAGGCCCCCGGCCAGGTAAAAGTCTGGAGTTGTCCGCTCCCGCAACCAGCCCCGGAGAGCCCCTCGGCGCACTGCTTCCACATCAGGCCGGTGGCGTTGTCGGTCACCGTGCCATCGTCATGATCGGTGTGGCGGCTGTCTGGGGCCGTGGCCGGAATATTGCCGTTGCAGGTCTAGGCGGAATTCCGGGTCATAAACAAATAAACAACGCCCCGCCCCCATTCCAAGATGAGGCATAGGTACCTTTGAAAAGGGAACAAACTGATCGCGTGAAACGCGTAGGCCGGACCAAATAAGTTGTTTTAGTACCAGCGTCCCGTCCGTACGGTAAAATAAGTTGTTTTAGTACCAGCGTCCCGTCCGTACGTCTACCAGCGTCCCGTCCGTACGTCCGTACGGTATAAGTTGTTTTAGTACCAGCGTCCCGTCCGCACGTCAGTACCAGCGTCCCGTCCGCACGGTATAAGTTGTTTTAGTACCAGCGTCCCGTCCGCACGTCACGTCCGCACGTCAGTACCAGCGTCCCGTCCGCACGTCCGCACACGTCCGCATATAGTTTCAACCGGGTCTGAGCTTGAACCAGTTTTTTGCTCAATATGGGAAAGAGCAGCAATGTGAGGCGGTACTTGAATCTGCTCGCTGGCCTCAAGGATTTATTTGCCCCAAGTGTAGTAGCAACCAGCACGGCACTTACCGGAGAGGCCAGAGGGTCAAGGTTTTCCAGTGCAAAGCTTGCCGAGGCCAAACAACACTGACAGAAGGAACCATTTTCCATTCGTCAAAACTGCCTCTGACTACATGATTTCAAGCGATATTCTTCCAGACTCAGAACAAAAACAATGTTTCTATCTTGGAACTCAGACGCCTCATCGGGGTCAGTTATCGAGCCGCTTGGCGAATCAAGCATAAGCTCATGGAGGTCATGTTTGAACGCGAGCAAACCACCATACTCTCGGAACGTATCGAAATTGATGATGCCTATCTTGGTGGCGAATTGCCCGGCGGCAAGGTCGGTCGGGGCTCCGAAAATAAAGTCCCGTTTATCGCCGCAGTGCAGACCAACAACCAAGGACATCCGCTCTATGCCGTCTTTTCGACCGTGAAGAGTTTCTGCAAAGAAGAGATCGAAATATGGGCTAAGCGCTCTCTGAGGCCATCATCCTTCGTGGTTTCAGATGGACTTTGGTGTTTCCAAGCTGTTAAAGCCGCAGGTTGCCTCCATAAAAGGGAAATTGTTGGCAAAGATCGTAAAAGCACCAGCATGGACTGTTTCCGGTGGGTCAATACAATCCTCGGCAACCTGAAAAATGGCATCACTGGAACGTACCATGCTTTTGACTTTGAAAAATATGCTAACCGCTATCTTGGCGAGTTTCAATACCGCTTTAACCGACGGTTTGACCTCCCTGGCATGTTCAAGCGTCTCCTGTTCACTATGGCCAGGTCCTGGAAGGTTCCAGAGCACAAACTGCGCCTTGCGGAAGATTAGCGCTAATCAGGTTCTCTTATGTTCAGGCCCGCAGATTTGCTTGCCATCCAGGTTGCTTCTACCGCAGTACTTTTCCAGCACTGAGCAGCCATGGCGTTTACATCCGAGCATCTCACAGTTTGTTACCTCCCTGTGCCCCAGATATGCTAACCGTCCGATTCGGGCAACTGACGGTAAGGGGACTTACACCCCTCAAGTTTTGCAGCCTTGCCGGCTGCTCCCAATCACTTCAGTCTCGCGGCTTACGGCCTGCCGGCTCGCTGTCCTACGCTTAACCGCAGGAGTTACCCCCTGCAGTCCAAGGACTCGCTACCCGGTGGGTGGTGGCTAGCCCTTCCGGGGCGGGATTCGCACCCGCTCGAATACGCGACCTTGCCCGGCCGCACTATAATCTGAAGTCCCCCATTACTTCTCCCCATTACTCCTTCAATCCCTTCAACCTTACGACTTACGGCCTATCTGCTTGCTGTCCCACGCTTAAAACGCTATGTTACCATAGCGCCTTCAAGGACTTGCTACCCGGTGGCTGGCCTAGCTTCCGGGGCGGGCTTCACACCCGCCGGACTACACGACCTTGCCCGGCCGCACGTCACCAACGTCCCTGAGTTCTCCTATGGAAATTGTTGACAAGCGCCGTCAGCCAGACTACAGAATTTCCATTTTCACTACCCAGCCGTTGCAATGCCACCAATCGCGAGGACAAGGACACTATGCCTTCCACACATCTTCTTTCAACGCTGATCGTCTTGCCCGGCATCATTTTCATGCTTGCCTCCCTGGTCATTTCCATGCGGATGCACAAGAAAGTTCCCAGCGCCCTGCGCCGGAAATGGCTTGTCATGACTTGCCTCATCGCCTTCTTCCTGGCCGGCTATGTCGCGTACCTTTTCGTCCATGCGCAGGACATAGCCTTTCCTCTGGAATTGCTGACGAGCACGGTGTTCCTGGGCGGCGCTCTGTTCGTTTTTCTGGTCATGCGCCTCACCGGCACCACCATGCGTAACGTATGGGAAAGTGAAGAAAAGGTTTACGAAGCCAACGTCACTCTTGTTGCCAAGAACGTCGAACTCGAAGAGGAAATCGCCGGTCGCCGGCAAGCTGAGCAACAGGCGCAGAACAGGCTGCAGCACCTCTCCATTCTGCACACCATCGACCTCATGATCACCTCAACTCTGGATCTCAAGGTGACGATGACGGTCTTTCTCGAGCAGATCATGCCGCAGTTGCAGATTGACGCCGCCGCCGTCCTACTCTTGAACCCGGCGACTCTTACCCTGGAATACGGGGCGGGCAAGGGCTTCCAGACTACAACCATCCAGCAGTCAAAGGTACGGCTGGGCGAAGGCTGTGCCGGAACCGCGGCCCTGGAACGCCGCCGGGTCCTGATCGATGACATCCTGCACCCGGAAATCAATTTTATCCGCCAGGAACTGGTTACCGACGAAAATTTCACCAGTTACTGTGCCCTGCCGCTGATTGCCAAGGGTCAGGTGAAAGGGGTACTCGAAATTTTTCGCCGCGGCAAGCCCATAGAGGGCGGAGAATGGCTGGAATTCCTCGAGGCCCTGTCGGTACAGGCTGCCATCGCCATTGACAACGCCACCCTGTTCAACGAACTGCAGAGTTCCAACACCGAACTGATACTGGCTTACGACTCCACCATCGAGGGCTGGGGCCATGCCCTGGAGTTGCGCGACAAGGAGACGGAAGGACACACCCAGCGGGTGACGGAAATGACCCTGCGGGTGGCGCGGGTCTACGGCATGAGCGAAAAAGAACTGGTGCAGGTGCGCCGGGGCGGACTCCTGCACGATATCGGCAAGATGGGAATCCCCGATTCAATCCTCATGAAAGAGGGGCAGCTCACGGCCGAAGAGACCGCGATCATGCACCGGCACCCGGAATATGCCTTCCGGGTGCTTTCACCCATCGCTTACCTGCAGCCGGCTCTGGACATCCCATACTGCCACCACGAAAAATGGGACGGCAGCGGCTACCCCCGGGGATTGAAAGGCGAGCAGATCCCCCTCGCCGCCCGAATCTTCGCCTTGGCCGACATCTGGGACGCTCTCATCCATGAACGTCGCTACCATGCAGCCTGGCCCCGGGAAAAAGTGGCAGCCCACATCCGTTCCCTGGCCAGCACCCATTTCGACCCGGATCTAGTGGATGTCTTTCTGGCCAATGCGTGATGGCGTCACATAAAGTCCGATCTCCTGCGTCGCACCCAAAGGGCATTTCCAGCGGGGAATATCGAATTTCGGACAAAACACCGCAGAATCACGAAGTAGTTAAACTTCAACATTCGACATTCCTTGACGTCCAGGGAAGGGCTAATGCCGCGGGAGCCAGGGATGGCGGGAGCGGCGTTCGATATTCTGTAGGGCTAACTCCGGGACGTTAAGGGCTAACTCCATTATTGACTACGTTGACAAACTCCACCGCATTCGATCCCCCTGGCAACCTTCTCGAGGCAACGGATTGCGTTCAGTCCCATTTCCGGCGAACCTGACAAAAACCAGACAGACGATTCCTAACCGTCGCCTCTGTTTGTTAACCAGATATGTCGCAGAACATCAAGCAGTAAAAAAATAATACCGGCACTAGGGTTGACCTCGTAATATCGACCGGAAAGCCTTGCGACGAGCAGAAAGAAATTTGTTAGGCGAATACTAGGCGGGGGTGTTCTTGAATGGATATTTTTTTGGAGGGGGATCGTTGGGCGTGGCCGGAAAATATGTGGTGTCTTTTTTCAACCGGTCCGATTTGCTGAAAGACATCCCGCCGCGACAAGGGGCGGTTGGCGTTTACGCCGACTTCCCGGGCATCAGGACCGGTAGTCGGCGTTGATCTTCACGTAATCCACCGAGAAGTCGCAGGTGAGCACCTCGCAGCCGGCCGAGCCGGCCTTGAGCTCCACATGCACGGCGAACTCTTTCTTTTTGAGCACGGCGGTGGCCATGGCCTCGGCCGCCTTGCCCTGACCAAGGCCGTCCCGCACCATGAGCACGTCATCAAAGGCGATGTCCACCCGGTTCGGATCAAACTCGATGCCGGCCCTGCCAAGGGCGGCGATGATCCGGCCCCAGTTGGCGTCCTCGCCGAAAAAGGCTGTTTTCACCAATGCCGAGTTGGCAATGGTCCGGGCTGCTTGTTCCGCGGCTGCTTCATCCGCTGCGCCGCTCACCCGGATGGTGACCAGCTTGGTGGCGCCCTCGCCGTCCTTGACAATCTGCCGGGCCAGATCCCGGAGCAACGCATCAAGCGCGGTGCTGAAAGCCCTGCCCTCCGGCGAATCGGCCGCAGTGATCGCCGGATTACCAGCCCGGCCGCTGGCGAGCAGGAGAACCGTGTCGTTGGTGCTCGTATCGCCGTCCACGGTGATCCGGTTAAAGGACTGGTCAACCCCGCGCCGCAGCATGTCTTGCAGAACATCGGCCGCGATCACCGCATCGGTCACCACGAAGCAGAGCATGGTGGCCATGTTCGGCATGATCATGCCGGCGCCCTTGGCCATGCCGAAAATTTTCACATCATGGCCAGCCACGGCCACCTGCTGGCTGGCGGTCTTCGGCACGGTGTCGGTGGTCATCATGGCCCGCGCCACCCGGTCATAGCCGTCGGCGGCCAGACCGCCGCAAAGTCCGGGCATGGCCTGCGCAAAGCGGGAGACATCGAGCTGCTCGCCGATCACCCCGGTAGAGGCCACCTGGACCAGCTCTTCATCAATAGCCAGGGCCTCGGCCGCCAGCCTGCCACAGGCCAGAGCTGCCACCATACCGGGCTCGCCGGTACAGGCATTGGCAATGCCGCTGTTGATCAGAATGGCCCGGGCTTTACCAGAAAAACGGATGCGCGCCATGTCGAGAAGAACCGGCGCCGCCTGTACCCGGTTGGTGGTGAAGATGCCGGCGGCCGTGGCCGGCGAGTCGCAGAAGATCAGCCCCAGATCGAGCCGATCCGGCTTGCGGATACCGGCCGCCACTGCCGCATAGGAAAAACCGTCGATAACCATACTCGAACCATTTGCTGCGGTATAGAGTTGAATATTTGAATCAGACTTCCAGGAAACCAAAACCTGATATTGCTGAAATTGCGTGCTTAAAATTAATTCTTAGAGAGAATATCGAATATCGAACAAGGAATAATGAATGTCGAAGGAAAACAGAGAATTCGATATTGAGGCGCGTTTGCTTGATCCTACCGTATGATCCGAGCCACCGATACCTTCATGATTCGAAATTCCTTGTTCGATATTCGATATTCATTTGGCCTTGCCGCAGCAGCGTTTGTACTTCTTACCGCTGCCGCAGGGACAGAACGCATTACGGCCAACCTTGTCGCCGTCGCGTTTCATCGGCTGCTGGGCCTCTTCATCACCGCCCCGGTTCAATCGCATTTCGGCCTGCTGCTGCCGGCGCTGCTCCCTGGCCAGCTCTTCGACCTCTTCCTCCCTGGTCAACTGCACCCGGAACAATGCCCCCAGGGTCTGCTGTTTGACCGCGTCGACCATGGCCGTAAACATCTCGAACCCTTCCTTCTTGTACTCGATCAACGGATTCTTCTGGCCGTAGCCCCGAAGGCCGATGCCCTCCTTCAGGTGGTCCATGTTGAGCAGATGTTCCTTCCAGTGGTTGTCCACCATCTGTAAGAGGAGAATCCGCTCCAGGTAGCGCATGGTCTCCGGCCCTATTTTCTTTTCCTGCTCCTCATAGGCGGTAAAAAGAGCGGTGCGCAGTTTTTCGACAAATGTCTCCCGGTCCAGACCCTGCCGGGTCTCGGCCTCCTGCCGGGCCTCGCCAAAGCCGAACAGACTCAGCAGCCGTTCATTCAGCCCATCCCAGTCCCATTCCTCCGACGACGACTTGGCCTGGAAAAACTCACCGGCCAGTTCCTCGACCTGATCGGTGATCATGTCCTCGATGATCGGCCGGACGCTCTCCCTGGTCAATATTTCCCGGCGCTGCTGGTAAATGATCTCGCGCTGCTTGTTCATGACATCGTCATACTCAAGCAGGTGCTTGCGGATTTCGAAGTGATGGCCCTCCACCTTGCGCTGGGCATTCTCAATGGCCCGGCTGATCATGCCGTGTTCAATGGGCTCGTCCTCTTCCATGCCCAGCTTTTCCATGATCCCGGAGATCCGATCCGAGCCGAAAATCCGCAGCAGATCATCCTCCAGGGAAAGGTAGAAGCGGGAGGAGCCGGGGTCGCCCTGGCGGCCGGATCGGCCGCGCAATTGGTTGTCGATACGGCGCGACTCGTGCCGGCTGGTGCCGAGGATATGCAGACCGCCCAGGTCGGCGATCCCCTCGCCCAACTTGATGTCCGTGCCGCGGCCAGCCATGTTGGTGGCAATGGTCACCCGGCCCCGCTGACCGGCATCGGCAATAATCTCGGCCTCCTTTTCATGGTGCTTGGCATTGAGCACCGCGTGCTTGACCCCCTCCTTCTTGAGCATGGCCGAAATCAGTTCGGAAACCTCGATGGAGATGGTGCCGACCAGCACCGGCTGGCCCTTGGCGTGCAGCTCCTTGATCTCCCGGACCACGGCCCGATACTTGGCCTTGATGTTCTTGTAGATCACATCTGCATAGTCCTGACGGACCATCTTCCGGAAGGTGGGAATGACCACCACGTCCAGATTGTAGATTTTTTTAAATTCGGCGGCCTCGGTGTCGGCGGTGCCGGTCATGCCGGCCAGCTTGTCGTACATCCGGAAATAATTCTGAAAGGTGATAGAGGCGAGCGTCTGGTTTTCCCGCTCTATTTTGACCCCCTCCTTGGCCTCAAGAGCCTGATGCAGGCCGTCGCTGTACCGCCGGCCCGGCATGGTCCGGCCGGTGAACTCATCGACGATCACCACCTGATCTTCCTGCACCAGGTAGTCCACATCCCGCTGAAAGAGGACATGGGCCTTGAGAGCCTGATTCAGGTGGTGCAGCATCTCGATATTGCGGGGGTCATAGAGGTTGTCCACCTTGAGCAATTGCTCGCCCAGGGAGACGCCCTCCTCGGAAAGCGCCAGGGAGCGGGACTTTTCGTCAACCGAGTAATGCTCGTCGCGCTTGAACCGGGGCATGATCGTGTTCACGTGGAAGTAAAGCTCGGTGGACATGTCGGCCGCCCCGGAGATGATGAGCGGCGTCCGGGCCTCGTCGATCAGAATGGAGTCCACCTCGTCGACAATGGCAAAGTTGAAGCCCCGCTGGCAGTAGTCATTGAAGTCGAACTTCATGTTGTCGCGCAGATAGTCGAACCCGAACTCGTTGTTGGTCCCGTAAGTGACATCGGCCGCGTAGCCCTCCTTGCGCTCCTGATCACTCTTGCCGTGGAGGATGGTGCCGGTGGTGAGTCCCAGAAAACGATAGACTCCGCCCATCCATTCGGCGTCGCGCCGGGCCAGGTAGTCGTTGACCGTCACCAGGTGCACCCCCTTGCCGGGCAGGGCGTTCAAGTAGATCGGCAGGGTCGAGCAGAGGGTCTTGCCCTCGCCGGTCTTCATCTCGGCGATCTTGCCCTGGTGGAGCACGATGCCGCCGATGAGCTGCACATCGTAATGCCGCTCGCCGATCACCCGGCGCGCTGCCTCGCGGGTGACGGCAAAGGCCTCGGGCAACAGATCGTCCAGCGGTTCGCCGTTGGCGAGCCGTTCCCGGAAGCGCACGGTCTGGGCGGCCAGGCCTGCATCGTCCAGTTCCTGGAACTGTGGTTCCAGGCTGTTAATTCTTGCCACCAGGGGCTGGATCTGTTTCAGAACCCGCTCGTTCTTGCTGCCGAAAACCTTGGTTAATACCGATCCCAACATGAATGTCTGTACTCCAATGCAAATGAAACGCCGGCCGCGACAGGACGGAAACACCGCCGCTGTCGAATCGGACGTCTTACTGTTTTTCCCAGATTAGGGCTTCCTCGTTGCAGTCCGGAAATTTCGGACAATGAATACAATCGCTCCAAACCTTGTGAGGAAGCTCGCTCTTATCGATATGCCGAAAGCCCAGACGCTTGAAGAAATCGGGCTGGTAGGTCAGGGTAAACACCCGGCTGATGCCGAACTGCACCGCCTCGGCCAGACAGGCCTCCACCAGTTGGCGGCCGAGGCCGCGGCGCTGGTACGCCTCAGGAATCGCCAGCGACCGGATCTCCGCCAGATTTTCCCAGCAGATGTGCAGGGCGCAGGCGCCGGCCAGGCCGCCCAGCCCGGAAGTCGTCGGCTCCTCCTCATAAACCTTGAAATCGCGCAACTGGTCGTAGAGCGAACTCAACGACCGGCCCAGCAGCAGATCCTGAGCGGCAAAATGCTGCAACAGGGCATAAATCCCCTTGATGTCTTCCATTCTGGCGTTACGAAGCATCTTCTCCAACAACCTCCCTGTGCAAGGAATGGCCGCACCAACGGCAGCAGACCGCTTCCCCGCGGAAAAACAGCGGAAAAGCGCTGGCAACTATACCCCCGGTCAGGGTTCAGGTCAAGCATCCTGCAACAGGCCGGTCTCGACCTGCAAGGGCGCAATTGGCGCCGGCGCCAGAAAGCTGCTTGTTTCAGGCGACGAGGTCACCAGAATAGTCTGGCCGGCCCAGATCCCCAGCAGAAACATCCAGAGAAAGATACAAAAACAGACAACCGCCACACCCAGCAACCCCCAGAAGGAGAGCTCGAACCGGACAAACACCTTTTTTTTCCGCTGGCTGCCGGCCATTGCCTCACATGTTCTCCGGTGCCGATAGACCGACGAGTTGCAGGCCGTTGCTGAACACCAACCGCAACCCCTCGGCCAACCAGAGCCGCGCCTGGGTGAGTTCCGGATCGTCGGACAGCACCTTGTGCTGATTGTAGTAACTATGGAACTGCCCGGCAAGGTCGATGAGGAAAAAAATGATCCGGTGCGGCTCCAAATCCAGGGCCGCACCTTCCACCAGCCCGGGAAAGGCGGCCAGACTCTTGAGCATGGTGCGCTCGGCCGGCTGGCTCAGTCGTGCCAGCGCAACTTGGGCTAGCGGCTGGCGGGCCACACCCTTGGCCGCCGCCTGCCTGTCAATGCTGGCCAGCCGGGCGTTGGCGTACTGCACGTAAAAGACCGGATTCTCCTGGCTCTCCCGGGCAGCCAGGGCCAGATCAAACTCCAGCTGGCTATCCGCCTTGCGGGTCAGGAAAAAGAAGCGGACCACATCCGGCCCCACCTCGTCGAGCAGTTCATCGACCGTGACAAAGGTCGCCTTGCGGGTGGACATCTTCACCAGCTTGCCATCCCGGGTCAGGGTGACAAACTGGTGAATAACCACCGAAACCCTGGACGGATCATACCCCAGTGCGCTTACCCCGGCCAGGACATCGGGCACGGTGCCGATATGGTCGGAGCCGAAGATATCCACCAGCCAGTCAAAGCCCCGCCGAAACTTCTCTCGGTGGTAGGCGATGTCCGGCAGACGGTAGGTAGGCTCGCCCGTGCTCTTGATAATCACCCGGTCCTGGTCCATGCCAAAATCGGTGGTCTTGAACCAGACCGCGCCGTCCTGGTCGTAGGCCAGGCCCTTGGCGCGCAGGCTGGCCACCACGTCGTCCACCAGACCATTCTCGTAAAGGGTGTGTTCGTTGTAGTAGCTGTCAAAATGGATGGCCAGCCGCTCCAGGGTGGCAACGATATTGGCGAAAATCACCTTGTCGGCCTTCTCCTTGAAGGGGGTAACATCGGCGCACGCCTTGAGCGAATCCCCGGCCTCGGCCACCAGTTCGGCGGCGATCTCCCGGATATACTCGCCCTGATAACCGTCCTCTGGAAACTGAAAGGGCAGGCCCAGCAACTCCAGGTAACGGGCTCGGGTGGATTCGCCCAGCACACGCATCTGGCGGCCGGCGTCGTTGTAGTAGTATTCCCGGGTAACCTCATGGCCGGTGGCGGCCAGCAGCCGGGCAATGGCATCGCCCAGGATGGCCTGCCGGCCGTGGCCGACCGAAAGCGGCCCGGTGGGGTTGGCGCTGACAAACTCCACCAACACCCGGCGGCCATTGCCCACCGAGGAGAGACCATAGCGCTCCTGCTGGTCGCAGATCGTTGTTAGCACCGCCTGCCAAACCTCGTCTCTAATAAACAGATTCACAAATCCGGGACCGGCCACCTCCGCCTTCATGACTAAAGCCGGCTCGGCAGCGAGCATCTCCTGCAGCCGGGCCGCAACCTCCCGCGGCTTCAGTTTGTCGAGGCCGGCAATCACCATGGCCATGTTCGTGGAAAAATCACCATGCGCCTCATGCTTGGGAACCTCGACGCCATAAGCGCCTGCCCCGGCGCCGGACCACAGTCCCTTGGCCACCCCCTGGGCAAAACATGTATCCAGCAGTTCCTTAACCCGTGTTTTAATCATCCGATAACTTCCTTCTTGCAATGCTACCCAGACAGGCCGCAGCCCCGGTCTTTGTTTTCAGTTTCGATAAATCCGCCGGTTCCGATTGCCGAACAGGCAGAGAACTTCGTAGCTGATGGTCTCCAGCCAGGCAGCCACCTGGTCGGCGTCAATTTCCTCGTCGCCCTGGCAGCCCATGAGCACCACCTCATCGCCGGGCTTCACCGTTGCCGCGTCGGGCAGATCGGTAATATCCGCCATGCAGGCGTTCATGCAGACCCGGCCGCAGATCGGCATCCGCTGGCCGCGGATTAACACCACGGCCCGGTTGGACAGACGCCGCAGATAGCCGTCGTCATAGCCGACCGGCAAGACGGCCAGCCTGGTCGGCCGGCTGGTGACAAAGGTATGTCCGTAGCTGATCCCGGCGCCGGCCGGCAATTCCTTGACCTGCAACACCCTGGATACAAAACGCATCACCGGCCGGAGAACCGGGCGGCCGGCGACCGGGACAGCGGCCCCGTCCGGATAGCAGCCGTACAGACTGATGCCGGCCCGGACCATGTTGAAACGGCTGGCCGGATGATACAACAGCCCGGCGGAATTGGCGATATGGACAAAACGGTCAGCCGGCGCCAGTGCAGCAACCTGCGCCAGCACCCGGTTGAACAGGGCCAGCTGGCCGGCAGTGGCCGCAGCCGCCTCCGGCTGATCCGCCATGGGCAGATGGCTGAGCAAACCGGCCAGCCGCAGGCCTGGCAGGCCGGCAATGGCGGAGGCAAAGACAACAGCCTGCTCCGGCGCAATCCCCAGCCGGCCCATGCCGACATCCACCTTCAGATGGACGTCGACTTCCTTCTGCGCCGCCACGGCCCGGCGCGATAGTTCGGCCACGGTTTCCAGATCAAAGAGCACCGGGGTCAGATCGTGACGAACAATTTCAGGAGCTGCCGCCGGCAGAATGCCGAGCAGGATGACGATCTCACCGCCTACACCCGCCTGCCGGAGGGCAATGCCTTCCTCGATCTCGGCCACGCCAAAGGTCCGGGCTCCAGCCTCCCAGAGGCTGCGGGCCGCAGCCACCATACCGTGGCCGTAGGCATCCGCTTTAACCACGGCCATGACCCGGACCCCGGCCCCGGCAACGGCCTGGATATTTGCGTAATTCTCCCGCAGGGCCGCAAGATCGATTTCCACCGCATTAAAAGAATCGGCTGTCATCCTGTCCTTCCGTTCCGGCAATCCCGGTCCCAGAAAATCCTTGCCCTGTCTCAGCCCGTCTGCCACCATCGAAGCCATTGCAGACGGCTGGCCCAAAACAACGCCCAGCCGATCGCCATGTATAAGGTGCCAACCACCTCGGCCGGCAAAAGCGAGCGCCGCAAAAAACGGCCCAGCACGATCATCAACACCACCAGGCCCCAAGTTTTGAAGGAATAAACCGAACCGAGGCAAGCGCCATCCTGCATCGCGACAAGCCGGTCACAGTTCTTCCTGGCCATCCGGTCCATGATCCACCAGGCCTTGCCCGTCCCAAGGAGCAGAGCAGGAAAGACCAGCCATGCACGGCCAGCCAGCGCCAGCAGAAGATAACCGTTGGTCATCAGAAAAAAACCGACCAGGGTCCAGACCAGGGCGGCGACCAGCAGATGAATGCGGATCGGCACCCCGGGTTTGCAACGGGACAGGAAATTACTCATTTTCTTGCCAGACAGGCCTTGCCGCAAACCGCCAGGGGCCGCGACCGCCATAAATTTCAGGATGCAAGCGGCCCGGCTATCACCGGTTCCGCCACCCGTCAACAAAAAACATAGGCCCGTCCCCCTTCCAGGAGACAGGCCTATTGGTTAGCAGCAGAAAAACCCGCAACCGTCTAAGTTACACCTCGGTGACCGTGATAGCACCCTCGGGGCAGGTTTCGACACAGGTTTCGCAACCCAGGCACTCGTCCATGTTCACCGGCTCGGACTTGCCGTCTACCATCTCTAAAACAGATGCCGGACATGCATCAACGCATTCTTCATCACCATTGCATTTATCCTTGTCAATAACGACTTCCCACATACCATACCTCCGTTGAAGTTAAATATTAATTCCTTCGCATTCCCGCACAATTCCCAGAACCAGGAATTTTCCGCCATCACCACTGCTGTTTTATCGTCCTCGATAATATCGACCAAGAAGTCGAACAAAACAATTCCCCTCTAATTCACCCCATTTTTTTTGTCAATAAAAAAACTGCGCGGCCCGACAAAACCGGATACCGATCCGGATGCAGCAGATTGAGATTGACCTCTTCGGGCTTATTCCTGTAGAGTCGATGGTTCGATTCCAGACAACAATCCATTGTCTCTCTAATCCGGACAAAAGACATGACCAGCAAAAAAGCCAACAAAAAACCCCGCGGAAAACACACGGCCGAACAATCCGAGCAGGCCATGATCGAAGGAATCCTGGAAGGCAGCCCGGACGCGCTCGGCGTGGCCGTTATCCGGTATAACTGCGGCTGCCGGAAAATGGCGGCCGTGGATAAAACCGGCGAGGCGGCCAGCAAGATCATCATGTACCGGGACCTGGCCATCTCCATCTGCGACCTGTGCAAGGAGGACAACGGCGCCTATACCAGGATCACCGCATACTTCATGCATTGGGTAACGCCGGAGCCGAAGGCCGATACCAAGACCATGATCGAAACCAAGGTCTTTGGCAGCCGCTCGCACTAAGCTCCCCGCCTGCTGAAACCTCTGGCGGCCGTCGCCAGCCCCGGCGCCCACTCCGGCGTGCCCAGGGCATGCACATGCGTATAAAGGGCCAGAACGTTGTTGTGCCGCAGCCCGTCCCGGCCCGCCCAGAAGCCGACACCGCGCTCCACCCGCAGGGCCAGATCACTTTCCGAACCGCGCCATTCCAGCACCCGACTGTAGCGGAACTCATGGCCCTTCACCGTCAGCCCTTCCGGATAAAAAGGATTGGCGGCCGTCACCTGCAGATTTGTATAACCGTGCGCCTGGGGCCGCTGCTCCAGGCCGAAGCGGGCCGGAAAGATGCCGGCCAGCGAAAAGGTTTCGCCATCCAGGGTAATGCTTTCCCCCAGGTAGATTAAACCGCCGCATTCGGCATAGACCGGCAGACCAACGGCCACCGCCCGCCGCAGCGAGTTAAGAAAACCGCGGTTGGCCGAAAGCTGGGCCGCGCTGGTCTCGGGAAAACCGCCGCCGATATAGAGGCCGTCCAGGTCGGGCAATTCCGGCGCGGTCAGGGCATTGATCAACACCAGATCGGCGCCCTCCTGCGCCAGGGCTTCCAGATTGTCCGGATAGTAGAACTGAAAGGCGGCATCCTGCAGTACGCCAATCCGCACCCGCGCCCCGGCCGGAGACACCGGCACCGTCGCGGCCAGCCGGCCGTGTTGCACCGGCGCCATCAGCGCCCTGATCGCCGGCAGATCAAGACTTGCCTCGCTCAAGTCGGCCAGAAAATCGACCGCCGCCCGAGCGCCTTCATGCTCCTGATGCGGGGTGACGCCGAGATGCCGCTGGGGAAAGGCATCGGTTGCCTGTCGCTGCACCGCGCCCAGCACCAGGATGCCGGTATACTGCTCCACAGCCTGCCGGATGACGCTCTCCTGCCGGCGGCTACCCAGCCGATTCAGCACGACACCGCCCAGCCGCACCCGCCGATCCATCTCCCGGCAGCCCAGCACCAGGGCGGCAACGGTCCGGGTAGACTTGGTGCAGTCCACCACCAGCAGAACCGGCAGCCCGAGGCTGACGGCCAGTTCGGCCGTGCTGTAGGCGCCGGCTGCATCAACGCCGTCATAGAGACCGCGGTTGCCCTCGACCACGACCAGATCGGCCGCTGCCGCGTGCTGCCGGAAGGAGTGTTCGATCATCGCCGACTGCATCAGATACGGGTCCAGGTTGTAGCAGGGCTGGCCGGCAGCCAGGTGCAGCCAACCGGCGTCGATGTAGTCCGGCCCCTTCTTGAACGGCACCACGGTCAGACCTTGCCGGACAAAGGCCGCAATCATTCCCACCGCGACGATGCTCTTACCCGAACCGCCCGCCAGACCTGCCACCACCAGACCGGTGGTTGTGTTCACGCTGTTGGTTGTCATGGTGATCCTTATCAGGAATAAGGAGTGAGGAGTGAGGAGTGAGGAGACAACACAATAAAAACAAGATAATACATCGTCTTTCCCTCCTCACTCCTCACTTTTCACTTCTCACTCCAAAAAAAATCAATGCCCCTGCCGGCCGAACCGTTGCCAGGATTCCTCATACAGCGCGTTGAGCCGCCTCTCCAGTTCCAGGCGACTTTCCTCCAGGGCTACGCCTTTAATGCCGGATGGCACGTAAAGCGGCTCGCCGTAGCCCAGGGCAATTCTGGTAAAGGGCAACGGCAGAATGCTGCGATCCCAGCTGGCAAAGGCGTAATAGCGGTCGGCTGCCCAACCCATGGGCAGAATCGGCGCCCCGGTACGGCTGGCCAGGAGGATGGCGCCCGGCTGTACCACCCGGGCCGGCCCCTGGGAGCCGTCGGCGACAATGGCGCCGTTGCGGCCCTTTTCGAGCCAGGGCACCATCTGCAGCAGGGCCTTAAGACCGCCCTTGTCCCGGCCGCGGGAACCGCGCACCGTGACAAAGCCAATCCGCTCCAAGGCCCGGGCCACGAACTCGCCGTCGCGGCTGGCGCTGACCATGGCCACAAAGGCCTCGCCCCGGGTCTGGTGCAGGATGTAGTAGGTGCCGTAATGCCAGAAGGCAATGATATAAGGACCGGCCGCGGCGCAACGGTCCCGGTGCTCCTCGCCGAAAATCTGTTGCCGGCAGGTGGCGTACAGGATGCGGGTCAGCCCCAGAAACAGCGGCGGCACCATGGCCAGGGATGCCCTATACAGAAAATCGCCCATTCCTCGCACCAGCAGGCTACAGCCAATCAAGCTCCAGAGCCCGCAGTTCCTTGATCCGGTCACGCAGACGAGCCGCCGCCTCAAATTCCAGTTGCTTGGCCGCCTGCTGCATTTCTTTTTCCAGCCTTTTAATCGTCTTCCTCAAATCCTGCAAGGAATGATACTCCTCCAGCGGCTCGGCCGTGGCCGCCGGTACGGTCACGTAATCCTGCTCATAGACACTCTGCATGATGTCCTTAATGCTGCTCTGCACCGTGGTCGGGGTGATGCCGTGCACTTCATTATAGGACGCCTGAATCGCCCGCCGCCGGGCGGTTTCCTCCAGGGTGCGCTGCATGGATTCGGTTATGCGGTCGGCATAGAGGATCACCGTGCCGCCAACATTGCGGGCCGCCCGGCCGCAGGTCTGGATCAATGACCGGGCGCTGCGCAAAAAACCCTCCTTGTCGGCATCGAGGATAGCCACCAGCGACACCTCGGGGATGTCGAGCCCCTCGCGCAGCAGGTTGATGCCGACCAGGACGTCGAATTCCCGCCGCCTCAGATCGCGGATCAAAGCCATGCGCTCCAGGGTCTTGATGTCGGAATGCAGGTAGCGGACCCGCACCCCGAGCTTTTCGTAATAACCGGTCAGATCCTCGGCCATGCGCTTGGTGAGCGTTGTCACCAGCACCGCCTCGTTGCGGGCCGTGCGCTCCCGGATCTCGGCCAGCAGATCATCTACCTGGCTCTGCGCCGGCCGCACCTCGACGGCCGGGTCCATGAGGCCGGTGGGCCGGATGATCTGTTCCACCACCCGGCCCTGGGCCTGCTCGAACTCGTAATCGCCCGGCGTGGCCGACACATAGACCACCTGGTTGACGCGGGTTACGAACTCGTCAAAACGTAACGGCCGGTTGTCCAGGGCCGACGGCAGCCTAAAGCCGAACTCCACCAGGGTCTCCTTGCGGGCGCGGTCGCCCCGGTACATGCCATGCAACTGCGGCACCGTGATGTGGCTCTCATCGATGACCAGCAGATAATCTTTCGGGAAATAGTCAAGAAGGTTGGGGGGCGGTGCGCCCGGCGCCATGCCGGTCAGGTGGCGGCTGTAGTTCTCGATGCCGTTGCAGTAGCCCAGTTCGCTGATCATCTCCAGATCGAACATGGTGCGCTGCTCAAGGCGCTGGGCCTCCAGCAGCCGGCGCTCCTTCTCGAAAAACCCGAGCCGCTCGACCAGTTCCTCCTTGATCGTCCGGATGGCGGTCTGCAGCCGGTCCCGGGAGGTGACAAAGTGGCTGCATGGGAAAACAGTCAGTTCGGCAGCCTCACCCAGGATCACGCCGCGCAAGGGGTCCACGAAACGTACCGCCTCGATGGTATCGCCGAACAGCTCCACCCGCACCGCCTGCTCCTCCTCGTAGGCCGGAAAAATCTCCACCACGTCACCCCGCACCCGGAAGGTGCCGCGATGAAAGGAGAGATCGTTGCGCTCGTAGAGCATGTAAACCAAACGCCGCTGGATCTCCTCCCGGGGATACTCCGCGCCGACCTTGAGGAAGAGATGCATGTTTTTGTACTCTTCCGGCGAACCGAGACCGTAGATACAGGAAACAGAGGCGACGATCAGCACGTCCCGCCGGGTGAGGAGCGAGCGGGTAGCAGAGTGCCGCATCTTGTCAATAGCGTCGTTGATCGAGGAGTCCTTTTCAATATAGGTGTCGGACTGGGGGATGTAGGCCTCCGGCTGGTAATAGTCGTAATAGCTGACAAAATACTCGACGGCGTTTTCCGGAAAAAGCTCCTTGAACTCCCCATAAAGCTGGGCGGCCAAGGTCTTGTTGGGGGCGATCACCAGGGTCGGCCGCTGCACCTCCGCCACCACTTTCGCCATGGTGAAGGTCTTGCCCGAACCGGTAACGCCCAGGAGCACCTGATCGCGGGCGCCAGCCTTGAGACCGGCGGCAAGCCGCTCAATGGCCCCGGGCTGGTCGCCGGCCGGCACAAAAGAAGTGACAAGTTTGAACAATCCGTGCATGGCTGGTCCGGGTCAATATTGATGGCGGCGCAGAAATTGATGGCGTCGCAGGAAAGGCTCGCAGCTTACCGGATTTCACGGCCGACGCCAAAGGAAAAACCTCCCGGTGTACTGGTGAAACCTGCCGAAATAAGTGCCGAAAGAGGTTGACAAGCGGCCCCGGTTGTTTATTGTGTCTCGTAACCTTTGTGCCGCACTAACTCAGGTTGTTTAGACTATTAGGCTGTAGTCTGCTAGGCAACAAAAACGATTATAAATAATGGCGCAAAGCGTGCAATATCTGGCAATTTTCAGTTGCTAATAGACTAAACACCTACAGGCTATCCACCTGAGCAGTTACTGTGCCTGAAAAAAAACAACGGAGTGTTCCCCATGCAGAAAATTATTTTGTATTTTTCCCTGTTCCTCCTGGCCGTCGGCGTAACCGGCTGCGGCTACAACACCATCCAGAAAAACGACGAAGGGGTGATCGCCGCCTGGGGCGATGTGGAGGCGTCCTACCAGCGCCGCGCCGATCTGATCCCCAACCTGGTGGAAACGGTAAAGGGCTATGCGGCCCATGAGAAGGAGACGCTCACCGCCATCACCGAGGCCCGATCCCAGGTCGGCAAACTCACCCTGGGCAGCGAGGCGCTCAACAACCCCGAGGCCTTTGCCAAGTTCCAGGCGGCCCAGGGCGGACTGAGTTCTGCCCTCTCCCGGCTGATGGTGGTGATGGAGCGTTATCCTGACCTGAAGGCCGACCAGAACTTCCGCGACCTCCAGCACCAGCTTGAAGGCACCGAGAACCGAATCAATGTCGCCCGGGTCCGCTACAACGAGGCGGTGCAGGTCTTCAACACCTCGATCCGCTCCTTCCCCGGCAATCTGACCAACAAGTTCCTGTTGAAGTTGCCGCGCCGCGAGCCCTTCAAGGCAGAGGCCGGGGCAGAAAAGGCGCCGAGCGTCAAATTCTAGCCAGGAGGCCGCCTGCTTATGCTGTTCATGACTGGCAGACCGGCCGGCCGTCTGTTGCGTCTGGCCCTGGCCGCCCTGCTCTTCGTCGCCTTGCTGCCAGCTCCGGTTGTCCGGGCTCTGGAGGTGCCGGCCTACCAGGGGTATGTCAACGACTATGCCGCGATGTTGACGCCCGCAGCCCGGGCCAGTCTGACCCGGACTCTGCAGGAGTTTGACGCCAGCGACTCCACCCAGATCGCCGTGCTGACCGTCGAGTCGCTGGAAGGCGACAGCTTGGAAGACTTCAGCATTCGGACGGCGGACAAATGGAAAATCGGCCAAAAAGGCAAGGACAACGGCGTCCTCCTGCTGGCGGTCAAGAACGACCGCAAGCTCCGCATCGAGGTTGGCCGCGGCCTGGAAGGCGTGCTCACCGACCTGCTGGCCGGCCGAATCGTCGATCAGGTCATCCGACCCTTCTTCAAGGCTGGCCAGTTCGACCAGGGATTTACGGCCGGCGTGACCGCAATCATCCAGGCGACCCGCGGCGAATTTGTTGCTGAACAAGGGCCGCGCCCCGGCCCCCGCCGCCAGAAATCGCCGCCGTTTCTCGCCTATCTGGTCTTCGGCGGCGCCATCATCAGCGTTCTGGGCAGGATTTCACGACCTTTGGGTGGTGTGGCCGGCGCCCTCCTCTTGCCGCTCTTGGTCTTTGCCGGCCTTTCCATGCCCTTTTCTCTGCTCACCCTGCTCTTTCTGCTGCCGCTGGGTGGCCTGGGCGGTTTTCTGCTGCCGCTCTTCCTGGTCGCAAGCGGCCGCCACCACGGCGGCTTTTACGGCGG
>Ga0208863_1001044_pt1 | contig 19977 bp, 21 predicted proteins | sample RifOxyD3_FD_184040 | JGI IMG/M metagenome (GOLD analysis project Ga0208863, IMG submission 184040) | Soil microbial communities from Rifle, Colorado - Rifle Oxygen_injection D3 (SPAdes) | ecosystem: Environmental > Terrestrial > Deep subsurface > Rock core/Sediment | place: Rifle, Colorado...
CGGCTCGTGCCGGCCGCGGAAGGCAAAGAGGCAACCACCTCGCCGCGTAGCGAGCAGGAGATGCAGTCCATCGAGAGCATGGTGAAAAGCGCCCTGGGCCTTGATGCTACCCGTGGCGACCAGATCAAGGTGGTGTCCATGCCCTTTGAGAATGATTTCAGCCAGGAAGCGGCGGCCGCGACACCGACGGGCACAGAGCAACTTTACAAATATCTGCCCTACGTCAAGTACGGGCTTCTGGTCCTTGGCGCCGGCCTTATCTATTTCTTCCTGGTCCGGCCGTTAATCCGAACCATGAGCGAAACGTCCCGGCAGGTCAAAACCGTGCAGGAACTCGAAGCTGACCTGACCGGCCAGGAAAAACTGCTGGCCTATACTGATCCAACCCAGCGGATGCGGTCGGATATCCTCAAGTCCGAAACACCACCGACCCACGTCATCAGATCGTGGCTGAGTTCCACCTGATGACTGGCATAACCATCGACTGACACAGGAAAAACCGGATGGATTTCACGAAACTCTCAGGAGCGGAAAAGGCGGCGGTATTACTGCTCTGCCTCGGCGAGGAGGCCACCGCCAAGGTATTCGAGCAGTTGACCGACAGCGAGGTCCGCATGATCTCCCGCAGCATGATGACCATCGATTATGTGCCGTCAGACGTTGCCAAGCAGGTGTTCGCCGCCTACAACAAGGCCCAGCAGGGCATTTCCGGGCTCTTTGTCAAGGGCAGCGAATTCACCAAGAAGGCCATTTCGGCGACCGGCAACCAGCAACGCTTCAAGGCACTCATGGAGCAGGTCGCCTCGGGCACGGAAGCCCGCCCCCTCGAAACTATCTCCATGATGGAGCCGCGAATGGTGGCGAGCATCCTGGAGCACGAGCACCCTCAGACCCTGGCCCTCATCCTTTCGACCCAGAGACCCGAACATACCGGCAAGATCCTCTCCCATTTCAGCGAGGAACTCAAGTCGGAGGTCATGTACCGGATCGCCAAAATCGAAAAGGTATCACCGGAGGTGATCACCCAGATTGAAGAGGCCCTGCAGCGGGAGATCGGCGTCGTGGTCAACAAGGAACAACAGCAGGTGGGTGGAATTGACAAGGTGGTCGAAATTTTGACACGCATGGAAAAAGGCGTCGACCGCAATATCCTGATCAGGATGGAGGAAACAGACCCGGATCTGGCCGAAGCCATTCGTCGGAAGATGTTCACCTTCGATGATCTCACCGGCGTTGATGACGCCGCCCTGCAGAAAATATTGAAAGAGATTAACACCGACACCCTGACCATGTCCCTGAAGACGGCCTCGGAGGAACTCAAGAAAAAAATCTTCAACAACATCTCTAAGCGGGCCGGGGAAATGATTCAGGAGGATCTGGACATCATGGGTCCCACAAAACTCTCCGACGTCGAGGCCATGCAGCAGGTGATCATCAAGACCGCCCTGCGGCTGGAAGATGAAGGCGCGATTATTCTGCCGGGCAGAGGAGGCAGGGATGTCCTCGTCTAAGTCGGTCAAGGAAAACAGTGATTTTAAGCCCACCCCCATCCTGGCCGGCGAGCTTGACCAAAAAAGCGACTGGAGCAGCGGCGCCGCCTTTGCCAGAAAGGAAACGGCTGCTCCCCTCACCCCCAATGGCCGGCCAGGAAAACATGCCTCGGCCTCTGCCGGGGCAGCTCCCTTTGGCATTGACGAAATCAAGGAAGAGGCCTTTAAAAAGGGCCGCCTGACCGGCATGAAAGAGGCGGAAGAACAGTTCGGCGCCGTAACCCAGGCCCTGGCCGCCGCCCTGGAGGACATTGCGCAGTTGCGGAGTGAAATCCTGACCAACAGCACGGAAGACATGCTGAAGCTGGTGCTGGCCATTGCCGAACAGGTGATCAGGTCGGAAATCACGGTCAGGAAAGATGTCATCCTCACCACCCTGAACGAGGCCCTGCAAGCGGCAATCAGGTCCGACGAGTTCCATGTCCGGGTCAATCCGGACGACCTGGCAATGGCAACCGAAAAGAAATCACAGTTCCTCAGCAGAATTGCCGGCCTCAAAAACATCAACTTCGAGGCTGACCCGAAGATTTCTCCGGGCGGCTGCATCGTGGAGTCGCAGTTTGGCAGGGTGGAGGCGACCATTGAATCCCAGTTCGCCGAAATCCGCCGCCATCTAGAAAACTCGCTGGAAAAAGGCTGATGGAACGTAAGCGGTTACAGGGCGGCGCATCTGCTTTGTCATCGGCCTGCCCGCATACCTGGTGTATAGCGGACAGGCCTCTTTCGCTCATCTGCACCACCCTGTAACCGCTTACGAATAGAGGGGCTGCTGACATCAACGCTTGTTCATGTCCCGGGAAAGGTTACGATGGAACATCTGGTCGACAGCATAAAAAATCTGGCGACCCTGCGGATCCAAGGCAAGGTGACTAAAATCGTCGGCCTGGTGGTGGAGGGGTACTGCCCAGAATCCTCGGTGGGCACCATCTGCGAACTGACCCCGCTGGATGGCAGTCAACCGGTGCCGGCCGAGGTCGTTGGTTTCCGGGATTCCCGCGCCCTGCTCATGCCGCTCGGCGAAATGCGCGGCCTGGGACCAGGCAGCCTTATCAGGGTCTGCCAGACCAACGCCACCGTCAAGGTGGGCCGCGAGATGCTGGGCCGCGTCATCGACGCCATGGAAAACCCCATCGATGAAGGCCCCCGACTCCATCTCAAACACGAAAGACCAATCTATTCCCTACCGCCCGGCCCCCTGCAGCGAAAAAAAATCATTGCACCGCTCGACCTCGGCATCCGGGCGATCAACGGCCTGCTGACCTGCGGCTCGGGGCAGCGGCTGGGGATCATGGCCGGCTCCGGGGTCGGCAAGAGCGTCCTGCTGGGCATGATGGCCAAACACACCCGGGCGGATGTCAACGTCATCGCGCTCATCGGCGAACGGGGCCGCGAGGTGCGAGAATTCATCGAGCGGGACCTGGGGGAAGACGGCCTGGCGCGGTCCATTCTTCTGGTCGCCACCTCCGACCAGTCCCCTCTGCTCCGGATGCGCGGCGCCTTTGTCGCCACCGCCATTGCCGAATACTTCTGCGACCAGGGCCTGGATGTTTTATTCATGATGGACTCGGTGACCCGTTTTGCCATGGCCATGCGCGAAGTCGGCCTGGCCATCGGCGAACCGCCCACGACCAAGGGTTACACACCGACGGTCTTCGCCACCCTGCCCAAAGTGCTGGAGCGGGCCGGCAGCTTCAAGGGCGCAGGCAGCATCACCGGTCTCTACACCGTCTTGGTGGAAGGCGATGACATGAACGAACCCATTGCCGATGCCGTACGCTCAATCCTGGACGGCCATATCGTGCTTTCCCGCGAACTGGCCGCCAAAAACCATTACCCATCCATCGACGTTCTTAATTCAACCAGCCGCGTCATGCGCGACATCGTCACTCCCGAGCACATGGAACTGAGCGGCAAAATACAGGAAATTCTCGCCATCTACAAAGAATCGGAAGATCTGATCAATATCGGCGCCTATGCTGCTGGCAGCAACCAGAAAATCGATTACACCCTGCGGCGGATCAACGCGGTCAATGAATACCTCCGCCAGGACATAAACGAACGGGCCGGCCTGTCCGAGGCCATTGCCGATCTGAAGAATCTGATCGCCGACCGCCGCGAGGCCGCGCCCGCGGTCCGATGAAATGACCTCAGCCATAACAGAGGAGAGCCCCCATGAAACCCTTCAAGCTGCAATCGGTTCTTGATTACCGGCAACTCCAGAAAAACAAGGCCCAGCAGCAACTCAGCGAGGCCCTGCGCAAAGAGGCCTCCCTGCTGCTGCAGCTCGACCGCGAACAGCACGAACTCAAGAATCTGCACGAGGAATTGCGGAAAATTAAGGCGATCGGCGTCACGGTCCATGAACTTGAACTCTATGAAAATCGGTGCGACCACAAGATGGAATGCCTGACCTTGCTTGCTTCCCAACTTGAAAAACAGCAAAGAGAAATTATGGCCCGCCGGCAGGCCCTCTCCCTTGCGGCTCAGGAAGAAAAAATGATGGAAAAGCTCAAGGAGAGACAAATCGCCGAAGAAAGACAACTGCTGCAAAGAAGAGAGCGCACCGAGGCGGATGAAATCGCCATCCGCTTTCACGGGAGATAACCGATGAAAAGCAGATTTCTTCTGACGGCGCCGCTGGTCGCGCTTCTGCTCCATTTTGTCTTGCCGCCCGACCTCAGTACGGCGGCGGATCCGGCGACCACGCCGGCCAATCCCGCCAATACGGCGAATGCCGCGCCGGCCGGCTCCGGGGCCGCCCCTGCCGATTCTGAATTCACCATCACCTCGGTGGAAGAACGCCGGCTCCTGTTCTCGCTTCGGCAGGAAAGGGATCGACTCGCGGACAGGGAAAAGGTTCTGGCACAAAAAGAAATGGAGCTAAAGACTCTGGAACAGGAGGTCGATAAGAAGCTTAACGAATTAAAGGCGCTCCGAGAAGAACTCACCGAGCTCCTCGATCGCAAGACTACGGAAGAATCAGGTAAAATCGAGGAACTCAGCAAAATGTACGAGAAGATGGAGCCTGCGAAGGCCGCCGCGATTCTGGTTACCCTTGACGAGAAAATTGCCATCGGCCTGCTGGGTGGCATGAAAAAGAAGGCTGCCGCCAGCATTCTGGATAATATGGAAAAGGAGAAGGCCGCGTCCCTGAGCACCGCCTTCTCGGCGGGCAAGACGGAATAACCCCGCGAACCGCACAACAGCGGCGAACCTGCACCAAGCCAGTCACCCTCAGACAAAGGACGAATTCATGCAGATGCAACCGGTAGTCGACTTGCCAGGATTTATCGCGCCCCCAAAAGGAGCCCTGCAATCAGGTCCGAGCGAGTCAGCCGCCTCCTTCTCAGATGTCCACGACAAAATTGTCGCCGGCAACTCCAAAAATGCAAAACGTTCCGACCTGCCTGCCAAAAACCCGCCGGCCGATTCCCCGAAGCAAAATGAGCAGGCCGACGAGGAAGAAGGGCAAACCGCGACCGCCGGGGCAGCGGCCATTCCGGTGCAACCGGCGCCAGCATCTTCTGAAAATACCGAAACAGCCCCTGCCGCCCAATCCGGCCAGGCCCAGGCTATAACCGACACCATACTTGCCGGGATCAACTCCGCCGTTTCCGACGTCTCGTTGCTAACCCCGCAGCCCGAACCGCGGGTCGGCACCGCCGAATTCACTACCCAGCCGCAGGAGGCCATCACGCCGGAGGCCGTCAATCTACCGGGAAACCAGGCTGCCGCGGCAGCAGATCTTACCGCGGTGGCAGATATTGCCGAGGTGGTAGATCTTACCGAGGCAGCTGATCTTGCCCCGACGCCGAAAACGCTAACCGAAAATAAAGCGGCCCGACCACACGCCTCGGAAATACCCCCGGGAATCACGATAGCTCAGGCACGGGCAGCGGACCCGGCCCAACCGGCCCTCGAAAAAGTCGCTCTGTCCAAGACAGCCGGGCATGCCTCTGCCCAAGAATTCGCCGCCCACCGGGGCGAAGGCCTGCACCGGGGCCATGCCTTTGCCCACGGCCAGGAAGTATTGTCCACCACTGCGGAAAATCCGTCGGTGCCGCCAGTCGTAACCGAGGCCGTTATTAAAGACAACACCGTATCCCTGGCAATGGGGAAAAGCTTTGCCGAACTGCTCGGTGGCCAGACCACCACACAGGAAAGCAGGCCGCCGGCCCCGCTACATGGCAAAACCGACAAGTCGTCCCCACCGCCGACGCCTCCTGAAACTCAGGTTGAACAGCAGGAATCCGCCAGGAACAACCAACTCTCAGCAGGACATGAAGAAAACACCAGCGGCAACAGCGATCCTGCCAATAGCAGATTGTCTGAAAAAGAACTGCCGGCTGCCACGCCCCTGAAGTCTTTTTCACAGGAAATACATACGCAGAACCTGACGACCAGCCGTCCGCAGCCGGCGACATCTGTCAGTACCGGTTCCGTGCAGCTGCCGTCCGGCACAATCGTTACCGACCAGCAACTGGTCAGTCAGGTGGTTTCCCAGTTGTCGATAGCCATCAGACCCCATGGCGAAGGCAACAGCATCATTATCAACCTTCATCCGGAGGAACTGGGACGGCTGAAGCTCGAACTGGAAGTTCACAAGGATACGGTAAAGGCCCATCTGCTGGCCCAGACCCAACAGGCCCAGGAAATTCTCGAACGTCATATTCCCCGGCTGCGGGAAGCGCTGACCCAGCAAGGACTGCGACTGGACGAGATCCGGATTGACGTCGAAGCGGGCCTGGCCGGTGGCAGCAAAGGGTTCCAGCATGAGAGCGGCGGTGCACGGTCCGGCTTGCAACCACCGACCAACCCGGTGGCGCCGGGCAAACCGATTGACAAAACACTTCTGGCCAAGACGGAACCTGCCGGCTGGCTGAGCGGCCAGACCGGTCTCAGCCTGAGAATATAACTGCAAGACGGAGAGTCAAAATAATGGCAACAATATCCCCCATCTCATCGCCTAGCGCATTGAACAGTCAGGCCAATAAAAACAGCGGGGTTCTCGGCAAGGACGATTTCTTGAAGCTCCTGGTGACTCAGCTGCAGCACCAGGACCCCCTAAATCCGGCCGACCCTGCGGAATTTACCGCGCAGCTCTCGCAGTTCAGCTCCCTTGAGCAGCTCTTTTCCGTCAACGACAATCTGACCCGAATGCTCTCATCTCAGGGCGAGCTGGAACAGATATCAGCGCTTTCCATGCTGGGCCGGCAGATCACGGTTAAAGGCGGAGACTTCAGCTTCACCGGCCAACCTGTCGATCTGGGATACCACCTCAAAGATAACGCCACCGAGGTGAATCTTCATATCCAGGACCAGTTCGGCAAGACCGTGGCCACCATCGCCGCTGGCCAGTTGACGGCCGGTGACCACACCATTGCCTGGAACGGCACCGACGCCAACGGTCAGGTGCTGCTGCCGGGCGAATACCACATGGCCGTCAGCGCCCTGCGGGGCAAGGATCAGCCGGTCATTGCCAATCCTTTAATCACGGGCCTGGTTACCGGTGTTGATCTTGACGGGCCGGAAAAAGTGCTGGTGACCGATGCCGGCAATTTCACACTGGCCGAAGTCAGAAGCGTCAGAAACTGAGCATGCGGGACACCGTCTTCCCCAACATGGCGCGGCCGCCGGCCGCAGTGCAGAGAAAAAAGTAAGGAGAACAGCTATGGGTATTCAGAGTTCAATGTACAGCGGCATCAGCGGTCTTGCCACCAACGGCAATGCCATGAGCGTCATCGGCAACAACATCGCCAACACCAACACCGTCGGCTTCAAGGCGAGCCGCTCCGTATTCTCGGACCTGCTCTCCAGTTCCGTATCCGGTTCCGGCGGCATCTCGCAGGTCGGCCGCGGCGTCGGTCTGGCCTCGATTGACAACATCTTCAGCCAGGGCACCTTTGAAAGCACCGAATCAAGCACCGACCTGGCCATCGAGGGCTCCGGCTTCTTCATGCTCCGGGTGCCGAACGACCAGGAAATTTTTTATTCGCGGGCCGGGGCCTTTAACTTTGACCAGGACGGCAATTTGATCAATCCGGAAGGCTACACGGTGCAGGGCTATTATCTTGACGCCAACGGCAATACGGTGGGGGACATCACCGACATCGCGGTAGAAACCCAGGGCTATACCCCGGCCACGGCCACGACCAACATCATCCTTTCCACAAACCTAAACTCCAAGTCCCCCTATCTGGGCGGCTTTGACATCACCGACCCGGCCGGCACCGCCAACTATGCCACCTCCATTCGGGTTTATGACTCCTTTGGTGACACCCACCTGATGACCAATTATTTCGTCAAAATGGACCCGGCCACCAACCCCCTGGAATGGGAAGTGCACACCGTGGTCGCCAGCAGCGATCTGAAAACCCCGGGACCCGACGCGCTGACCGAGATCGGCTCGGGAGCCCTGGTCTTCGGCGTGGACGGCGTCCTGACCGCGCCGGTCAACCTGACTACAACCGCCGGCGCGCTGGACTGGTTCAACGAAGCCGATCCATCCACCCAGGTGACCTTTGACATGCAGACCACCCAGTACGCCAGTGATTCGGTGGTCAACTCCCAAACCCAGAACGGGTATGCGGCCGGCACGTTAGTCAAGCTGGACATCGATGCGGCCGGCATCATCTACGGCAAATACTCGAACGGCGAACCCCGGGCCTTGGCCCGTCTTGCTTTATCCAGTTTCAACAACCCGGGCGGCCTGAACAAGGAAGGCTCCAACATGTTCAGGGCCACCAGCCTCTCCGGCCCGCCCATCGTCGGTACGGTCGGCTCCGGCGTTGGCAAGCTGTTCACCAACTCCCTGGAACAGTCCAACGTTGACCTGGCCCAGGAGTTCGTACGGATGATCACCATCCAGCGCGGTTTCCAGGCGAACTCCAAGATCATCACCACCACCGATGAAATGATGAACGACCTGATCAACCTGAAACGATAGCATCAAGTCAGCATTCTGACACGACAATGGCCTGCCCGACCCCGGGCAGGCCATTTCTTTTTCCCCTTTACGACAGACAGACCCACGCCCGCCGATCTTCATTTTTTGCGCCTTCTTTTTCTCACACAATATCAAGTTGTTGAGCACATGACCGGATAACGTGTCGATCCATGGCATATTATTTGCTATTTAAACTCCGAACACGAACAGCCGCCAGAATTCTGCCCGGCGCAACAGGTAGACTTGTATCACCATGCGGCTTGCGATCATCATCCATCCTAATGACGGAGAAGAAGAATGGCTGAAAAGGAAAAAGAAAAGGAAACGAATCCGGACGAAACGGGCGGCAAAAGTAACAAAAAGCTCTTCATCATCATTGGGGCCGTAGCCATGCTGCTGATCGCCGGCGTCGGCGTCGGCGCCTATTTTCTCGGGGCCAAGTTCAACAAACCGGCGGTTACGGTCGATGCGGCCGGCCAGCCGGCCGAGCCAATCCCGCCACCGGCCGAATCAAGCCCACCGCCGGCCGGAGGGCATGGCGGTGGTGCGCCGCCCGCCGCCAACCAGATCGGCCCGGTGGTGGACATGGATGAATTTGTCGTCAACCTGCTCGACGTCGATACCAACCGCTACCTCAAGGCCAAGATCACTATCGAACTCGACAAGCCGGAGGCGGCAGCCGAAATCCAGGCCAACATGGCGCAGGTCAGGGATGCCGTCCTGCTGCTGACCGGCAACAAAACCTATGCCGAGCTGCGCGACCTGCAGGGCAAGATGCAGCTGCGAGCCGAGCTCATCAGCCACCTCAATACCCTGCTGAAAAAAGGCCAGGTTAAAAAAGTCTATTTCACCAATTTCGTGATCCAGTAGAGGGAGCCACACGTGGAACGCATCCTCAGCAAGGAAGAGATCGCCGAACTGCTTTCCGCCGTACGGGAAGGCCAGGTCGAGACCGAGGTCGCGCCTGAACCGTTTCCTGAAGAAAGGGATGTCAAGCGGCTGGATCTCTCGCAGGCGCATCGATACGGACGGCGCCGTTTCGGCAACTTCGACCTCATTCTCGACGCCTTTGCCCGCAACTGCGGAATTTCCATCACCAACCGGCTGCAGCGCTCGGTCAACATTCAGCGGGTACTTATTGAACCGAAGCAGTTTGACCCATTTCTGGCGGGTTTTCAGCAACACAGCGCCATCGGCATTGTCAGGCTCGACCCCCTGAAGTATAGCGGGCTGTTCATTTTTGACGGCTCCATGTCCTTCTTTTTCGTCGAAACCATGCTCGGCGGTGCGATTGGCGCGACACCTTTAATGCCGGCCCGCAGTCTGACCCCCATTGAGGTCAACGTCATCAGGAGCATAATGGTCACCGCCTGTCTGGATCTGCAGAAGGCATTCCAACCGCTGGTCAAACTCGAGGCCTCGCTGCTCAGGATTGAGATCGATCCCAGGCTGGTCAATATTCTGCCGCCCGATGCGGAAATCATGGTGGTTTCCTATTCGATCAGTGCGGAAAATCTGCCAACCGCCATGTTTCATTTAGTCCTTCCCTATGCCTCGCTGGAACCGTTGCGGGACAAAATGAAGGAAAGCTTCGTCGACATCTCCTCTACCCGCACCACTTCCTGGGTTCATATCCTGAAGGAATCCCTGCTTGAAATGGAGCTTGAGATGACCGCCCAGTCAGGTGAGATCTTGCTGCCGATCGGCCAGATCGTCAACATGAAAGAAGGGGACGTCGTCTATCTGGGCTACGACCCGAACACCCCGCTGCGGGTCCTGGTGGTAGGACAGCCGAAATTCAATGCCCAGGCGGGTATCCATAAAGGCAGGAAGGCCGTGCGGATCACAACCAGGATAGAATAGACGTTTGCGAAACCACAGAAGAAAAACGGAGAAACTCATGGACGCCACAAAAAAAATCGACTCTCAGGGCAGTAGCACGGAAGACACAAGAAATCTTGAGTTCCTGTTCGATATCCCGCTGCAGGTATCCGTGGAGGTGGGCCGCGCCCGCATCCTGGTCAAGGACCTTCTGCAGATGCGGGAAGGGTATGTCATTGAACTTGAAAAGCTGGCTGGAGAACCACTTGATCTCTATGTGAACTCCCGCCTGGTGGCCAAGGGTGAGGCGGTGCTCATCAACGACAAGTTCGGCCTTCGCCTGACCGACGTTATTAGCCAGACCGAACGGATCGAGAATCTTGGATAACAGCGCATGAAACAGGCAATCTGCTTTCTCCTGCTCCTGTTCCTGCCGGCCACGGCTGCCGCTGGCAGCGGCAGCCAGACCGACCTCCTGCCGGCCACCCTGAAACTCGTCGGCTCCATGGGGATCGTCCTGGGGATTATCCTGGTATTTTACTATCTCAGCCGCAAGGGGCTCAACCTCCTACCCGCCGGCAAGGCCGGTGCGATCAAGGTGGTCGAGATGCGCTATCTGATGCCGAAAAAAGCCCTCTGCCTGGTCAATGTCAGGGGCCGTGAGCTTCTGCTCGGCATCGGCACCGAGCGCATCGAACTGATCGCCGAGCTTGATCTGCCGCCGACATCTGCGCCGGGGCGCTCATTTGAAACGAACCTGCATGCCAGCCTGGCCGCCGCTGACCAGACGACAACAGCATCATCCTCCTTGAGGCCCGCGCCATGAACGGCACATTCCCGATACGCTCCCTGGCCGTTGCCGCTTCTGTCGCCGGCTTGGCCCTCCTGCTCCACCCAACCGTCGCGTCCAGCCAGGGCCTGCCGACCATCACCGTCGGAGTGGGCGAGGCAACCTCCCCGCAGCAGGTTTCCTCGGCCCTGCAGGTCCTTTTCCTGCTCACCATCCTGTCGGTGGCGCCAGCCATCCTCCTGATGACCACGGCCTTCACCCGCATCGTCATCGTGCTCTCCATCGTCCGTCAATCCATGGGAACGCAGCAGATGCCGCCCAACCAGATCCTGGTCAGCCTGGCGCTCTTTCTGACCTTCTTCATCATGACGCCGGTGTTGACCACCATCAACGACACTGCCCTCCAGCCTTACCTGAAACAGGAAATTTCCCAGGAACAGGCTCTGGAACGGGCGGTCAAGCCGATGCGGGAGTTCATGCTCGCCCAGACCCGCGAGGCAGAACTGGGCCTGCTGGTCGAAATTTCCGGCCGGCCGGCGCCGGCCAACCACGAAGAAATCCAGACCATGACCCTCATCCCTGCCTTTATGCTCTCCGAGCTGAAAAAATCCTTCGAGATGGGCTTCATGATCTATATTCCCTTTCTGGTTATCGACATGGTGGTGGCCTCGGTACTGCTCTCCATGGGTATGATGATGCTGCCGCCGGTCATCATCTCGCTGCCGTTCAAACTGCTGTTGTTCGTGCTGGTTGACGGCTGGGGACTGATTGTCGGCTCCCTGGTGAAAAGCTTTCATTGACCTGCCAGCGCGGCATGCCGCTGTCTTAAGAAAAGGCAGAAGAGAATATCGAACAAGGAATAATGAATGTCGAAGGAAAACAGTACATTCGATATTGAGGAACGCTTGATTGATTTTGCCGTTCGTATAACTCGGACCGCCGAGACCTTGCTAAAAACAAAAACCGGCAACCACAGCCCCAAAAAACAAAACTTCATAATTCGAAATTCCTTGACGCCCAGGGATGGGCTAATGCCGCGGGAGCCAGGGATGCCGAAAGCGGCGCTCGATATTCGATATTCTCTTTAAAAATCTGAAATACGCAATTTCCGTCACTTAAGTTGAAGTTACTTTGGAAGAATCGACCATGTCCCCTGAATTTGTCATCGAAATCGGCCGGCGGGCACTGGAGACCGTGCTGCTCATCTCCGCGCCCATGCTATTGTCGGGCATGGTCGTCGGCCTCCTGGTCAGCGTCTTCCAGGCCGCAACCCAGATCAACGAGCAGACCATGACCTTTGTCCCGAAAATTGTCGTGGTCATGCTCACGCTGATCCTGTTCGCGCCCTGGATCATCAACATCCTGCTGACCTTCACCACCGGCATCTTCGAGGGCATCGCCACAGTGGGCGGCTGACTCGCCATTCGACAACCAGAACAACAGGTTTTGCCGTGGAACTTCCCCTCTTGCCCATTGATCGACTGCAGAGCTTTCTGATCTGCGCCGCCCGGGTGGTCTCGATCATCAGCAGTATGCCGATATTCTTCAGCGGCCAGACACCAGCCACGGTGCGGACCGGTTTGGCCCTCGTTCTGTCGGTGATGCTCTTCCCAATCCTAGAACCCCAGATCCCTGTCCTGGCGTTCGACCCGATCAACCTGGCCCTGCTGGTCGGCAAGGAGGCGCTCCTCGGTTTCATGTTGGGGCTGATCGCCCGTTTAATCTTCACTGCCGCCGAGTTCGGGGGTACTGTGGTCGGTTATCAGATGGGTTTTGCCGCTGCCAACGTCTTCGACCCCCAGAACCAGCGCCAGACCTCTTTGATGTCTCAGTTCCAGAATGTCTTCGCCATCCTTATCTTTCTTGCCCTGAACATCCACCATCTCTTTATCCAGGCCATTGTCGAATCCTATTCCCTGCTGCCTCCCGGCCATCTCAACCTCGGCGGCGAGGCGGTGCCCTTTCTCATGAAAATGGCGGGAAACATGTTTCTGCTTGGCGTCAAATTCAGCGCCCCGGTCCTGGTGGTGCTGCTTTTATCCAGCATGGTGCTGGGCCTGATGGCCAGGGTTTTCCCGCAACTCAATGTCTTCATGCTCTCCTTCCCCTTAAACATCGGCCTCTCCTTTCTAGTCATCGGTCTGACCCTGAACCTGTTCGCCGCCCTGCTGGCCCAGGAATTCAACGCCCTGGGCCAGCATTTTGTGCATCTTTTTCAACTGCTGTGACGGAATCATGACCAATTCGCAAAAATCTTATACTCGTGCCGGGATGCTGAGTCGCAGAAAAAGAATATCATTTTTCTTTAATTGGTTACCTCTGCGAACCCTGTGCCTCTGCGCGATGCAAAGACTCTTTCGACGCCATCAATCAGCAGAGTAGGCAAAGAAGATGGCTGAAGAAACCCAACAGGAACGAACCGAACAGGCCACCGTAAAACGCCGGGATGACTTTCGGAAAAAGGGCCAGGTCGCCCAGAGCAAGGAGGTCCACACCGCCGCCCTGCTCTCCTTTTCCATGCTGCTCTGGTTTTTCTATGCACCCGTCTTCTGGCACAACCTCGAAAGCCTGGTTGCAGGCCTCTGGCAAACAGCGGGTGAGTTCGAAGTCACCAGGGTCTCCACCGTCCATCTGGCCGCCTTTGTCACACAGAAGATCGGCCTGCTCATGGCCCCCATCCTGCTTCTGATCGTCGTCGTCGGCTTCTTCTCCTCTTTTCTGCAGATCGGCTGGATATTCACCACCACGCCCCTGGAACCCGACTTCTCAAAGCTCGATCCCATCAAGGGCATGCAGAGATTCTTCTCGAAACGCTCCCTGATGGAGGTGCTCAAATCCCTGGCCAAGGTCAGCCTGATTGCCATGGTCTCCTACTCGACGATCCGGGACAATTTTGTCGGCGCCCTCCTCCTGATCAATCTGGATCTGCAGGAAACGGTTCTCTATCTGGGCCGGGTTTCATTCCTGGTCATGATCAAAATCTGCGGCATCATGATTATGCTCGGCCTGGTCGATTTTCTGTTCACCCGCTGGGAAATGGAGCAGAAGATGAAAATGACCAAACAGGAGCAGAAAGAGGAGTTCAAGGAATCGGAAGGCGACCCGCACATCAAGGCGCGCGTCCGCTCCATCCAGCACCAGATGGCCAGGAAACGGATGATGGCGGAGGTTCCCAAGGCGGATGTAGTCATTACCAACCCGACCCACATTGCCGTAGCCCTGACCTACATAAGAGGCGAAATGAACGCCCCGCAGGTGGTTGCCAAAGGGGCCGACCACCTGGCCCTGCGGATTAAGGAAATCGCCCGGGAGCATCATGTGCCGATCGTCGAAAATATCCCGGTGGCCCGCGCCTTGCATAAGGTAAATATCGGAGCCATCATTCCTGAAGAACTCTTCAAGGCGGTGGCTGAAATTCTTGCCTATGTCTACAACCTGAAAGGGAAGACGCGATGACCGACACCGTTGCCCGACGAAAATGGTCCGAACTGCTGCTCACGAGCAACGTCGGTGTGGCGCTGGTACTCGTGGCCGTCCTTATGGTCATGATCATCCCCCTGCCGCCTTTAATCCTTGACCTCCTGCTCTCATGCAGCATCACCCTGGCGCTGCTGATTTTGATCATCAGCCTTTACACCATCCGCGCCCTCGATTTCGCCATCTTTCCGTCACTGCTGCTCACCACCACGCTGTTCAGGCTGTCATTGAACGTCGCCTCCACTCGGCTGATTCTGCTGCACGGCGATGAAGGGCCGGCAGCGGCCGGCAAGGTAATCCAGTCCTTCGGCCAGTTCGTGGTCGGTGGCAACTATGTGGTCGGCGTCGTGGTCTTCGTGATCCTCGTGGTTATCAACTTCATGGTCATCACCAAAGGCGCCGGCCGGGTTGCCGAGGTAGCGGCCCGCTTCACCCTGGATGCCATGCCCGGCAAGCAGATGGCCATCGACGCCGATCTCAACGCCGGTTTAATCGATGAAAACGAGGCGCGATCCCGCCGTAAACAGATCGCTGCCGAGGCCGACTTTCACGGCGCCATGGACGGCGCCAGCAAGTTTGTCAAAGGCGACGCCATCGCCGGTATCCTCATCACGATGATCAACATCAGCGCCGGTTTTGTCATCGGCGTTCTGCAGAAAGACATGCCCATGGCCCAGGCCGCCCAGTACTACACCATCCTGACAGTGGGCGATGGCCTGGTCGCCCAGATTCCCGCCCTGATCATCTCAACCGCCGCCGGCCTCTTAGTCACCCGCACCTCCGGGGCAGGTGATTTCGGCGAGGAAATCATGAGTAAATTCAGTATGCACCCCGAGGCCCTCTGGGTTGTGGCCGGGGTGCTGATGGTCTTTGCTTTAATCCCCGGCCTGCCGTTCTTCTCGTTCCTGGTCCTGGCCATTGTCCTTGGAGCGAGTGCTTATCGGATCAACCAGAAACAGCGCCTGGCCATGGAAGAGGCAGCGCCACCACCACCCGCCCTGGCGCCGCCCGAGAAAGAAGACTACGAAAAAATGCTGGCGGTCGACCTGCTCGAACTGGAGGTAGGATACGGCCTGATTCCCTTTGTCGATGCGAGTCAGGAAGGCGAACTGCTCGGCCGCATCCATTCAATCAGGAAACAGTTCGCCCTGGACAGCGGCTTCATCGTACCGCCAATCCACATCAAGGACAACTTGGAACTGAACCCCAACGAATACGCCATCTCCCTTAAGGGGGTCCGCATCGGCAGCGGCGAGCTGCTGCCCGGCCATTACCTGGCGATGAACCCGGGCACCGCCACGGAAATCATCAAGGGCGTGCCCACCGAAGAACCGGCCTTTGGCCTGCCCGCCATCTGGATCTCCGAAGACAAAAAAGAACGGGCCCAGGTGGCCGGCTATACCGTGGTCGACTGCACGACTGTCATGGCTACCCATATCAGCGAGACCATCAAGCGCAACGCCCACGAACTCCTTGGTCGACAAGAGGCACAAAATTTGCTAGACAATCTTGCGAAGAGTTATCCGAAACTGGTGGAGGAACTGGTGCCCAATCTCCTGAACCTTGGTGTGGTCATGCGTGTTCTGCAAAATCTGCTGCGAGAAAACGTTTCCATCCGCGACCTGCGGTCCATCCTGGAAACGATGGCCGACTACGCGCCGGCCACCCAGGACGCCGACACCCTCACCGAATACGTCCGCCAGGCCCTGGCCCGCCAGATCAGCGCCCGCTACGCCCAAGACGACCGCGTGCTGCCGCTGTTGACCTTTGAACGGTCGGTTGAAGACGATATCCAGCAGTCCATCCAGCGCAAGGGCGACGCCACCTATCTGGCCATCGACCCGAAATTTGCCCGACGAATCATCGATGCCTTAAGCGAGAGCATCAACAACCTGGGCGGCGGCCAGCAGCCGGTGCTGCTCTGCACGCCAACAATCCGACCCCATGTCAAAAGGTTGACCGAACGGTTTCTCCCGGGTCTGGCGGTCCTCTCACACAACGAGATATCTCCCCATCTCAAAGTAAAATCTCTAGGAACGGTGATGGCACATGCAAGTTAAGGTATTCGAAGCGGAAGACATGGCGGCCACCTTGCGGAAGGTCAAGGAAACCCTTGGACCCGACGCCCTTATCCTTTCCACTCGGACGGTGCGCAAAGGCGGCCTTGGCTTCCTTGGCAAGCCAATGATCGAGATCACCGCCGCCATCGACACGGCAGTCGGCACAAACTGGCTGAACACGCCGCAACGTCCCGCCGCCAATCCTGCGCTGCGGCGACTGCCCGTGACCGTGGCGGGTGACGACCTCACCTACGAAAAAATCTGGCCGGCAGCCCGCCCCGCCAGGGACCCTGGCTCTCTGCTCAGCACCATTCAGGTCGCCGACGAGCAGCCGCTGCAGGAAACCGGGGTTGTCGCCCTGCGCGCCGAACTGGACGAAATCAAGGAACTCGTCAAAAAACTGGCCGCGCAGATCCCGGTTTCCGACACCACCTCGGCCGCGCCCAACACCGGCAGCCATCCGACCCCGCTCACCACCGTGCTTGCCGCCTGCGGCATTAAAGCGGAGGCGGCAGCGACTCTCTGTCGGCTTGTCTCGAAAAAACTGCGGCCGGACCAGGCCCCTTCCATTTCGGCCATAAACGAACTGCTCAAGGCCGCCATCGCCGAACTGCTGCCGGTCAGCACGCCGATCGGACCCGGCACTGATGGCCCCCGCCGGGTGGCGCTCATCGGCCCGACCGGGGTCGGCAAAACCACGACCATCGCCAAACTGGCCGCCGACCACCTGATGAAGCACAGCAACAAAGTTGCTTTAGTCACCATCGACACCTACCGAATCGCCGCGGTGGAGCAGCTCAAGGTTTACGGTGAGATCATGCGGCTGCCGGTAGAGGTGGTCCTTGCCCCTGAACAGCTGCCAGAGGTGCTGGCCCGACACCAGGACAAGGAGCTTATTCTCATCGATACCGCTGGCCGCAGCCCACGGGACGGGGCCGGCGCCAGGGAACTTGCCGCCTATTTCGCCCAGGATCCTGGCATTGAAAAACACCTGGTCCTGGCGGCCAACACCCGTGAGCAGGAACTGCACGAGACGATCAGACGTCTTGAGGGCCTGCGGCTGGACAGCATCATCTTCACCAAAATCGACGAATGCGGCAGTTTCGGGGCTCTGATCAACGTGCCATTCCGGGACGGCTATCCCTTATCTTATCTGACCAATGGCCAGCGGGTGCCCGAAGACCTGCTGTATGCCGACCCGCAGGCGATCGCTAATCTCATCATCCACAAGGAATGCAAGGGACATCATGACGGCATTGACGCATGACCGACCGCTCGACCAGGCAGGGACGCTCCGCTCCCTGAATGAAAATCGGCCAGCAGCCACGGCAAAACTGAACGGCAACGCCAGGCCCACCTGGGTATTGACCGTCACCAGCGGCAAGGGCGGCGTCGGTAAGACGGCGGTCGTCGCCAATGTGGCGGTCGCCCTCGGCCGGCAGGGCAAAAAAGTGCTGATCATCGATGCCGATTTAGGGCTCGCCAATGTGGATGTCGTCTTTGGCCTTACGCCGCGCTACAACCTGAACCATTTCTTTGCCGGCGAGCAGAGCTTAAACGCCATTTTAATCGACGGGCCACCTGGCGTCAAAATCCTGCCGGCCGGCTCGGGTGTCCAGAAATTCACCCAACTGGACTCCCACCAGAAGATGCGTTTCATGGAGGAACTGGACACCCTGCACGATGAATTCGACGTGGTTCTCATCGATACCGAGGCCGGCATCTCGGACAATGTCACCTACTTCAGCGTCGCGGCCCAGGAAATTTTAATCGTCACCGCACCCGAGCCAACCGCCATCACCGATGCCTATGCCTTGATGAAACTCCTCTCCACCCAGTATCACGAGAAACGTTTCAACCTGGTGGTCAACTCGGTGCGCAGCCATGAAGAGGCACTTGAGGTCTATGAAAAACTGGCCATGGTCGCCAACCGCTACCTGGATATCTCCATCGATTTTCTGGGCGGAATCCCCTATGACCGCCGGATGCACGATTCGATCAGGAAGCAGAAGGTGATGGTTGATCTCTATCCCGGCACCAAGACCAGCAACGCCTTTGAGCAGTTGGCCGACACCCTGCTGCACTCCGCCCACAGCACGCCCATGAAAGGCACCATCCAGTTTTTCTGGAAGAATCTTCTGTCGTTCAACAACCGGGAAAAGGCATGATCACACCCTACGATCCTTACAGCCAGCCAACCAAGCAGGACAAAGAGTTCCTGATCAAAAAACACATGCCCCTGGTCGAACTGGTGGTTGACCGGATGGTCACTCAGGTGCCCTCCTTTCTGAGTCGGGCCGACATGACCAGCGCCGCCATGATGGGCCTGGTGGATGCGGTCAACCGCTTTGACGAGTCCAAGGGGGTACTCTTCAAGACCTTTGCCGAGTACCGGATCCGCGGCGCCATTTTCGACGAGGTCCGTAAGCTGGACTGGTTCACCAGAACGCTCCGCGAAAAGCACAGCAGACTGACGCGAACCATCAGCCAGCTCGAATCCCGGCTCGGCCGCTCCCCTGAGGAAGATGAAGTTGCCGCCGCCATGGCCATAAGTCTTGACGAATACCATCTCCTCCTGGGCGAGGTCTGTCACCTTGGCTGCGTAAGCCTGAACGAGACAATCGGCGACTCGGAAAACGACCGGAGTTTTCTGGATAGCCTGGAGGACCGCAAGGGCAAGGGCCCGGTCGAACGTCTGGAACAAAACGAACTCACCAGAGAACTGGCCGCATACCTGAAGCAGCTTTCCGAAAAGGAACGGCTGGTTATCTCCCTCTACTATTACGAGGAACTGAGCCAGAAGGAAATCGCCGAGGTACTTGAAATCTCCGAGGGCCGCGTCTCCCAACTCCACAGCCAGGCCCTTATCAAACTGAAGGTCAAGATGCAAAAAAGCCGGAAAGGCTTCTGAATAAGCCGGCACTCCCAGCCAGTGTCCCGTGCGGTTAATTGTTGCAGGAAATTGTTGAGACATCGTGGTTCCTCGCAAGGCGCCAAAACGAAGGTATAGCAGCGCTATGTCGAGTTTTCGGCAACGCGGCGAGGGGCCGCGAGGGCCAACAATTACTAGAAAGAAGTAACCAAACGGGACACTAGATGAACGTATACGGTACAACCATGCTGCAACATCCGGAATACATCGCCTTGGCGGGATTGGCGCTGCTGGTTCTGGCCGGCGGCCTCCTCCTCGGCCGGCGCCTGCGCCGCCAGCGTCGGCTGCTGGCCATTCTCCATCAGGAACTGGACGCGGCCCACCGCTGTCTCGACAATCTGACACCCGCTGCCCCGGAAAAGACCAGTTTCGCCACCAGCCTGGACCTGGCCCAGCAGAAT